>Ga0206959_10303_pt1 | contig 11687 bp, 9 predicted proteins | sample Alteio_BWOrgHeat_31_FD_152971 | JGI IMG/M metagenome (GOLD analysis project Ga0206959, IMG submission 152971) | Enriched cells from forest soil in Barre Woods Harvard Forest LTER site, Petersham, Massachusetts, United States -... | ecosystem: Environmental > Terrestrial > Soil > Temperate forest >...
TATGGTCGCACCCTTGCTGATCATGTTCCCATTTGCATTTCGCGCCGGATGGAGGAAAGACCGATTCCTGATCTTTCTTGGGATCGTCATCGGATTCGAATGTTTCTTCACCATCTATGCCAAAGGTGATTGGATGCCAGGAGCACGGTTCTTAATTCCGGTTCAACCGCTGTTAGTTCTTACTGGCATCTACGGTTTCGTCCATGTGATGGAAAAGCTTTTCGATAAGGGCATGGGCATGCCTTCTGCAAATGTGCTCGCCGGTTCAGCTATTTTTGTTGGTCTAGTGTTCGCAATGGCCGGCCGAACGGCCCTGCGTGGCGAGGCAGGAGAAATAACAAGTGGGTTTGCCTCCCTGAAAGGACATTCATTGACAGACCATGAGGCGGTAGGCTCGTGGCTAAGAGGTCATGTCGGTGACCACGCAACAGTAGCACTGAGCGAAGCCGGGATCATCAGCACTATGATCCCCGATACCAAAATAATTGACCTTAACGGATTAATGAACTCTCGAATTGCGCGAGAGAGGCGCGCTAATACCGCCTTCAATGTTCACTATGTGCTCGATCTCAAGCCTGACTATATTGTATTGCATACCGGGCAAGTCTCCCCATTATTAACTTCGCTCGCAAACAATCCTATTTTCGCTCTTGACCGGGATTCACTATTTCACTCCACATATAGATTAGTTCAGCAATTTCCAAATTTTGAGATATATTCGCGAAATCAATAACTGTTTGATTGTCTGATTCATGAAATAAAGGTAGAATTGAACGACCAGTTGAAAAAAATGTGAAAATTGACCCATTGCTATTTTGACTCTTAGAGCACGGGCACAGCATTCGCGTCAATAGTGTTAACGACGCCCGAACAATGCCCCGCAGAACAGATATAAAAAGCATCCTCATCATTGGCTCCGGCCCGATCGTCATCGGGCAAGCCTGCGAGTTCGATTATTCCGGAACGCAAGCCTGCAAAGTCCTCAAAGATGAGGGATTTCGCGTCATTCTTGTCAATTCCAATCCAGCGACGATAATGACCGACCCGGAATTCGCCGATGCGACTTACATCGAACCGATCACGCCGGAATATATCGAAGCCATCATCGCAAAAGAACTCCCGGACGCGATTCTTCCGACAATGGGAGGACAAACGGCCCTCAATAATGCGCTTGCTCTGCATGAAAGGGGCATTCTAAAAAAATATAATGTAGAATTAATAGGCGCAAAACCAGACGCAATCAAGCGCGCGGAGGACCGGGAGGAATTCCTCGCAACGATGAAATCCATCGGCCTCGAAATGCCGCGCGGAGGATTTGTAAATACCGTCGAAGAGGCGCTGGAACTAATAGAACTTGTCGGGTTTCCAACTATCATTCGTCCCAGCTTCACGATGGGCGGTTCTGGCGGTGGGATTTGCTGGAACATGCAGGAATTCCGCGAAGTAGTGCAGCATGGACTGGATGCCTCGCCTGTGCATCGCGTGCTCGTCGAAGAATCGGTCATAGGCTGGAAAGAATACGAGCTTGAAGTGATGCGCGATCTGGCAGATAATGTCGTTATTATTTGCTCCATCGAAAATTTCGATCCGATGGGCGTTCACACTGGCGATTCAATCACGGTGGCTCCCGCGCAAACTCTTTCGGACAAAGAATATCAAAAGATGCGCGACGCAGCGATCAAAGTTATTCGCGCAATTGGCGTCGAGACCGGTGGCTCCAACATCCAGTTCGCGCTCAATCCAGTCGATGGCCGAATGCTCGTGATCGAAATGAATCCGCGCGTATCGCGCTCATCCGCACTGGCATCCAAGGCAACTGGCTTCCCTATCGCAAAGATTGCTGCAAGGCTCGCAGTCGGTTACACACTCGATGAAATTCCGAACGATATTACGAAGATGACTCCAAGCTGCTTCGAGCCGTCAATAGATTATATCGTGGTCAAAATCCCACGATGGGATTTCGAGAAGTTCAAAGGCCTTGAAGCAAGCTCTTCTCAGCTTGGTGTGCAGATGAAATCCGTCGGCGAAGCAATGGCATTTGGCCGCACGTTTAAGGAAGCAGTGCAAAAAGCCCTCCGCTCACTCGAACAGAGCAGATATGGCCTCGGCGCAGATGGCAAAGATGAATTCGATATTCCGAATATGACCGATGCTGAGAAGATTTACACGATGGAGACTATCCGCGAGCGCCTCGGCCAGCGCCGCTCGGATATGATCTTCACGATCCGTTATGCGCTCCAACTCGGGATGTCAATCGAAGGGATATATGAGGCAACAAAAATTGATTATTGGTTTCTCGATCAGTTGTGGCAGATAGTGAGAATGGAGAGTGAATTGAGAAAAGCGGCGCTGCCAACAGTCCAAAACGAGCAGATCGAACAATTGGAAGTTGCATGAAGGCCATCCTATTCGATCTCTTCGGCACACTCGTTGACAATCCGACCCAAAGTCAGGTTTCGCAATTGCATTCTGAAGTAGCAACGGTTCTCGGTGTGCCTGCCGAAGCTTACGCATCCGGATGGAAAGCAACTTTCCATGAACGAGTTCGTGGAGATCATGGCTCTATCGAGCAGTCTATTGGGGCCGCTGCGAGGCAAAGCGGACACTCATTTGAAGCGGAAGCTCTCCATAGCGCGGTCGAAGTACGGTTCAAACATACTCGCAACTGGCTCATCCCTCGCTCCGATGTGTGCTCAACAATTTTACAGTCTAAAGAGCGCGGATTGAAAATCGGATTGCTCTCGAACTGCACTGACGAAGTACCTCTTGTATGGCCAGAACTTAGTTTTGCGCCTTTATTTGATGAACCTCTTTTTTCTTCGCAAGAGCGAGTACGAAAACCGGATACGGAATTCTACCACCGAGCGCTTTCCAGGCTAAATGTATCCGCCTCAGACTGCCTTTACGTTGCAGATGGCGATAATGGCGAGCTTGCTGCCGCTAAGAAGATCGGGATGCCGGTGGTAATGATCCGACCCTCCGATCTTCTCAACGATTACCGGCAAGACCCGGAAGAAGATTGGGATGGGCCGAGGATTGAACGGCTATCGGAATTGCTTGGTGAGTCATTTGGGTTAAGGCATTATGAAAAATAGCATTTCACTAATTATTTTCAGTTTCCTTTTGAGTCTTACAGGTTGCGTTCACGCACAATCTGTACAGACTCAGATGTCAGGTTCTGTTTTCGTTGATAGCACACATAGATTCAGTTTCCGGCCGCCAACACTGTCTGTCGATAGTGTGAGCAGTGATGATGTTGTCGCATTGTTTTACACCCCAACGAACGGTGGCGCCGGAAAAGAAGCCTTCACCCTTATCTTGGTACTTAATACTCGTACCACGCGCGATGAATACAGGCAGATGGAGCAAAAACGCTTTAAAGAGGGGGGCATGACAGTAACGTTAGATTCAAATTTAACAATAAACGGCGTAGAGGCCATTTTGTCTGAATGCAATGGAATCGTACGAAGCAAGGATGTTGAGACTATTGGTCTCGCCCTAATCACACCTGATAAGGTCTATAGCATAGCAGCCACATGCCCTCGCAACGAATATTCTCAATATTCAACTGCCCTTCGAAATTCGCTCATGAGTTTTAAGTTTTTCTAATAACTTACGATTATTGCGCTGAATCCTCTAAGACTTTGGAGAGGTTTTGCCATTACTTATGTTCGGAGGTCTCTGAATGCCTGATTTCACCATTACCCCTGACCTCCTCTACCGCGCAAAGCGCGATGGCTTCTCCGACCGCCAGCTTGCCGAGATTTTCGGCGTGGGCGAAAACGATGTTCGCGCTCGGCGAAAAGAGCTTGGCATTGTGCCGGTTTTTAAGACCGTAGATACCTGCGCTGCGGAATTTTCCGCTGAGACGCCTTATCATTACTCGACTTACGAAGAGGAGAACGAATCCGTTCGAACCGATAAGAAAAAAGTCGTGATACTTGGCGGCGGACCGAACAGGATCGGTCAGGGAATCGAGTTCGATTATTGCTGCGTACATGCCGCGCTCGCGCTCGAAGAGGAAGGCATCGAGACGATAATGATAAATTGTAATCCCGAAACCGTCTCGACCGATTACGATACGTGCGACAAGCTCTATTTCGAGCCGCTTACTTTCGAAGATGTGATGAACGTGATCGACTTCGAAAAGCCGGACGGAGTGATTGTTACTTTCGGGGGACAAACACCCCTCAAGCTTGCAAAGCAGCTCGAAGCTGCAGGAGTGCCGATTCTCGGCACATCTCCCGATATGATTGATGTTGCCGAAGACCGCAAGCGATTTGGCGCACTCATTGACCGGCTGAAAATCAAATGCCCGCCTTACGGAACGGCATTTGAAACGGATGAAGCGATTCGAGTCGCGGAGAAAGTTGGTTATCCGGTGCTCGTCCGTCCGAGTTATGTTCTGGGCGGTCGAGCAATGGAAATTTGCTATCGTCCTGAAGCCGTTGCAGAATATATGGAAAATGCTCGCGGCGTTAGCCCAAGCCATCCGATACTCATCGACAGATTTTTGGAAGACGCTTACGAGTTCGATGTCGATGCCGTTCGCGACCAGGATGGAACTGTTATTATCGGCGGAATAATGCAGCACATTGAAGAGGCCGGAATTCATTCGGGCGATTCGTCCTCGGTAATTCCGCCATATTATATTTCCGACGAGAACTACAAGCAGATCGTTGACTATACTCGCCGTTTGGCCACTGCGCTCGAAGTCGTTGGCCTCATCAACATACAATATGCGCTGAAAGACAGCACCGTTTATGTGCTCGAAGTGAATCCACGCGCAAGCCGAACTGTACCTTTCGTTTCAAAAGCCACGGGCAGACCGCTTGCCAAAATAGCAGCCAAAGTGATGATCGGAAAAATGCTGAAAGAACTTGGCGTGAAAGATTTTGAAAAAGCGACGAAATTTGTAGCGATAAAAGAATCGGTTTTCCCATTCGATAAATTTCCACGAGTGAGAATGTTTTTGGGGCCAGAAATGCGCTCTACGGGCGAAGTAATGGGCGTTGGCGAAGACTTCGGCGAAGCAATACTCAAATCGCACATCGGCGCTAACATGAAATTGCCTTCGGATGGCACTCTTTTCGTCTCTCTCCGCGATCAGGATAAACGGACTCGATCTGTCGATGTTATCCGCAGCTTTTTCGAACTCGGTTTTCAGATCATTGCAACGGACGGCACAGCAAAATTTCTCCGCGAGCACTCAATTCCAACAGATACGATCCGCAAAGTCAGTGAAGGCCGCCCGAATATTGTCGATGCGATCAAGAACCGCGAAGTTCAACTTGTGATCAACACTCCAAGCGGCGAGATCTCGCGTATCGCTGAGTATCAAATCGGCTGGGCGGCTATCGAGCATAAAATCCCTTTCATCACTACACTATCGGCTGCTGCGAGCGTTGTCTCCGCAATCAGTTCGATGCGTAAGAGCGAGCGGAAAGTCAGAAGTGTGCAGGAGTTGCACAAAATGATAGCAGAGCCAGTATAGCCGTGGGCTTCAGCCCACGGTCGCGAAGAATTTCACCGTGACTTAAAAGTCACGGCTACAAATATGAAATATAAGACAATAGACGACATCGACGTAACAAACAAACGCGTGTTCCTCCGCGTCGATTTCAACGTGCCGCTTACAAAAGAAGCGCCATACACTATCACGGATGACACGCGTATCCGGGCCGCGCTGCCAACAATTGAGGCTCTTATCAAACGAGGTGCAAAGCTCATCGTTGCAAGCCATCTCGGAAGGCCAAAGGGGGCGCCGGAGGAAAAATATTCCCTTAACCCAGTTTTCGAGCATCTTAAACAGTTGGTAAAATCGAATGTTACTTTTGCCAACGATTGCATTGGCCCTGATGTCGAAAAACATGCGGATGCATTGAAGCCAGGAGAAATTCTTTTGCTCGAAAATCTCCGCTTCCATCCGGAAGAAGAAAAGAACGACCCCTCATTTGCTCAGTTGCTCGCTAAACTGGCGGATGTTTATGTCGATGATGCTTTCGGCGCCGCACACCGTGCCCATGCTTCGATTGAAGGCATCACACATTTCATGAAGGTAAAAGCTGCCGGTTACTTGATGGATAAGGAGCTTAAGTATTTGGGAGGATTACTCACAAATCCTGCTCGGCCATTTATTGCGATAATTGGCGGTGCGAAAATTTCCGGGAAAATAGATGTTATTCAAAGCCTGCTCAATCATGCCGATAAAGTTCTAATCGGCGGAGGAATGACTTACACTTTTCTGAAAGCGCAAGGATTGGAAATTGGCAAATCGCTTGTCGAAGAAGATAAAGTCGAGCTTGCAAAATCTTTGCTCGATCGATCGCAATGCCATTTGGTTATTCCTGTCGATTCGGTCGTTGCGCGAGAATTCAAGAACGATGCAGAATATAAAACCGTCAGCGCCGTGACTATACCATCAGATTGGATGGGAGTTGACATTGGCCCTGAAACCATAAAGCTTTTCACAAAAGAGATCGAGGGCGCAAAAACTATCGTCTGGAACGGCCCGATGGGTGTTTTCGAAATGCCGAATTTCGCGACAGGTACGCTCGCGATAGCTAATGCAATGGCGAGCGCAACTGCAAACGGCGCAACGACAGTCGTTGGCGGCGGCGACAGCGTAGCGGCTGTCGAGCAAGCCGGACTTGCGGACAAAATGTCCCACGTCTCGACCGGCGGTGGCGCGAGTCTGGAATTTTTGGAAGGGAAAGTATTGCCGGGAGTGAAGACGCTGGAAGAATAACCTTAACATGCCTCAACCTCAGGAATTGTTTTCAAATTTTTCTTTCGCAATCTGCTCCTCACCCTCACTACAATTCCAAACAGCAGTACAATCCCTGAATATATCGCTGCTGGCAGGGCTATAAAATCACCATAGATGACATAAAGCGTCTTTCTCTCCAAGAGCGGGACTCGCTCGGTGATCGCGCCGGAGGTGAAGAGCGGCAGCGATTTGACAAAGCGGCCACGGTCGTCGATGACGGTCGAGATGCCGGTGTTTGCGCTGCGGACGATCCAGCGGCGACACTCGATGGCGCGTAGTACCGCAAACTGCTCGTGTTGGTATGGGCCGGAGCTGCGTCCGTACCATCCGTCGTTCGTGATGACGGCAAGCATGTTCGCGCCATTATCGACAAAGTTCCGAACGAAGCTGGGATAGACTGATTCGTAGCAGATCATTGGTGATATCCGGAGGGAGTCATGCACTAATGGCAGCGCAAGCGGCTCATACCCCTCTCCATAATTCCAGCTTCCGATTCCAACACCCCACTGAAACCACTTGCCAAGAATTGGAAAATACTGCACGAACGGAATATGCTCACCAAGCGGCACAAGCTTTTGCTTGTGATATGCCTGTCGGTGCATTCGTCCGTTCGAATCCTCATATACGATCATCGCGGCGTTCCAGCTTCGGATGTATATTCCGCTCACGCCGATTGGACTCGCATCCGATGGAATCGAATCTTGTCCTGCGATATAATCCTGCCTATCCGGAAATCCAGTCAGGATCGGATGGTGAATCGAAGCTATAAATTGATAAAGTTCGCCAAGCTCATACGATTTCGCGGGCGATGTGATATAGAATGTGATCGCGGTTTCCGGCCAGAGGATCAAGTCTGTAGAGTCATGGTTCGCTTTGAGAGCAAGTAATGTGGCATCGAAATTTGTATCCAATGTGCGCTGCTCATCGGTGTACCATTTCGCCCAGGGGTCGATGTTCGGTTGCACCACTGTCACTCTCATAGAATTATGCGATACCTCATGTTCATTCATCGAATGCATCCCATAAAGATAAGGTACAATAATTAAAAGGACTAAGACGATCGAATGTCGAATTCGCGTAGGTCGGGCGTCCTCGCCCGACATCCTCCCAATTATCTGAATGATCTCAACATTCACCAAAACGATCAGGGCAGATAAAGCAAAAGGCCCGGTAAGCTCGATGAACTGATCGAAAGCAAGATTATAGGTCTGTGTATTATAAAGACTGAGCCAGGGATATGAGAGATCACCGAAGGAATGAGCGTACTCGAATCCGGCATAAAAAATAGGAAGCGAATATAGCGCCTCAGTGCGCCCAAAACGGCGGCGAACTCCATCATACAAAAGCCACGGAATGACAAGAAAGAACGGGTGCACCACCGCCAACAGAACTCCGCCCACCATCAGAAAAGGATCGACCTCGCTCATCGACTTCCATCCTCCGACCCAATAATTCGAGACGAGCCCAAGCACGAACATAGCTACCCAGCCGAGCTTGAAAGCCTCGCGCAGCCGCACTCCGCCCTCAAGAGCAAATAGTAGAGGCACGAGTGCGACGAATGCCAGCAGGCCTCCAGCCAGACCAGTCGGCGGAAATGCAAGGCCGAGCAAAAGACCAGAAAGGATCGCGAGTAGGTATTTATTTCGGCGAGAGATCATTAAGAATTAGAATTATCGAAGATTATCAGGTGATGAATCATAAGACTTTGAAGAATGATTTCGACTTACAATGCGTCCATATTAAAACCCATGCAAAATATGACTTGCATGCGAAGCAACTTTTAGTATTCTCTGAGACAGGCGTTAGCGGAAACCATTGACCACTCATAATCGTATTAGGCGGTATGCCTAATCAAAATAGGGGAGGCTTCGGCCTTGCTGAGGAAGGACGAGCCACAATTAATATGATAATAGCCTCGCCAAGAGCTATTCAGGATGCCGCAGCGCGGATGAGCGAACATGCCTTAAGCATGAGCGAACATGCGCTGATCAGCGTGACAGTGCATGCCATGAGCACTGCGCGTATCATTATCAGTGCCGAAGAATTGCTTCAGCAGCGGGTTCGATCTGCCATGCGGGTGGCTGTCGCAACTGTCTTTTTCGCAATTTCCGGCCTCATTTCATTAGGAGCCAACGTCACTACGGTTTTCGCAAAGAAGGTTAGCCCGAACCGTGGGTCGCACGGAGAGACACTTCGGGTCAAAAAATCTGCGAAGCAGGGCGCGGCAAGGGTTCATTACCGTCATCGCGGAAAGCTTTCTGCTTCAAGAAGGTATGGGCTTAATTCGAAAGCCGGTCGAAATGCTACCCATGGAATGGCATCGTGGTACGGCAATGAATTCCATAACCGCCGGACCGCAAGCGGAGTCCGCTTCGATACTCACGCCATGATGGCGGCACATCGTACCCTTCCATTCGGTACGAAAGTTCGCGTGACCAATCTTAAGAACTCTAAGTCCTGCGTTGTTGAAATTACCGATCGTGGTCCATTCGCAAGAGGGCGTATAATAGATCTCAGCTATGCTGCCGCTGAGGAACTTGGCATGACCGAATCGGGCGTCGCAAATGTGGAGATTCAGGTCGTCGGCAACAGATTGGGTATGCAAAGAAGCTTGGAGAATCTATCTTCTATGCAAAAAAGTCCGGCGCTCGATAGAATACAACGTGCCTCATCCCGCCCGCTGGCAAGTTTGCTTAACGCGCCTGTCAGCACAAACGACGATGCTGGCCACTAAGGCCTGAGGCAGAATTTGACGGTCCGGTTATTCCTTTTCCTACGTTTATCAATTCTACCGATTTCATGGGTAGCCCCATTTTTTTTTGTAACTTTGAAGGTCGGAAAGTGTTAAATGGTCATACGGTGGAGTAAATTTCCCGACAATATCCAACAACTCGACCGAAAAAACTGAAAAAATTCTATCGACTTATGAAACAGTTTCTTTTAGGAACACTCGCAGCGATCTTAATTTTCGCGTTCATCCATCCTTCCGTTCATGCTCAGTTGTCATCTGACAAGCTCGACATTCAAAGCACTCAGGCTGTCGCCTTCGTCAAGACGGATCGGAGCATTATCTATGTCAAGCGGCCCGGTGTGCCAGTCGATGCTTTTGATATTGCGGCTGCCGCACCGGATTATATCGATTCTATTCGTAATATAGGGGTTATCGGTATGACTCCTCAAGGCGATCGGATTGTCTTCGGAGCCTCGCTTTATTACATAAATCCTTCCAATAGCCAGCACACTATGTACAGGGGACTTATAAGCATGCCTTGGCCTCCGACGTCAAATAATCTTCATTCTCAGCTACCTTTATTCCTGCGATACGCCAGCACTAACGCAAGTTTTCGTCCTGCGGGTGTTTTATCTGCTGACGGCAAACAATGGTGGGCTGTTACTTCAAGTGCATCGCAAGGGGTACCACTCATCTTCTATCATGGCAACACCGATGGCTCTGGTTCGATCGATTCCGCAACTGTTACGGCAGATGTTGCAGGAAGCGGCGCCCCACTACAGGGTGGCTTTCACATGTCCAATATCGCTATTGATCGGACAAGCAATACGATGTTTGCAACATCTTTCGACGGAATCCTCTTCGACCAAAGGCAGAGCGGACGGGTACTATTCTACCATTGGGTGAAAAGTCCGGGGGGCGGATTTGACCAGAGCGGACTGAGTGCCTCTAATTTCACCGGCAGCATGAAGACTTTGAATCAAAACATATTCGATAACTTCGACAGCACATTCGGTTTCACTGTGCAGCCTGCGAATGACGGATTTTATGCTTATATAGGTATGACACCATCTTCATCTAATCTTACGGACGACATTGACCTTTATAAGATCGCCTTCAATGACGCAAACGTTACAGTTGGATCAGCTAACCAGACTACTTCCATTCCGCGCTCAGCAATTCCCTCGACAGACTACTTTTTTGCAGGCCCAGACTGTACTTCAGGTGTGGTTCCCTCATATACAGAGGATATACTTGGTGGCCCGAGAGCCGGACAGTGCGGAAATTCGGGAGATGTCAATTTTAGCGCGGGTGGCGACACCGCAGTCTTTGTCACTCACGAGTGGCCATTCCAGTGTGGTAATAGAACTGTAGGCTCGGCGATATGGATGTACGATATTGCAAATCAACCCTCTTCCGCCACTCTTGTCTATAACGATTCCAGCGCGCAGGAATTGCAGCCTGTTTTCGTAACAGCATTGGATACCATCCCTCATACTCCGTATATTACCTCTGATGCAGCTACGAAGAATTTTGGATCCGTAGATACTGCATCAACAACTTCTCAAACGATCACGATCACTGATACTTCGAGCTTCGCGGGGACGATCCTCGATTCAGCAACGATCACTGGGCAGAATGCTGCCGATTTCAAGATCACAGCGCCTAAATTCCCTTATGTCCTTAAGTATGGTTCCAACATTCAGCTTTCGGTTACCTTTGCTCCAACTCTAACACAAGGAGGACGTTCGGCAACTCTCACGCTTTATTCCACTATGGCCGATGATCCGAAAGTCACTGTAAGCTTAACTGGAACAGCCACAGTCAAGTCCGGTACTAAGGGTGTTGCAGAAGATCCTGCTCTCCAGGCTAATATTGCAATAGACCCAAATCCATTCGCTTCCCAAACTGCAGTTCAGTTGACAGCGCAAGATGCCGGAACGCTCGGTATCGTTGTTCACGATGCTCTCGGACGCACAGTCTATACTTCCGATATTCGCCGGGTTAACGCCGGCGCAACGGAGACATTCACCTTCGATGCAAAGTCCATCGGACTTTCAAACGGCGTCTATATTGTAACTGGTCTTTTCGGAGACCGCAGCGCTTCGCGCGAAGTAGTGCTGACGAGATAAAGAGTCAGTAGAAATTAGACAATGAGTTGACATGTCATTCCCGCGAACGCGGGAA
>Ga0206959_10304_pt1 | contig 11684 bp, 12 predicted proteins | sample Alteio_BWOrgHeat_31_FD_152971 | JGI IMG/M metagenome (GOLD analysis project Ga0206959, IMG submission 152971) | Enriched cells from forest soil in Barre Woods Harvard Forest LTER site, Petersham, Massachusetts, United States -... | ecosystem: Environmental > Terrestrial > Soil > Temperate forest >...
GACTGCACTGAACGAAACCGGAGCCCGGCCCCCTACGCCCTGCGGCCTATGCCATGCCTTACCCCATACCACCCCAACCCCGCCGCCAGATACGCAAGATACACATACGGCAACAATGCGTAAGGCCCCATAGGCACCGGATACACGCTCCCAACCAGCGCCAACACCATCGCCACCGTCCCGGCTCCCGACAACACGATCACTCCGGCCGAAATACGCTCCACCCGCCGCAGGTGCAGCGGCAGGGCAACGCACACCAGCGCATATACCGTGATGAACCCATACGTCGCCAGTGCTCCCATCCATCCGTAGATGTCCAGGCTGCTCACGCCTTTCATTGCCAGCACCACCGCAGGCAGCAACGACGCAAGCGCGGTGACGACGACAGCCCTGTGCGGAGTCTCGTTCTTCGCATGCGTTGAGGACAAGCCCTGCGGCGCCAACCCTCTGTGCGACATCAGCATCAGTACCCGCGAGGCAGCTGTGATGCACGCCAGGGTGCATGCAAACAGGCTGACCATCGCACCGATATCCACTAATGTCCCTAGCGCGTTCGCGCCTACCAGCTCCGCCATCACATGCAGCGGAGCCGCCACCTGATCCAGCCTCTGCGCTGCGCCGCGAAAGCCCAGCACCTGTGTATACGCGCTCAGCACAAAGAACGCGCCGCAGCCCAGTGCGCACTGTAGCACCGCTCTCGGAATCGTCTTCAGCGGCTCCCGCGCCTCTGCTCCCAGCGTGGTCGCCGACTCAAATCCCACAAAGCTGAACAGCGCCAGCACCAGTCCCAGCCTGACTCCCGATCCCGTTACGCCCTTCAGTCGCAGCTGATCCCGGTCAACGTGCAGCCCGTGCTTCCACAGCGTCAGCGCCAGAATCGCCACGATGCACGTAACCGATGCCGCTTCCATCCACAGCATCGTCTCGGCTGACACCTTGATATCCCTGTACGCCATTGCTCCCGACGCCACCACGGCCACAGCAATCAGCAGCGTCGGAGATAACCTAACTCCCAGGAACGCATTCAGCAGCACATTGGCATAGCTGAAGAATCCCGCCGCTACCGACGCCGCAGTCGCTACATAGGCCAGCAGCAGAGCCCATCCCGCCACATTCGCAGCCCATCCCGGCAGCGACTGGGTCGTATATACAAACAGAGATCCTGGTGAGGCCGATCTCCGTGCGAAGCACCCGATCACTAGTCCCACCAGCGTCACCGCCAGCGTTGCGAAGATGTACACCAGCCACGTGCCGTTTCCCGCCAGTGCAAACACGAGCGGAATCGTCATCGCTGGCGTGGCCGTCGGCGCAATCGCCGAAACCGACTGTGCCAGCGTCTCCCACGGACCCAACACCTGTCTGCGCAACCCATAGCCCGATCCCGGCCCCGCCTCTTCAGCAGGAGTAATGAATAGCGGTACAGTCTCTGGCGGCAAATCCAGGGCTCCTATGAATCGGGTCAATTTGGCTATCGAGTGGAAGCTCCAGTCTGCTTGTCGCCCGCTCACAAGTCAACCGCAAATAGTTGCCTCGCATCTCCCTGTTTCCAAAAAGACGAACACTTCGGCTCTAGGCACCGTCTTTGCGTGTGAACGTCATTGGGGCAAGCTTCACCAGGGAGCCCGCACGGTTGGCCAGTGACGAGGACGAGGAATTCGCAGGGCTCGTCAAGCGCCAGTCGCCTTTCGTCTTTCGCGTGGCCTACGCCATCCTGCGCAACAGCCACGATGCCGAGGACGCTGTACAGGAGACCTTCTTGAAGCTCTATCGCAGCCAGGCATGGAGAAAGATAGAAGACGAGCGAGCATTTCTCGCGCGCGTTGCCTGGCGGATGGCCGTCGACCGGCTTCCCAAAAAGCAGCCAGCCTTTGCCGAGCCGGAATCCGAACCACTCTCGACGGCGCCTACCCCAGAGCAGGAGGTCATCGCCGCCAACCGGCACGCCTCCGTTCACTGCATGATCGATGCACTCCCCGAAGAACTTCGTCAGCCGCTGGCCCTCTCCGCCATCGATGAGATGAACTCGCGCGAGATCGCCCTGATCCTCGGTATTCCCGAGGGCACTGTCCGCACCCGCATCATGCGCGCGCGGCAGATGCTGAAGCAAAAGCTGGCCGGGCTGACGGAGAAACGCTATGCGAGATGATGCAATGAAAGATCGGGACGATCTCGACATCCTGCTCGACGCGGCGCTCGCTACCTATGCCGATCCCGGACTCCTCCCTGGTTTGACCAGCCGGATAGTCGCTTCGGCCCACGGCATCGACAGCCGCCGGCGTCCCGTAAGATGGCTGCCTTGGGCCGTTCTCGCACTCGCTGCTCTGGTGTTGATCGTGGCCCTCTTCACACCACACAACCTTACGCATCGCACTGCGTTGCCGCCCGTTGCGCAGCTTTCTCCCCGGCCTTCTGTGCACGTGCCGACGACGCCTGATCCGGCCATTTCAATACAACCGACCGCAGTACGCTCGAATTCGCCGCGAACCGTGAAAACCCTGTATGTCGCAAATCCCCAGCAACCGCTGCCTCGACTTGAAGTCTTTCCTACGCCCACGCCTCTTACTTCCGAAGAGCAGGCCCTCGTTGCCCTGGCGAATCGCAATCTAGGAGATAACACACAATCGTTCGCCAGAAGTCAGACACAGCCTGTCGAGCCGCTCCGTATCGCAGTCATCCAGATTCCACCCCTCAACCCGCCGGATAACGGCGGCAATTAAGGAGCACACAATGCGCAAGTCCGCCTTCATCAGGTCTGCCCTGTTCCTGCTCAACCTTGCATTCTTCGTCGCGCCCGTTATGCCGCAGGATGCCAAAGCTCAAGGGCCAACAATTCCCGAAGCCAGGACCCAGCCTGTCGATGTCCATTACTACCGTCTCGAATTCGTCCTCAAAGAGCTCGGCGATGACGGCAGGGTGGTCAACAGCCGCACCTATCACACCAGGGTCTCGACCGACGGCAAGAATTCTTCTCTGCGCATTGGCACAAAGATCCCTGTACGAACCAACGAAAAAGGAGAGATCAACTACACCGATGTCGGTGTCAATATTGACTCCGCCTTACTACGGGAGACCGCGCAAGGACTGGCCCTGCAGATCAGCGGGGATGTTCGCAGCCTTGCCAACCCGTCCAGTGCCGGCGAAACCTCAGCTCCCATCATCCGCCAGAATTTCTGGAGTTTGATCACAGCCGTCCAGATCGGAAAGCCCACTGTCGTCTTCTCCTCAGACAACCTTGAAAACAAAGGCCGGATGCAGGTAGAGGTCACTGCCACCCCGATTCACTGAGCAGGTTGCCTATACCCTATTCTTATGAATCCCCACGCCATGCTCGCCGTCGCCATCGCTGAAGCCCGCCTCGGCGTCGCCGAAGGAGGCATCCCCATCGGAGCTGCTATCTTCCGCGACGACGGCATCCTCCTCGGCTTGGGACACAACCGCCGCGTCCAGCACAACGACCCCTCCGCCCATGGAGAGACCGACGCCTTCCGCAACGCCGGCCGCCAGCGCTCTTATCGTGACCTCATCATGGTCACCACGCTCGCTCCCTGCTGGTACTGCACCGGCCTCATTCGCCAGTTTGGATTCCGAACCGTCATCATTGGCGAGAGCCAAACCTTCGAGGGAGGCATCCATTGGCTCCGCGAGAACGGCATCGCGGTCCATGACCTAGCCAACCCCGAATGCATACAACTCTTGGCTGACTACATAAAAGCCAAACCGGAAGTATGGAACGAAGACATCGGTCAAGAATGATCCAATCGTGCATTGCAATGCCGTCGTGCGAACCGCCCGCCGCTGGGCCAACGTCTCTCATCTCGAGATTATTTATCAGTCGTGGATACATTTCCCGATTCCGCAAAATGCAGCTTCGACTCCACTCTCCTGATTGTTGGATTTAAGCACCCTCCGCGATTGTCGTCGCAAAGATTGTTCGCGATAATCAGCCCCGCCACACCCGCTTCCACATTCACGCCATAAAGCTGGTTCTCGTTGTCATTGAAGGTATTGCCGATGGTGTCGCCTACGATCTGCACCGTGTGTGCCGGAGCAGTAATGTGAACGCCACTGTACACGGCCGCGCCGCACTGCTTGCAGTAGCCGTTGCCGGTGATCAGGTCCCCCTCGATCTGCAGGTTGTTCACACCCTTTCCGTCAACGAGAATTCCATCGCCGGAATTGGAGCGAATCTTCGACCCGCCTCCAATATGAATATTCACTCCTCCCGCGATCTCGATACCTGCCACGCCTGGAACCACCGTTGCGCCGCATGCTCCCGAGCCGCTGGACCAGGAATTGAGAAACGTCGCTCCGATCATCGACGAACCCAGCGTCGAATCGAAAAGCCAGCCCGATCCCGTCGAGCAGTCCGCTTGAAAATTGTTGGCGAAAATCCACGTCGGAGCGCCGCCCGTAAGAGTGTTCTGCACCACCAGCCCGTGCAGTCCGGCGTTGCCGCCCAGAAAGTCGTTGATGTTCGTTCCGCCTGCTGCCGAATCGATGACAAGTATTCTGCTCGAATCATTATGAGGAGAGCCATAAGCCGTCACATGGTTCAGAAAAGTGTCGTTTGCATGATCAACCTGCACCCCGATTCCCACGAAATTCACCAGCCGCGAATCATCCAGGTGTGCGTCCTCCGTATCCCGGCCTGAGATCTGAACAAGGGTAGTTTCTCTCCCACCCCCATTCACCGTGATCTGGTTAGCGTGATCGCTATAACCTCCCATCAGCACCCCGCCCGCCGCCGACGATCCCAGCCGCAGACCGCAGCCAAGCAGAGTATCCCCACGTCCGTTCATCGTCACCGCGATGCCTGTCCCCGTGTAATTCAACTGCGTGGCAGACGCGCTTTCACCGTTGGTTCGCACATACCCGGAACGCGAGCATTCCACCGTCTCCGCATTGACCATAACGATCGGAGTGGTCAACGAGAGCTGGCCACTCGGCGGAATGACAATGTGGCAAACGCTGCCCCTCGCACATGAAGCCGCAGCTGAATTCACCTGCGCACCGATATCGTCCCCAGGAAATTCCTTCGCGTTCAGCGTTGCAGAAGCTGTGGTCGGTTCGCTGGATTTGGGTAAGGACGGCGAATTTGTTTGACCAAAAGCGGCTATCGAAACTGCCGCCATGATAAGCACACTCTTTAAGTTCATAATTCACCGAGTGTTCTGAAATTAGCCGCACCGTGATTTGCGAAGAAATCGCTGTCAAGACCTGAATTAAAACCAGTGTCCGACAAATCAGAAATAGAAACCTGTCTCTGGCAGGCACCCGCTTTCAGTTCGTGAAAAAAATCCCTATATTGGCCTTTTCAAGTTATGGATTGTTGGTATCGGGAAGACTTCCGGCATACCTTTAGCCTTGCAAAGCAACCTTGCATCGAGGCATCCCTATTCTGGCGGAGAGTATCGCTCACGCGCGTCTGCCACATAAAAATTCGTCTCCAGCCCCTTTACCACCGGATACGCCAGGAACTCCTCCGCATAATGCCGCTTCTTCTCGAGCAGTAGAAAGATGCCCCAAGCGCCATTGGGCAACAGGCGCGCCACCGGCCTCGCCAAGAACGGCGGAAGCGGATAAAAATTTGCGCCGCCAAATCCCCGCAACTCATAACCGCCCGGAAACACCATCTCAAACATGCGAAGTACGTCGTGTTTCGTATATCCGCGCACGTGGGCCGAGTGATTCTGAATGACCGTCGGCTGTCTTCCGCACAGCAACAGGAACCGATTGTGATAGGAAGCGAGGTTCGGCACACCAATCACAAGATGTCCGCCCACACGTAAAGCTCTGCTGACCTGGTGGAAAATCCAGAAGATCTCCTTCACGTGCTCCAGTACCTGATTGCAGAGAACCACGCCGATGGTTTCATCCGCAAACGGCAGCGGATCCTTCTCCAGATCCAGCGCAAAAACCTTGTTATGGACCTTAAGCTTCTCTACATTCGGAGCATAGGCCTCGACCGCGAACCGCTCCGCTGCCGGACATACCTCCTCAGCCAGCGCAAGATCCTCGCCATCACCTGCGCCCAGGTCAACCACACTCTCGAACGGAGCTACCTGCCTCAGAAACCGAGCAATGTGGTTACGGCCATAATTCAACCGCCTGTCAATCATTAATCAACTGTGCTCCAAAAGTGTCGGATTTTCGGACGTGGGTTTCCCTACACCCTACACCCTGAATCCTGATTCGGCCTGCTTTATCCCCGGCCCTGAGGTGTCCTCTCCCCCGAAAATACTTGGAGGACGGAGTACTATCCGAAAACCGAGACGCTGTTTTGTCGTCATTTGGAGTTCGATACACATCGCAGGCCGCTATCCGCGTAACAACCTGTCAAAACAGTTGTATATCTAACTGTATGCCGCAGTGCCGGTCCTGCCGGCTCCGGGAGGGAAGCTCATGGATGAAATGGATGAACACACTCCGTTACACTTTGTCTTTTACTTCGCAGCAGCACCTGAAAAGGTTTGGGAAGGGTTTGTCTCTCCAGAATCAAACCACGTCATCTTCATGGGCGCCGAACTTCAGATTGATCTCAGGCCCGGCGGCCCCATGAACTTCGCCGGCCCGGGGAGCGACGGCAAGCTCACGACCTATGTTCGCGGCGAAATCCTGGAAGTGGAGCCGCCCAAGCTCCTCAGGTATACCTTCGCAATGGGCCAATTTGGAAAGAGCTCACACGTCACCCTGGAGCTCACTCCCGAATCGGAGGCCACGAAAGTCGTCGTCACTCACGATCATTGGGACCCGGACGATCAGCTAACCTATGCTTCCTGTGCCGATGGCTGGCCGCGCATTCTTTCCCGGCTAAAGACTTTGATCGAAACTGGAAAGACCTTCAAACCTCACTGAGGCCGGGTGTGGCCCACTCAAGGACACCCCGTATTAGCTTCGGGAGAAGTCAGGGATGCGGGGCGATGAGCAGCAAAACGTGCGCGGGGATCACTCAGGTCCTGTCAGCGGGGACTGGTAACGGCTTTCACAATCGGCTTACGCACACGGTGCAAGTTGCTCAAGCAGGTCACGCTCAGTATTTCTGAGGGACGGTTACTGACTTGACCGAGAATTATCACCAATCCGGTACGCTTGAAAATACAGAAGACCCGGCTGCAATCGCGGCTCGGGTCTTTGCTTTTTCGGGCGATCCGTTTAGGAACAACACCGAAATCCATTATTCTAAGTCTTTCATTTTCTGCAAGGTACCCGTAAGTCAAGTGTTATGAATTAACTAGCGGCAAACTCTAAACTAAACCTCATGAAATGAATGAGTACCGATTTCAAGGGGGAGGGAGAAGGGTTGGGGAAGGGGTACCCCTCCTTTGAGTTCCCCGAATCGCGAAAAACGGGATCAGCGGCCGTGTTCTTCGAGATACTTCTCAACCTCGAGAGCCGCCATGCAACCTGATCCGGCAGCGGTGACCGCCTGCCGGTAGCGCCGGTCCTGGACGTCTCCGCAAGCGAAGACGCCTGGAACGCGAGTGAAGACCTGGTTGTGGGTCTTGATGTACCCGTCGTCATCAAGGTCGATCTGGCCCTTGAACATGCTGGCGTTGGGGATGTGGCCGATGCCGAGGAAGAGTCCGCTAACCGGCAGGGTAGACTCGGTGCCAGTCACCGTGTCGCGCAACCGCAAGCCGGTAACGTCCTTCTGCTCGACGCCAAGGACCTCCTCAACCGCAGTGTTGGTCCGAAAAACAATGTTGGGGTGCGCCATCGCCCGCTCCAGCATGATGCGCGAGGCGCGGAAGTACTCGCGCCGATGGAGCAGCGTGACTTTGGTGGCAAAGCGCGTCAGGAAGAGCGCCTCCTCCATGGCCGAATCGCCGCCGCCGACTACGGCAATCTCCTTGCCGGAGAAGAAGAAGCCGTCGCAGGTGGCGCAGGAACTGACGCCATGGCCGATGAGCGCCTGCTCTGAAGGCAGGCCGAGCCAGCGCGCCGATGCGCCGCTGGCGATAATGAGAGTGCGAGAGTGGATAGTCTCGCTACCAACCTGAAGGACAAACGGGTGCTTTGAAAGATCCGCTGTGGCCAGATGCCCCACGCGGAACTCCGCGCCAAAACGGGCTGCCTGCTGCTTCATGTTCTCGATCAGCTGCGGACCTTGAATGCCCTCCGGCCAGCCCGGGAAGTTCTCAACCAGGGTGGTAATGGAGAGCTGTCCTCCCGGCTCATGCCCCTCGATGACAAGCGGCTTGAGGTTGGCGCGCGCCGCGTAAATAGCGGCGGTCAGTCCGGCGCAGCCGGAGCCGAGGATGATGGTGTCGCGAGCAGAGTCTGTCATAAGATGCCGTTTTCGATTGTACCTGCTGTGGGCACGCGGCCGGCACTCACAGGAATAAGATGTTTCTATGGCGAATTTGGCTCTTGTATATGGTCTGCGTCTGCTTCCCGCCGAGGAAGTGGCAGGGGTGGGCGAAGCGCCCATCGAATTGAAGAACGGCAACACCGCGCGGGTCACCATGCATCTTCTCGAGGGCTCCCGCGAACAAATTGAAGCGCAGCTACGCCAGAGTATCGACGCCTTCTTCGACTTTTTCCCTGAGATTTAGAGTACCCATACAGACACATCCGAGCGCAAGGAACAAAGTGTTCCGAAGCTGATTGCAATCCCGTTTTGACACAGCCCTTGGCTTGGCCCCATTTTGGTCGAGTAATCTCCGATCTCCCATTCTTTGCTCTCGCGTTCGCGGTCGTGCATGGCGGAATGGAATTCGTGTCCGCCAAATGGCGGAGCGCGGAGCACCGATGAAGCAAGCCAACCTCGACTGGAAACGCATTCTCATCGTCCTTCTGCTAGCGATGCTCCGCCTCATCGCCGGAAGTGATGCTTACGCGAGCGGACCGCGCTGGACTGCTGGATCGAGCTACTTCACCTCCTCAGCAAAGGGGAAGCCACTACCCAAACAGCGCAGCTCGACGCGGAGAGCGAGACCAGTCAATCGATCCGAGTCACCGCGAACCTTTGTCCCGCCACACTCCAAGTCACCGACGCCGTTGGCCATCCCATGGCAGGCCCTGTCGTCACTTTCTTTGGGACGTTGGACGAATGGACGCCCGTTTGCCCTGAGCATGGCATATGTCCCCATTGTTAGAACAGCAGTCAACTAAGGTGACCTCGGCCACAGGTGGCACCGTAACTCTTACACTCTTTCGATCACTGGTCACCCCACGCGGCTCTTCATCACAGCCGTCACTGGAGAGTCAGCGACACTCAACTTCGAACCCGACAAATACCCCCAGGAATTGCGGCGTCCGCCACCAGCTTCCGGATAGTGACGGCATTTATCTCGAAATTCCTCTGAATATTCGCCTCAGGAAAGATGAGCCGACACGCAACTCCTGACTACTTTTGCGTGTCACAGTGTATGAGATGATGCGATGGGTTGCCGTCGTGGCCGGAACGACAGGTAAATTGGCAGCGATCCCGACCGAGCGTAGTCTCGAAGTGATGTGCCCGAAAGGTTAGGCTCGAAAATGTATCCAGAAAATACCCACGTTTCCTCTTTTTTTGCCGACACGCCTCTACGATCGGATGCGGCCCACACCCGTCATATCGATATGCGGGATATCGTCGGACCTACTTGGAAGTTGGGCCGCCAGGCGCTTGCCTGCGCCCTCATGTATCTGATGATCCCCCTCGGAGTAGCAGACGCATTTGCACAGGATGCGCCACCTCCGCCTCCGGACATGTCCCAGGGACCGGCACCGCAGCAGGCATACAATCCGCTGAGCCCGGACCAACTCGACCAGCTGGTTGCGCCGATCGCACTCTATCCTGACTCCCTGGTCGCGCAGGTTCTGGCTGCGTCGACATTCCCGAACGAAATAGCCGACGCAGACCAGTTCGTGCAATCGCATCCGGGAATTCCTCCCGATCAGGCGGGACAGATGGTGGATGGCCTGAACTGGGACCCCAGCGTCAAGGCGCTGATTGCGTTTCCTTCGGTGTTGTCTAACCTCGACAAAAACCAGGACTGGACGAGCCAGCTCGGCAATGCGTATTACAACCAACCGCAGGATGTAATGTCGGCCGTACAGGTGATGCGCCAGCGGGCCTATACCGCAGGAAATCTGAGGAGTAATCAGCAATTGGCGGTTACTTACCAGCCCAGCAATATCGTGATCGTGCCTGCCAATCCGCAGGTGGTTTATGTGCCTTACTATAACCCTTGGGTCGTCTATGGTGCTCCAGTTGTGGCCTGGGGCGGATATTTCCCGCCGCCTGCTCCTCCAGGACTCGGCCTTGGTGTGGGTTTGGCGATTGGATTCGGCGTTGGAATCGCGGTTGCCTCATGGAACCATTGGGGATGGGGGTGGCATAACTGGGGATGCGGATGGGGCAGCCACAGCACGGTTGTGTATAACCGCAATGTGTATGTGTCGCGCAGCGTAACGGTCGTCAATCACGGCTACTATGGCGGGTTTGACCGCAATGTCGCCGCTCGCAGCTATAACCGCAATGTAGCTACAACCGCACCGAACTATCGCCCCGGATACAACGGAACCTATGCCCGTTCGGCGACTTACAATAATAGCTATAACCGAACAGTCACTAATAACTACACCCGGAACGTCGCCAATAACAACGTCAACCGGACTAACACCAACAACAATTACAATCGCGGCACAACGAATAACAATTACAACCATCCAGGCACAAGTCCGACCGCGTACAATAACAATAATCACCTTGGAACGAACAATAACTACAATCGCCCGGGAACGAGCCCGGGAGTCAATAACTACAATCGCCCCGGGACAAACACCAGTAATGCTAACCGGCCGCCTGCCGCAAACAATAACAACTACCATCCGCCAGTTAATAATAACTACAACCGGCCTGCGACTAACAACAGCTATCACCCGCCGGCGAACAACAGCTATCACCCGCCGGCGAACAATAACGCCCGCCCTGCGAACAACAACAGCTATCATCCGCCGCAGAACAACAGCCGTCCCGCTCCGCAAAACCATCCTGCGCCACAGAGCCGCCCGGAGTCTCACCCGAACGGCGGCCATCCTAACGAGCACCCTAAGGGCAGGTAGGAACCGGTTTTAGCCCGGCAAAGGGATGGAGCACAGCGCTCCATCCCTTTGCATTTGTGCGACGATCTTCAGCGCGACGGGAGGTCGTGTCAAAGTTTTAGCCCGATCGGCTCCCTCCCCTTGAAATCGGTACCCATTCATTCCATGGGTTTTACCATATAGTTGTCTTTGATTAACTCATAACACTCGACTTATGGATACCTAACAGAAAATAAACGACTTAGGACACTCATTTTCTCGCCATCTTTTAAAACGATTCGCCTGAAAAGCAAAGACCGGAGCCGCGATTGCAGCCCTGGTCTTCTCCTATTCCAAGCATACCGGATTGGCGATAGTTATCGGCCAGATCGCTTGTGGAACTTAGCCACATCGAACCCTGGCATCCCCATCTCCAGACAACCTAAGGCCGAGTACGCGAAGCACAAGCAATGGCCCGAGGAGCTGCACTCTTTAGTGTCGCGGACGGGTGGCTCACTCAAGCCTTGGCTTGGCTTGAGTGGGGTACGGTACAGACCGGAGAGATAGCTGACAGAACAGACCGGGAGGATCCCTGACACTGCAGCGAGGGTATGTAGAACCAGAACATGCCCTGGAAAGCGAGCCGTGTAGTGGAGGAGCGGACGAGGTTTGTT
>Ga0206959_10306_pt1 | contig 11524 bp, 9 predicted proteins | sample Alteio_BWOrgHeat_31_FD_152971 | JGI IMG/M metagenome (GOLD analysis project Ga0206959, IMG submission 152971) | Enriched cells from forest soil in Barre Woods Harvard Forest LTER site, Petersham, Massachusetts, United States -... | ecosystem: Environmental > Terrestrial > Soil > Temperate forest >...
CGCTCAGGACGCTGCTGAGACAGCAGACGAGCTTTGCCCTTAAAGCTAGGCGCCGTAACTACACCGCTCATGTGAAGACCTACAGGTATGATTTTGGATTCAAGTTTTGCAAATGCAAGCTCTCGAAATTGTCACATCGCGCGCCAAATTTCTCTGGCGCTGTACCGCATAGGGCGGCTGATCTGATCACTGCCATAAAAGACTGTGCAAATGGAGTACCATTCCCATGCAAACTAGTAAGAGATGAAGTCTAAGTACCAAGGGAAAATACAGACTTAACCTTATTACAGCCAAGAAGGGGTCCAATTTTGATCCGGCTAAGTCCATGGATGATCCACTTTCGGATCACCCAGTCTTTGTGTACGTACTGTTTTGTCTTTGTTATGATTCCTTCGAAGTAGTGCAGTTAAAGGCATTCTCCTCGAAGGAGTGGTCACTTTATTGAGTCAGAACTCAAGAGTAAGTTTGGGTCTATTACTGCTCCGTGGAGCCTGCCTGCTTCTCGCGCTGACCTTCGGCCTGCAAAAGCTCGTCGGTTTATGGATGCTGTTACATGCCGGCATACCGCTTTCCACAACTGGATTGGCTCCGCTAATTCGCTATATCGGATTCCCTATGCCAGTCGTGCTTGCTGTAGCGGTAACTCTGCTGGAATCTGTCGGGGCGTTTCTGGTCACACTCGGCCTTCTTACTCGATCTATCTCAGCTTGCGCTGCCATTAGCATGGCCGGAGCACTGTATACGAGTATCCGCCTCAATGAAGAGCCGCTGCGGGCTCTGCTTTATCTTTTGATTTTTGCTGTCCTCGCCATTGCCGGTCCAGGCCAGTACTCGCTGAGTCAGTTTTTATCCCGGCAGTCCAATGAAGCTCGACAGCCGTTGCATCAAGGTGTCCACTATAGCAGAGCTCTGTTTTCTCCGCGCCCAGATCTTGGCTTGCTTCTGCTGCGCATTGGAGTTGCACTTGCGATCTTATGGCTCCTTTTTCTCCGCCATGCCGGCGACTTTCACTTGGTCTCCCCTGGAGAGCTGGTGGCAGCAGCCATAGTAGTAGGCGGAACATTACTTGCACTACTCGGCTGGAAGACCAATCTTGGAGCGGGCTTGGCATCTATGACTTGGTTATGGATCCTATTTAGGGATTTGCATAAGGGAGAAAATTGGCAAGGCCTCCCCATGCGTGCAGCACTCTTCGCTGTTGCGTTCTGTGCCTTGGCCGTCACGGGAGCTGGAAGATTCTCTTTTGATCTCCGCAGCGGGACTAAATAACCCCACAAAAGTACCCTCATTGAATACCACTGTCTCGATCAATGTGAATCGAAGCGGAACATTGGCAGCCAATTTGCAGCTTATATTTGGTTTGGATCGTCCGATAGTGTTCCACCGGCACGAATAATCCTACCCAGCTCTACCGAGAGCTGGGTAGAAATCTTCCCTTCATATTGGAGGTACATCTTGCATCTAGGCTTCTTGTGTAATCCCGGAAACAGCCACGTTACCAGTATGGCGGCAGTTGGAGCTGAGCTAAAAAAACGCGGCCATCGAGTCACTTTTTTTCAGATGCCTGATATCGAAGCAGCAGTACTGCGCGCAGGACTTGAATTTTGTACCGTTGGGAAGAGCCGCTATCCCCTTGGGACCATCAAACAGATCGACGAAAAGTTGAGTACACTGAAAGGCCTTTCAGCCTTGTTTTATGGGGTAGGGCGTTGTCTCGAGCAGATTCAAATGTTCTTCGAAGAAGCGCCGGCAGCCATCAAAAACGCAAACATTGATGCTCTCTTAATTGACGAATGTGAAGCCTATGGCCCGGTAATCGCTGAATATCTTCGACTTCCTTACATTCATGTCTCGATGGCGTTACCACTGCCGTTTGATGAAGGGATTCCGCCCTATTACACTTCCTGGCGATATCGCATCGATGCTTTCGGCAGGTTCCGAAACCGCATGGGTTACCGAATGTTTTCGCATCTCGTAAAACCGATCATGAAAGCGGTAGCTGGCCAGCGCCAACGATGGGAGCTTCCTCCACAGGAAGACCGCAAGAGCCGCCGGGCAAGATTAGCGTCCATATCCCAACTCCCGCAGCATCTGGATTTCCCACGAATACTCATTCCTCGCTTCCACTATACGGGACCGTTCGGATTGCGGGCCGCACGTCCACAGATCGAATTCCCGTGGAATAAGCTCGATGGCAGACCTCTGATTTATGCGGCACTGGGTACGGTTATGGCGCGTCCACCAATTCTGCGCACCATCGCAAAGGCCTGCGAGGGCCTCAATGCACAGCTGGTTTTGTCACTGGGAGGCGCACCGGTTACTGCAGAAGAAATTGGTCCACTGGCGGGGAACCCTATCCTGGTGGCCTATGCCCCGCAGCTTGAGCTTATTCAAAGAGCTGCTCTTGTGATAACCCATGGGGGATTAAACACGGTGCTGGAAAACCTCGCTCATGGCGTGCCTCTCGTTCTTCTCCCATTCAACAACGATCAGCCAGGCGTGGCTTCCAGAGTGGCATGGACAGGCGCAGGAGATTTTATTTCAGGAAAATGGGTTTCACCGGGAGGTTTGCGTAAAGCTCTGAACCGTGTGCTTTCAGAACCGTCTTACAAGCAATCGGCACAGCGTATACAAGCTGAGATGGCTGGCGTAGATGGATTGTATCTGGCCGCGAATATTGTGGAAAAAGTGCTTGGCATCACCACGAAGGATGCCTCTTTCCAGCTACGGCCACGGGAAGTCAACGATGTGCCCAGACACGCCATGTCAGTCGGCTAGCTTCCCAAAACCCGCAATGTCTTGTGAAGTCGCTTGCGCATTTAGCATTGCACAAAACGGATTGCAGTTGTCTGTAAGTCATTGAAAAGTGGTGAGCGCGGCAGGAATCGTCAGGTGGATTAGCGTCAGCGAGGAAGTCCCTTTGCCGAGGCCTCGGATCCAGCTGGTTCACGGAACGGTTCCACAGAAATGCACTCGTAACACACTTCCAGCACGGTCAGGTATTCTGTACCGCCCGGCACTTGAAGGACTACGCTGTCACCCGCTGCCGACTTCATCAACGCGCGCCCCAGAGGTGACACCCAACTGATGTGGTTGCGGTTCAGATCGACCTCGTCGGTGCCCACGATGCTCACCACTCGCTCCGCTCCCGCGGCATTGGCATAGCGCACGGTCGCTCCGAAGAATGCCCTCGTCGCCGCCTGCCCCGCTCTCGGTGCTTCCGGGTCCACCACTTCCGCGGCTTCGATTCGCTTCGTGAGAAAGCGAATCCGCCCATCGATCTGCCGCAGCCGCCGCTTGCTGTACTGATAGTCGGCGTTTTCACTGCGATCGCCGTTGCTGGCAGCCCACGCCACCACCTCCGTCACGGCCGGGCGTTCCCTGGTGAGCAGAAACCGGTGCTCATCTTTGAGGCGCTGCAGCCCGCTCCGCGTTATGTAGTTCTTACCTCGCGTCGCGGGCTCGTCCCCTTGTGGTTTTCTCGTAAACCCTTTCCGCATCTCGTAGTCCTTCCAGGGCGAATCCAGTGGGTGCCCCCAATGAAACGCGGATGAACGCCGATAGAAAACACCGTAGTTATCCGCGTTCGTGGGAGTCATCTGGAGCCCTAACAGATTTTTTCACATCCGCCAGTCCCTTAGCGTCGGACAAGTGCCGGCAAAGGCATGGTGAGCGCGGAATTGCTCCTGCAAAGCCTCGCAGCGTCTACTGATCCAGTTGCCGGATCTTCCGGTATCGCTATCCATATGTCCGCTTCTCGGAGATTTTCTGCTAAACGCGCCTATGGTCAACAATCAAGCATTTCTCGGAATGCTGGCAATTCGGGAATAATCACGGATCTTAGCAATGTAGGAGAGCTCATCCGATTGCTTATCGTTTTAGCAGGATTAGAGGCTCAATAGACATACCGTCTTTTGGTGCTTTTCTTCTCACTTGTAGTTCGAAAATGCCCGAAGAGCTTCCCATGCTCACTTCCAAATCTTATGCTCTTAACCAGGTTTCCCATACAAAAGTCAATATGTAACCCTATTGTAGACAATAGCTTTCATGATTTTCCGGGTTTATGATAAATCAACGCCGTGAAAGACCGTTGAGTTGCTGCAGTTACTCGGTTGTGTAGTTGATTTCCATCCTCCGTACTTGGAAACTGGAAACGTACAATACCACTAGCGCCAGGATCACAATGCCCAAAATAGCAACGGGGGCGGACACCGGATCAGGATTCGAAACCAGCAGGGCAAGCAACGGCGGAGTCCCTGGAGGGGTAGGAATATCCACGGGGCACAGCGATTTCAGATAGTAGATTACGCTGAACTTCATGAGCAACGCCGGGAGAAACGGATTCATAGTTTCCCAAATCAGGATCGCAGCCGCCGGCACAATCGGATTCTTGAACAGCATTCCAGCCGCCAGGAAAAAAGCGCCATAGCCAAGGCAGGCCAGAGCCGTTACTCCAAGATATGCGGCGGAATTGGCGAGACCGTGATTTTGATATAGATAAATCTCGCGCATATTCGGGCCATAGCTCCAGATAAATGCGATGATCTGCAGCAGCTCGCTTGTCACAAAAATGACGCATGTCGCAATGAGCCCAGCCAGGAACTTTCCCACCATCAGCACGTCGCGGCGGATTGGAGCAAGAAAGTAAAAGTGGAGGCTCTTGTCGAGAATTTCGCCGCGAAACAAATTCATAAAGACACCGAGACAGCCGAAGAAGATGGCGAGGCGCAGATAGAAGAATTGGAATACACCCGCGAACGCGATAGAATCGTCGTCCGCGTTGCGAACGTGCCCGACGCGAACGTCGAAGACTTTGCCATCCGCTAACTTCAAAGAAAGATCTTCTGCTCCGTCGGAATATTGGTAGCGCTCATAATGAATATGAGCCACCGCCCACTGACGTCGTACCCCGGGCTTTCCCAGGCGCGCAATCACTTCGTCACTCGTCATGCCCGAGCTGATGGCAAGCAAGTCCTGGTAGGTAAGAGCCTTTTCTCCCTGGCTGGCGATTTGCAGACTATGCTCTCGCTGACGCGAGGTGATGACCGATTGAGCGAAAAATATCAGCAGGGGCAACAGCGCCACAATGTAGATCCAGAGGCCGCGCCGCGCAACGAAAGTCTTTTTCATTTCTAGGCGGATAACCGATTTGACCTGTGTCCACCAGAGCTGCGTCATCGCACTACCTCGTCGTTGCCGATCAGGTACTCATACACCGAATTCACATCGTCATCGGCCGGCGCAACCGATTCGATCTCAATTCCATTCAGCGCAAGGCGGTTCAACATTAGGTAAAAATTATCGGCATCCCTGGTTTTGATCAACAAGCCACGCTCGTCGTTGTGAACACGGATTTCAATGATGTGCTCGGATTGCATCATCTTGGCCGCAAGATCCCGGGGACGATCACAGCGAACCAGAACCTGCGCCGGATGCTCGCGGATTTCGTTGCGCACGCTATGAATTGCCCCCTCGGCTACGACATATCCGTTGCTGAGCAGAACCACCTGGTCCGAAATGGCATCGACCTCGTGAAGGATGTGGCTTGAAATAATCACGTGGCAGCCCTCCGTCGCCACCGAGCGAAATAGTGCGATCATTTCCGCACGGGCGAGCGGGTCGAGACCATTTAGAGGTTCATCCAACACCAGCACTCGTGGATTGTGACTCAGGGCCTGCGCGAGCCGCATGCGCTGGCGCATCCCTTTGCTGTAGCCTGCGGCGTTGCGGGTTGCGGCATCAGTAAGATTCACGCGCTCAATTGCGCGCCAGGCAAGCTGGTCTGCGGTTTGCGAGTCATAGCCGCCTAGCCGAAGATAAGAATATACAAACTGAAAACCTGTAAGTCCCTTGGGAAAAGAATCGAATTGCGTGCTGTAGCCAACAACTTTAAAGAGCTTCTCAGGCTCGGCGGGATCAAGCCCCAACACCCGGATGCGTCCGCGTGTTGGCCGCACCAGCGCCGTCATCAGATTCATGAGCGTAGTCTTGCCGGAACCATTCGGCCCCACCAGGCTTGTAACGCCCGGCGGGATGGAAAGATTCACCCGGTTCACGCCCAGAATCTCGCCGTAAAATTTCGAAACATCGTCGAAGACGATGTGATCGCTCACTTGATCACCTCGTAGGCCCGCACTTTTCGCACCAGCAGAGTAAGACAGATTGCGCAGTAAACAAACAAGGCAATCGAAGCTTGCGTCAACGAGACGGAACGAGCCTCGTCGATGCGAAAGAGCGCGGTCCGAACAGTAGACATCAGGTAAGCGATGTCAAAATAGTGCCCGGCCTGGACACTCATGATAACGTTGATGGCTTGCGCGAAACCGGCCCCAAAAAACAGAACCGCAAGCAGGAGTGCGCCGGCAACAATCCTCCACTTCACCCAGGCGGAGAGAGCCATGGCTAAGAGAGAGAGAATGGCGATCCAGATCAGAGAAGAAAGTACGAGGCTGCCCGCGATCCAGAGACTCTGCCGGGTCCATGCAAAGCCAGCAAGGCTTGCCTGTATGCAGAACAGGACCAAACCGGGAATCCATGTAATCTGCGACAGCAGAATCGCCAATACCGAGGCCTTGCCAAGCACATACTCCGCCCGCGAAAAAGGCCGGCAGAAATATAAAGGCAGTGCGCCATTGGCAAGGTCAGGAGATATTAGTCCCGGCCCGGTAAAGGCTGCAAGCACGAATGCCAGAAAGCCCTGCACATTCATCAAATAGTAGAAAAACTTATTATCGATCTTGATCAGCTGACTATTAACACCGAACTTATCCAGAAAACTCAAGTTGTGTGCAATATAGATTGCACACAGAGATAGCAGCGGATAGAAGAAGCAGAGCACGAAAAGCCCGGTCTGAAGTTTCGAGCGGAACATGCTTCTTCTGGAATAACGAAACAGTACCAGAAAACGCGACCATGCCGGAGTAAGTGGCCCCGAATAAGAAGTGTAATTCCGCCTATAAATTGCCACTTTGATTCTCCATGACACTCCTTTGCAAAAGATCGCGCATCTCAGCTTTCCATGGCCTTCAGGAAAATATCTTCGAGCGTATCGCGGCGGAAGTTGAGTCGCCGTATCCGCACATTCTGTTCCGCGGCAATACGATAAATATCGCGAACCTCAATTCGCTCGGCGAGAATCATCTTCACGCGATTCGGCGTGGTAGCGCACTCACAACCAAGTTTTTCGACCGCTTCGGTAAAATCTCCGTTGGCTCCATATATTTCGACCTCCAGAAATCTCTTGTTGGCCTTGCGCTCTTCTTCCAGATTTGCGTAATAGGCAATCTGGCCCTGCTTGAGAATCAGCACCTCTTCGCAGGTCTCTTCGACATCGCGCAGAAGATGCGAACACAATACGATCTGCAATTGCCTGCTATCGCGGATGTCACGAATCATGCGGATCATGCGCTGCCGCGCCGAAGGGTCGAGGCCGTTGGTTGGTTCGTCGAGAATCAGCAACTTCGGTCCGTGAGCAATCGCCTGCGCCAGCTTCGCCAGCTGCTTCATGCCGAGCGAATACGTCCCCAGTTCGCGATACCTTGCCTCGGCCAGCCCAACACAGAAGAGGGCTTCATGGGCGCGTTCAAGTGCTGCGTCCGAAGGCACACCCGAGAGTTCCGCCATCATCTGAATAAAAGAAACCGCGCTCATTTTCGAAATGAATGCGTCATTCTCAGGCATGTATCCAACCAGGCCGCGAATCTGCCGGGCATCGGTTCGAATATCGTGCTCCAGCACGCGTGCGGAACCGGATGCAGGTTTGTGGAAACCCAGAAGCGTGTTGATCAGAGTCGACTTGCCTGCGCCATTTGGGCCAAGCAAACCAATTGCGCGTCCTCGCAGCGAGCAGACCAGGTTCTTCAAAATCTCACGGTTGCCGAACCGGACTGAGAGCCCCTGCAACTCGATGATGGGGGTTTGCGGAGCAACAGGACTTTGCCTGCTGGTATCATCTGCTGCTCCGGGTTGGATCGCTGTACTCATTGATTATTGACGGCTACCTGAATTTGCATGTCTCATGTTTCCTTGCAGAAGCATCTGCAGTGGAGATGCGCCGCCGTGCCCCATAGCCATCAGGATCCCCAGGTCGAACCCGCCGTTGCTTGCAACCACAATCCGCTGGGGCTCGCCATAGGCATAGATCAATCCTGGAGCAGTATTCGCCTGAAGCGTCGCAATCGACTGTTGCTGCTCTGGTGTAAGGGTTCCAGCTGCTTTCGTCCCTTCCATGAAGGTCCCCATCAACGGCCCCAGATTGTGATAGAAGATCCCCGAGAAATTCGTGTACCCATCACTGGGCAGGAGCGCCTGAAAGGTTGCTGAATGCGTGAGAGTATGTCCGGCGGCGCGATCGCGAATCGCTTTCGACAACGTTGCCACGTCAGGTCCCGCGATCAGGTAGCCATCAACATAGGTGTAGTTGATGGCAGCAGCCGGCTTATCTGAATTGGTGATGGTGTAATAGGTCTGCGAGCTGACCTGCTGGCTCGTGAGCTGAAGCGAACCAGCAGAGGGCGTTGCCTCTCGATTGAAACTATCCACGAGTTTGCCGATGGTCGATTGTAATGTCACCGGATCATATACTTCGACAACTACTTTCCATGTTGGCGTTGGCACCACCGGGCCATCGAACGCGAACGTCGCCTCCCCGCCCAGCGGTGCGGCAACATCGTCGAGCAAGTTCACACCGGCTTTCGCTTCGACCTCTGACAGCTTTTGAACGAAGTTCTGGTCGCTGCCCGCCAGGTTGAACATCTCTTCCATGATGCTTTTAGGATTCTTAATGATCACCGAATTCGCGACGCTCGCATCGGGAGAAATAAACTCCAGGCTCCCCATGGAGGCAGGAGCCGCCAGCCACGCAGCTACACCATGCCGGTCAGATGCGAACGTCAGCACGGCGCGATCCAACGGCTTCCCTCCCACATCCCGGCGTTCTAGCATCAGATATCGAACGTCTCCCATTCCTGGCGGTAACTGCTTTCGGTTCTTATCTTGTACGTTCTGCACGACCATTTGTTCCATATCCGCACAGAAATACCAGCCTACACCGTGTTGGTACGAGCGCAGTATCTGCTGGTAGAAAGGCGTTTGCGTGAAAGAACTGGGGATGGATTGCTGAATTCGCGCCACCGCGTGACGCAGTTCCGCGGCATCCGGACTTGCCACAAACACATTCGTGCCGACGTAAACCAGAAACCGATGCTCCGACGAAGGCGGTATCGCCTGCGGATCTTCTACGATCTGGAACCCGGATCGCGTACCCGCCGCATTGATCTGGCTTTGCAGGAACGCCTCCAATCCCGACTGCCGCACTCTGGCAAGTACCACCGGCGCATGATAGGCCGTACCGTCCTTCGCCGCGGCAAATACAATCTCGTCGCCCAGATAACTGCTGAAGGTTTGCAACTGGTTCATCACATCGCCCAACTTGGGACCGCTTCGGCTTTGCTGCTCTTGCCACCAGCTATTCAGTGCCGGGCTTTGCTGCAGGCGATACTGAAAAATCTGGCTGGCCTGGCTGAGCGTATTTGCAAGGTTGGGAATCGCGGCATAGATAATTGCGTGATCTGGAACATAAGGCAGAAGGTCGGAGCTATAGCGCAATCCCGGCCCTGGTATTGCCTCAAACTGTTTCTGCAGCACCGCAAAATCGCCCAGCAATCCAAGGTACTGATCGGAATTGCGACTCCATGCAATCTCTTCCCGGATCGGCACCTTCGAAACGCTCGCATTGGAAGTCGATTCATCGCCGGCATTCAGTTCGGTTGTCCGATTGCCATAGGCTACACGTACCACGCCTTCGATGACCGCCACGCGAGAGCCCTTGGTCCCGCGATTGACGGAAAAAATGGTTCCTTTTACCGATACCAGGCTGTCGCCGGTGGCCACGTAAAGACGGCCATTGCGCTGCTTGGCCGCTTGCACAATGATATGACCGCCGCCCAAGTGGATGGTCGTACCCCGCCATTCGCGAGATACGGAAAGTTCAGCGCGCTCGCCCATCTCGACCAGTGATCCATCGAGCAGGCGCACGACCACATTCGATCCTTTGGCCGTGCGGATCTCATCTCCATTCCTGATCTGAAAGCCCGCAGGAATCAAATGGACTTGCCCATCTGCAACCGTGTAAAGCGATCCATCTACGCTCTGCACCGACCCGCGAACGGCGTGCCGGCCAAGAATGGCATTGCCCCCCATCACGGCAAAGAAGGCAACCACCATGGCCGCCGCAACACCCATAGTCCACTGCCACGCCCGAAAACCGCGCTGCTCCACCTTCACTTGCCTTACCGGTTGGCGGCCGCTGCGGGTCTGCTCAACGGCATGCCGGCACGCGACACACTGGTGTATGTGGTCTTCGAACAGTAGCTTGCGGGCTTCTGTCATATTCTTGCCAAGATATACGGGAATAAGAGACTGGAAGTCCTCACAACCCTGCAGGCGCTGCATGCCGGGACGGGCGCCTGAAGAGCCAGTGATCGAACTCCAGACGCGCTCGCCAGCCTGGGAGCTCGCCTGCTCGTCGATGTGTTCGTTGCGAATGTCAGAGAGTAGCTGGTCGAATTTGTGATCGCTCATGATTTTCCTCCAAGGTAGGGGCGAAGCTCTTTCCGTAATTGTTGACGAGTACGATGTACGATCACCGCAACCAGCACCTGCGACATGCCAAGCGTTTCCGCAATCTCTCGATTACTTAGCCCCTCGATAAAGCGAAGAGCAAAAATCTCAGCCCGGTGCGACTTTAACTGCGCCATGGCTCGGACTAAAGCCTGGCGCAGACCTGAGACATCCATTTGCACGGGTGCGGCCGGGGTGAGCCTGGAAGCATCTTCCGGAAGAGGAACAGTCTGATCAGATTGTCTTGAGCGAATCACATCCAAGGCAGCGTTGATGGCCGCACGGCGCAGATAGCTTTCTGTATTTTGAAGCGGATCCGCATTCCTGCTTCTTCCAAGCATCCGCAGGAAGACCGTTTGCAATATATCTTCCGCATCCCCAGCATTGCCCGTGATGCGATAAGCTGTGCGGAACACCAGCCTGTGGTGCGCGCGAAAAGCTTGCTCGAGTTCGTCCGGAATGGCGATGGCCGGTTCCTCTAGTGCGCTCAGCAGGGTACGCCTCCTGTATTTCTCTTTCACAGGTAAAGACGTGGCGATAGGGCAGATTATTACAGGGAGGCCTCGAAAGCGCTGCAATAAATCGCCGACCATCCGATTGATTCGAATGTTATCGACATTAGCATGTCCAGCAATCACAAGCAGTTAGAGCCTGTTTCGCTTGGTCGAACTCATGGTTGCACACCGACTCAGGTTTCTATGCATGATCAAATGCAGCATTACTTTAATGATGTGCGTTTAGATTGCAGCGAAGAGCTTGAGCTTGCCGATAAGGTCGGCCTCGACGTTATCGGCATTGGCGAACATCATCGCGCGGAGTTCCTCGATGATCGCAGTAGCTGTTGCCGCGACTACCGTAAAAAAATGGCCAGAAAAGCTACGAATCTAAGCATAAAGCATGCCCC
>Ga0206959_10307_pt1 | contig 11517 bp, 10 predicted proteins | sample Alteio_BWOrgHeat_31_FD_152971 | JGI IMG/M metagenome (GOLD analysis project Ga0206959, IMG submission 152971) | Enriched cells from forest soil in Barre Woods Harvard Forest LTER site, Petersham, Massachusetts, United States -... | ecosystem: Environmental > Terrestrial > Soil > Temperate forest >...
CGCCACTACCGCCAATATCCGCGCCCTTCAGAATATCCGCCACCACCATCAGCCGATTCGGCTCGGGAAACGGCAGCGCCCGCAACAGCACTCCTTCGACAATCGAAAAGATCGCCGTCGTGGCGCCAATTCCCAACGCCAACATCAGCACAGCCGTCGCCGTAAATCCGGGCGACTTTAACAAGTAACGAACGGCAATTCTCAGGTCGCGAAACAAAGACATCATGAGCTCCTGGTCAGGCAGTGATGGTGTTTTAGCTGCACTTCCTTTTCCAAACTACTTCCTGACGTAAAGGCATGTTCCATGCATGTCCAATCCATCCCGACCTCAAGCTACACTGGCCCAAACCGTCCACAATCGTAACCCAGCGTCCGGATACGGACAGATGATTCAAGCGCGAAACGGCAGTTCCGGACGTCTGGTCTCCGAGGCTCTGGGGAGAGCGTGCAGGCGGGCTTTGTTGCAGCAGTTGAAAAAGGAGCGGAGAAAAGGGTAGGCGGCGATTCATCGAAAAAAATCCACGTTAGACACCGGCCGCTCCTTGAGTATGGCAAAAATCGGGAACCCGAGACGGTAGGACGCCCCCTGTTTGGTTAACATCTGTAGTTTTAACAGTTGCGCGCACATGCTGTTGCGGCTAGAATTCCTGCGGAATGTGAAAGGTGACTGCTGTGGCCGTGAGGTGTTGCTCGAGCTATCGCTCATTCCGGAACGGATGTGTGCCTGCTTCATGCGCCGAGATGTCTACCGTTCAAGCTCAAGAGCGCTTCTATCACGTGTTCGAGGAAGGTAGCTATGAATTCGAAGCCAAGCGGCATGGGTGCAGGGATTCGACGTTTGCTCGTCGTGATCTGCACAGTTGCTCTCATTCCAGGCGATACGCTGGCAGGTCCGCTGTTCCTCCAGACAACTCAGACCTCTGCGAGTCAGGCTCAGTCTGCGCAAATCCCCGCTGACCAGCTGGATTCGCTCGTAGCACCCATCGCACTTTATCCCGATCCGATGCTGGCGCAGGTCCTGGCGGCCTCGACGTATCCGCTTGAAATCATCCAGCTTCAACAGTGGCTGACTAAGAATTCCGGTCTGAAGGACAAGGCGCTGGCGGACGCTGTCGCAAAACAGCCGTGGGACCCGAGCGTGCAGGCGATGGCTGGATTGCCGGATGTGGTGAAGCGGCTGGCGGCCGATATTCAGTGGACGACGGACCTCGGAAATGCGTTTCTGGCACAACAGAGCGACGTGATGGATGCGGTACAGCGCATGCGTCAGAAGGCTCAGGGTACTGGCAATCTGAAGTCGACCGAACAGCAGAAGGTAGAGACCAAGACCGTCGAGAACAAGACCGTGATCGTGGTGGAGCAGGCCAATCCACAGGTGGTGTATGTGCCCTCATACAATCCGACGGTGGTGTATGGGCCGCCCGTTTATCCCTACCCGCCGATTTACTATCCGCCGCCGGGAGCCTACGTGGCGGGCATGGCGATTTCATTCGGCGTGGGCGTGGCGATGGGCGCGATGTGGGGCGGAGGCTGGGGATGGGGCTGCGGCTGGGGCGGCCATAACGACATCAATGTCAACGTAAACAACAATTTCAACCGCAACACGAACATCAACGGCGGCAACAGGAACAACATCAACGGTGGGAATCGCGGAAATCGCCCGTCGCAGCTGCCTTCAGGTGGACGCGGCAACGGCGCCTGGCAGCATAATCCGCAGCACCGGGGCGGCGCGCCATACGGCGACCGCAGCGTGGCGAATCGCTACGGCGGGACGGCGCGTGGAGATTCACTGGCTAACAGGCAGGCGGGGGCACGAAATCAGATCGGGCGGGAAGGTGGCAACCTTCCCAGCAACCGCGAAGGCGCGGGTAATCGGGCGTCGAACACAGGCCTTGGCGGCAACCGAGGCGACGCGGGCGGCGGTCTCGGTGGCAATAACGGTGCAGGAGCCGGTAATCGCGGAGGTGCGGGCGTGAGTAACCGCGGCGGCGCGGGAGTCAGCAACCGGGCAGCAGGGGGAGCGAACAGCATCGGCGGCCGGAATCTCTCCGGCAGCAGTGCGGGAAACCGCGGCGCATTCGGCGGCGGCGGAGGCGGAGGATTTAACGGCGCCAGCGCGCGACAGAGCAGCAGCCGCGGTGCATCCAGCATGGGATCGCGCGGTGGCGGCGCTCGCTCAGGCGGCGGACGACGAAGGTAGCAGATGACTGACGACTACAGGAGCACGAAGATGAAGCCAACAGCTCATAAGAAAGTTCTCACCGGATTGGCCCTGCTTGCTGGAGTTATCGCCTGGACGTCTATCTCTGCGCCGGTCGTTCTCGCGCAGCAGGCTCCGGCACCGCAGACGGCGGCGGCAACAACGGAAAAGGCAGCGCCGGCTAAGGCCGCATCACCGTCGGGTGGAGCGGAGCTCTTCGACAGCCCGCAGGCGGCGGCGGATGCCGTTCTGAAGGCCGCCGGCGATTACGATACGGATGCGCTAGCAATGATCTTCGGGCCAGACGGGAAAGAGGTTTACGCTACCGGCGATGCCGTCCAGGACAAGAACCGGGCAGAGTCTTTTGTCGCCGAGGCGAAGGAAAAGATGGAGATTTCCGTCGATCCAAAGACCGGACGACGCGCCGTTCTCATTGTGGGCCACGAGGATTGGCCGATGCCGGTACCCCTGGCCAAGACGGGAAACAAGTGGTACTTCGACACCAAGGCAGGCAAGCGGGAGCTGCTGTACCGGCGGATCGGCTCCAATGAACTGGACGCGATTCAAATCTGCCGCGGCTATGTGGACGCGCAGGAAGAGTACGCGTTCAAGCCACGCGAGGGCTACAACGTGAACCAGTATGCGCAGCGCATCGTGAGCACCCCGGGGACGCAGGATGGTTTGGCGTGGAAGAATGCCGACGGGACGTGGGGCGGCCCGATCGGCGAAAACATTGCCGAAGCTATTGTTGAGGGGTATTCAAGCCGGGAGCAGCCGTATCACGGGTACTTCTTCAAGATCCTCAAAGGGCAGGGGCCGGATGCACCGCTGGGGCGGCTCGATTACGTGATCAAAGGCGTCATGATCGGAGGATTTGCAATGATTGCCGCGCCAGCGCAGTATCGAGTGACGGGCGTGAAGACGTTCATTGTCAGCAACGACGGCGTCGTTTATGAAAAGGACCTCGGTCCGGACACGATCGACACGTTCAAGAAGATGGAGCTCTTCAATCCGGATAAAACCTGGTCCCCGGTTGAGGATGAAGAGGACTAGGCTGAATTAGCCAGTGCTGTCGGTACCTCTCCGCAGTTTCGCGCTACCCGCTTCACCAGCTATCGGCCTCTTAGCTGCCACTGTACAATCTCCACCATGAAGCTAGCCGAACTAGCGCTTGTGCTGGGCGCTGAATGCCACGGCGACGGAGACGCCGAGATCACCGGAGTCGCCGGCCTCGAAGAGGCTGGTCCTGAGGAGATCACTTTCGTCGCCAATCCTCGCTACTCGGCCCTGGCCAGGACCACCAACGCCGCCGCCGTTCTCGTCACACCCGATTTTCCTGAAATCTCCACGCCCACCCTGCGCACTGCGAACCCCTATCTTGCCTTCGCCAAAGCTGTTCAGATCTTCTACCGGGAGCCCATCTACGCGCCCGGCATCCACACTACCGCCGTCATTCACCCAACTGCGGTCATCGGCAAAAACGCCCACATCGGAGCCTGCGCCGTCGTCAGCGAAGGCGTAACCATCGGCGACCACGCGACCCTGCTGGCTCACGTCGTGATCTATCCCCACGTCACTATCGGGGACCATTTCTTCGCCCACGCCCACTCCATCGTCCGCGAGCACTGCCGCGTCGGCGACCATGTCGTGCTCCAGAATGGGGCAATCATCGGCTGCGACGGCTTCGGTTTTGCCAAGGACGACGCCGGCATCTGGCACAAAATCGTGCAATCCGGTCCCGCTATTCTCGAAGACTCCGTTGAAATTCAGGCCAACTCCACCGTCGATCGCGCCAGCGTGGGAGAAACCCGCGTCGGCTCCGGCGTTAAGGTCGACAACCTTGTGCAAGTCGGCCACGGATCGAAAGTCGGCGCCAATACGCTGCTATGTGCGCAGGTCGGCCTCGCCGGCTCGTCTGAGATCGGCAGAAACTCCGTCCTCGCCGGGCAGGTCGGCGTCGCCGGACACTGCAAGCTCGGCGACGGCGTCATCATGACCGCGCAGTCTGGCGTTTCGCACGACGTGCCGCCAGGTAAAATCATTAGCGGGTCGCCTGCGTTCGACAACCGCCAGTGGCTCAAGGCCACCGCCATCTTCAATCGGCTGCCGGACATCGTCCGCCAATTACAGCGCAAACAGAAATCCGAAACTTAAGTCAGCGGACCCCCGTAAAGAAGATCGTTCCACTCATTCCCTGCATCCAAGCAAACTTATGCCCAACGAAACAGAAAACGACGCACGCAGCGGAACACCTCAGGCACTCGCCGACCCCATCCGCGTGCTCCTGCTCGACGATCAGATCGATAACCTTCTGCTCCGCTCGACCATTCTGCGCAAACATGGTTACCTCACGGAAACGGCCTCGAGCATCGAGGAAGCGGAGAGCCTGCTCGACCAGATCGATATCGCCGTTCTCGACTATCACCTAGGAGCGGGACAGTTCGGCACTGAGGTCGCCTCCAGGCTCCGTGAACAGCGTCCTGAAGTCCCCATCATCATCCTCTCCGCCACTCTCGAGCACCGCTTCGGTGGAGTTGAAGACATGCACCTCCTCAAGGGATACAGCTCTGTCGACGATCTGGTCGCCGCGCTGCGCTCCTTTGAGGCCAAGCTCCGCGGCAAGCCCGTCGTCGTCGACGCCCGCGACTTCTTCTACTCCCGTATCAACATGGCCATGGGCGACGATGTCGTCCTCGAAATCCTCGATGGCGACGGCAACTGGCAGTATGTCAATGACGTCTGTGCCCATCTCCTCGAGCGCCCTCGCGACTGGTTCCTCGGCCGCAATATGTTCGACGAGATGCCCGAGCTCGCTGCCGACTGGCGCGACATTCTGCGCACCGTCGCTGAAAAGCGCGAGACATACATCGACCGCACCTACCGCGGTCTACTCAACCTGCCCCGCAAGGGTGAAGAGTGGGTCTGGAACGTCCTCGCTTTTCCAATCACTCTGCACACCCGCGCCACCGGAGTCGTCCTCTCCGCTCGCATCCTGGAACGAAAGACCGTGTTGTAAGCGCAAAACGTCCTGCGAATGCAAAGAACTTCAGCAACTCTTCCAGGCTCAATTGCCCTGCAAAACCGGTCGCCACAGGTGGCGTCAGCCTGTGTGTAACGAAAACTTTTGTTGTAATCGTCTGCCAATGTTTCGTCCGGTCCGCTTCGCGAGCACACCTTCAAAGTAGTTGCGCTCGTATCCCGGCGGCATCGTTTGCGGCGTCGCCGTCAGATCTTCTAGCCGCAACTCCTTTACTTCAGCATCCGGTGCTGTTGCGGCGGGAGCACTTCTACCTTGATCGATGGCCCGAAGTGAGACCTGGATACAGAACAACAAACTGACAAGTGCGACGGCCCGGGAATGCCGGAAGAAAATCGGGAGAACACAATGTGACCTCGTCCGAGAAAGAAAATCGATTATATCCTGAGCATAATTAAGGATAACTTTCCTATATTCGCCGTGGATTCAAGCTAGCCGCCACCGAAGCTCGCCTTGCGTTGCATATAGAGACCAGGCTGGCACGTTACTCTTTACAGATGACCCGCCCCACAGCATTCCGAACTATCTTTCTCGCCCTGCTAATGTCCCTCTGTCTATCTGCCTGCCGCTCGGCCTTCGTCGAAACCACCATCGCAAATGGCGGTCCCACCCCTATGCGCCTTATCGAGGTCGACTACCCCAGTGCCAGTTTCGGCGTCCAATCTCTCGACGCTCACGCCGTTTACCACTACCACTTCAAAATTCAGGGCTCAGGCCCCATCACCATCACCTGGACCGACAGTATCGGCAAGGCACACACCTCTACCGGCCCCGTGCTCTTCGAGGGCCAGCACGGCGATCTCGGGATTTCCATCAAACCCTCCGGCGCCGTGAACTGGAGCCACAACTTCCCCAACTGAATGTTTGTGAAAATATTCACACCATCCGCCTTGTAATCTGGCATGTCTGACCACATAATTCTGCTGCTGGTACGCTCTCGGAAAGGCAGCCCTCCCATGCCATGGCCATACTCTCGCAAATAAAACACATTATCGTCGTCATGCTGGAGAACCGCTCTTTCGATAACATGTGCGGATGGCTCTACAAGCCCGACACAACGTCGCAGCCCAGCCAGTTTCTGCCCGACTCCAGCTTGCATCCATTCGATGGGCTGAAATCCTCCGATTTCAATCCTGTCAGCGAGCTCTACTTCACCGGACAATCAACAGAAACTTACCCTGCCTTCGATCAGGCCAACGCGACGAATATGCCCGATCCTGATCCGGAAGAGACCTTCGAGAATGTCAATTACCAGCTCTTCGGACCCGACGCGCCCAGCCAGAATCCCCAATGGCCGAACCTGGGCTTTGTTATTAACTACGCCAAGGTGACCGGGACCAATATTCCCGTCCAGATCATGGAGCCATTTAGTCCCGCACAGGTTCCAGTGATCTCCGCACTGGCAACCAACTACGCCATCTCAGACGCATGGTTCTCATCTGTTCCTACCCAAACCTGGCCCAACCGTTCCTTCTTCCACGCCGGAACATCGAACGGAAATGTCGACAACGGAACCATCCCCAATCCTTTCGACTGGGATGTGCGGAATATCTTCAATGTCCTCGAAGACATCGGCGCGAGCTGGCGGATCTACCACGATACCGTCATCGTTCCATCGCTCACCTGGCTCATGTTCCCCAATCTGTGGCTGCTGCTCGATCACTTCAGCGAATTCGACGCCTTCAAAAGCGATTGCGCCAGCGGGAATCTGCCGCAGTATTCCTTCCTGGAGCCCAGTTTCCTCGTCAATCCCACCGATGAGCACCCTCCGCATGACGTCATCGCTGGTGAGCAATTTCTGTACCAGATATGGCAAGCCGTGAGCCAGTCGCCAGCTTGGCCCGAGACCCTGCTCATGATTACCTACGACGAGCACGGCGGCATCTACGATCACGTCCCGCCACCCTGGGGTGCAGCTTCCCCCGATGCCCAGAGCAAACCCGGCAAGGAGGGATTCACTTTCGACCGCTTCGGCGTCCGCGTTCCTACCATCCTCGTGTCGCCATGGATTCAGGCCGGCACGGTCTTTCGCTCACCCACCAATACTCCTTATGACCACACCTCCCTGCTTGCAACGCTGCGGGATTGGCTCGAAATCTCGGCCGATAAGATGCTGACCAGCGCCAGAATCGCCGCAGCTCCCAATCTCGCGCAGGCGCTGACACTTCCCAAAGCGCGAACCGATCTACCGAACATTCCGCAGCCCGCGGCGGAAAGCAAGGCCACTGACACCTTCCGCCCGCCGAACCCGATACAACAGAGCCTTGTCTCCGCCCACGCGGTGCAACAGGGAAAGGATCCGGCGCTTGTCCTGAGTGGCGTCCATACTCGCCAGGACGCCATTAACTACTTCCAGAGGAATCCTTGGCACAGACCGATCGCGCCAAGCTAGGACGAGCCCGCTTGTCACTGTTGCCGGTAGACCACCCCTGCTGTTTTCAGTAGAATTCGACGCCAGCCCTTGATTCAGAAAGGAAATGCAATGAAAAGAACTTTTCTCGCGGTATTGGCATTAAGCGGAGCGGTCCTCTTCACCCATCACCCAGGCTTTGCACAGGACGCGGCCACACAGGCCAGCGCGAGCGCTCAGATAGACCAGGACATTGCCTTGCTTCGCAAGGACATTCGTTCGCAGAAGAAGCAGCTTATTGCTGCCAACGTGCCGCTCACCGACGCCGAGGCGCAAGCGTTCTGGCCCATCTACGACCAGTACACCGCCGAGCTCGCCGCGATTAACAACGACAAATACGCGCTGATCAAGGAATACGCGCAGAACTATGCCACCATGACCGACGCGCAAGCCGACGACTGGATACAACGTCTCCTCAAGCTCGACGTCAACGTAGCGGGATTACGGCAGAAGTACTGGCCGAACTTCCGCAAGGTGCTGCCAGCAAAGAAGACCGCCCTCTACGTACAGGTAGAACGCCGGGCGCAGATGCTGATCGACCTGCAGATCACCTCGCAGGTCCCGCTTATCCAGCCATAGCCAAACAGGACCAAGTACCCAGAGCCTGCCCCGAGGCAAGTCTCAGGGCAGGGATCTTCCGAGTGGGGTTGTCTTCTCCCAAACGTGTACCCTGGCCGCCACCCCGCCGCTCGCCAAGCGCTCCAGGGCCAACCGCTCCATCGCCGGCCGCTTCCTTCGCTGACATCTGATACCAACCGCTCACAGCCGCCTATCTTAACGTTGACTTGAGTTTTAGCTTCAATTACGCTTCCTGCTACTTTAAAAAATTCCAGGCGGCTGCCCCCAAAGCTCACTTGATCAAGGGGAAATGAGGTGACGTATGGCTTTTTGTGGCAAGTGTGGATCAGCGGTTACAGATGGAGTTCCCTTCTGCCCACAGTGCGGAGCGGCAGTTGGCGCGGCGGCGCCCGCGCCGGTGGCGATTACCCCAGTGGGTACTACCGGATTGCAGGAAAACGCGGCTGGATTGCTCTGCTATGTGTTGGGCTGGCTTACCGGACTTATTTTCTTGCTCATCGATAAACGGCCGTTTGTGCGCTTCCATGCCGCGCAGTCGATCGTAGTTTTCGGCGCGCTGTTCGTAATACGGATGATCATTAGTTTTGGGATACTGGGCAGCGGCTTTTACGCGTTCTTATCCCTCTGGTCGCTGATTTCGATGCTGGTGAGCCTGTTGACCCTGGTGCTTTGGATCGTCCTGATGGTTCAGGCTTACCAGGGCAAGATGTTTGAGGTGCCAATCGCTGCCGGGATTGCAAAGAGCATCGCGGGAAGCACCTCGGTCTAACCCCGCAACGCCGTCAATCCACCTGTATCTATAAGGAGAATGCCGTGGCGAGTTTTTGCACGAAGTGCGGAGCAGCACTTTCCCCCGACAAGCAATTTTGTACGGCTTGCGGTGCGCCGGTTGGGGCGACCGTTCCCGGCGCGCCGGTGGCCCCGCCCGTCTACGGACAACCGGCAGGAGTCCCTGCTCAGTCGGCTAGCTCGGGTAACACCGCGCTGAAGATCATCCTTATCGTTGTCGGGTCGGTCGTGGGACTATGCGTGATCGCGGTCATCATTGTCACGTTCGGAGTCTGGCGGATGTCGAGAGCCATCCATGCGAACCGCAGCGGCGGCATAACACTCTCAACACCGACGGGCACCGTCACCACGGGCGGCGCTGGGGCAGTGAGCGAGGCCGATCTTGGTGTGGCCATTTACCCGGGAGCTACGCGCCAGGAGGGCGGCATGCAGATCAACTCCGGCACCGGCTCCATGGTAACCGCGGTCTACTCCACGCCGGACTCGCTCAGCAAGGTGATCGATTTCTACAAGAGCAAGCTGGGAGAGACTTCATCGGTGATCCAGACCGGAACGGGTGCGGTCATCACGTCGGCCTCCCAAAACTCGGCTGGAGAAAACAACGAGAGCATGGTCATCACATTAACTTCCGATCCCGACGGGCAAACGAAGATCGCCATCATGCGCACTCGGAGAAAATAGATGCGACGGCCTCTCCGTTGAGAGGCCATCGAACATCGAGCGTCCAACTCCGCGGCATTCTATCGGGATTTCTTTGCCGCCAGGGACCTGAAACCGGCCAGCACTTCGCCCCATCCGTCCTTGACGCCTGCTGCGATCTTCTCGGCGCCTTCATGGTGCCGCTCTAAATAACGGTGTTCGAACTCGACGAGCGTCGCCGAATCTCCCATGGGAAGAAACCGGACCTCGACTTCGCTCGACTTGCTCAGGTCAGGCGAAAACTTCCAGTCCGCCTGCAGACCCCAGGCGAGGACGAGTTTATTCGGAGGCTCCCAGGCGAGGATGCTGCCCCACTGGCACGTCGTGCCGTCCTGATCGACCTCGAACCAGCCGCCACCCACGCGGGGCTCGATGACGATCTCGATGAAGGGGCTGGGGCCGATATGATGGGTCGCCGGCCACCACGCCGCCATGTCCGAGGTAAAAAGCTGAAAAGCATCCAGCGGAGGAAGCTCAACTTCAAAAGACTTTCTTACCGGTTCGATTCCCACTGCCTGAGTCATCGACGTTTTTCCTTTCGGCGGATCTAGCTGCTGCCGCATGAAATGCCTTTAGATTGCGATCCCATAGCTGATCAAAATATTTACGCAGGGCTTCGATGCCCTCGGGCTTCACCTGATACACGCGCCGCGTGCCATCCTTCACGTCCGCAACCAGTCCAGCCTGCTTGAGCACGCGCAGGTGCTGTGACACGGCTGGACGGCTGACGGGAAAGTGCTCTGCGATTTCGCCAACGGAGTGAGGCTTGGCCGCGACGCGCTGGAAGCAAGCCGGGTGGGGTCGCCGAGCGCTTCGAAGGATTTTTCGAGGTAAGCCATGACTAACGTTAGTCTGCGCTTACAGAGTCCGTTTGTCAAGAGGGGTAAAGGCAGGGACTAGCCATTAGGGATTAGCGATTAGCAAACGGATGTGGGCCATCTGTGACGGCCGGACTTTTGTACCTGATGGTTGATTGTAAACGGCCACTCCAATCCCAAATCCTGTCTTATTCGTTCCGTAGTACCTCGATCGGATCGATCCGGGCCGCACGCCGCGCAGGCAGAATCGCGGCCAGCGCAGCGGCTCCGATCAACAGCGCGAGGCTGCCGCCAATCGCCATCGGGTCGGCGGTCTGCGTCTCGAAAAGCAGGCTACGTACCCAGCGCGTGGCGACGAAGGCGAGGAGCAATCCAATGCCAGCACCGGCGAGGACGGGCCATGCCGCCTGCTTCAGGACCAGAGCCGTGAGCCGCGCTTTGTCCGAGCCCAGCGCAATGCGAATCCCGAACTCTTGCTTGCGGAGCGAGACGGAATAGGCGAGCACTCCGTAGACCCCCAGCAGGGCAAGCAATAGTGCGGCCGCTCCAAAGCTCGTGAGCAGTATGGTCTGGAAACGGTCAGAAGCGACCGAATCGCTGACCTGCTCATCGAGAGATTTGAGCGTAGGAATTGCCACCTGCGGATCGATATTCCAGATCAGCCGGCGCATTTCAAGAATAAGTGCGTCGCTCGGCTGCGAACTGCGCACAAGGAAAGAAACGCGCCAGGGTGGATTGTCCCAGTAAGGCAGGTAAACCATGTCGGCGACTTCCTTCAGCCCGTTGACGCGTGCATCCGCCACTACCCCGACAATGGTCTTCAGTGTTTCATCTCCGCCGAACCCCTTTACCATTCTGCCGATCGGATTCTCGCCTCCAAACGCATCCCGGGCCGTCTTCTCCGAGATCAGAACTTGCTTGGGACTCGCATGATCCGCATCCGAGATGTCCCGCCCAGAAACAAGCGCAATGTGCATCGTCGAAA
>Ga0206959_10308_pt1 | contig 11445 bp, 9 predicted proteins | sample Alteio_BWOrgHeat_31_FD_152971 | JGI IMG/M metagenome (GOLD analysis project Ga0206959, IMG submission 152971) | Enriched cells from forest soil in Barre Woods Harvard Forest LTER site, Petersham, Massachusetts, United States -... | ecosystem: Environmental > Terrestrial > Soil > Temperate forest >...
GCCGGGGGCGCGAGGGCGAGCGACAGATCGGCATCCACTGTCAGCGCCTGGCGTTCGCGTTCGCCGTGGATCACGGCCAACAGCGCATCGAGCCGGGGCGTGCTTAGCCGTTCGGTTAGTTCGACATTCGCCAGCTTTCGCAGCAGGTCGGTCTGCGAATGCACCAGTTCTTCAAGCTGCGCGACGGTGACCCTTTCTATCCCAGGCCGGGGATTGTCGAAATACACAGGCTCGTTGTAGTAGCCCGTGGGAGCCCGGACCGTCAGGGCAGGACGAGCCACCTGGACACGCAGGTCGTGGAATTCGTCCATCCCATAGGTGTGCGGGGGATTGAAGGTGAGAGTGTAGAAGCTCCGCTCCTCTTCGACGCAGCGCTCGATGTCTCGATCCAGGTCGCCCGGTGAGTCCAGCACCAGGCCTCCTGTGTGCGTCGCGATCACCTGCAGTGCCATTTTGGCCGGTTGCATGTCCTTTTGCGACCGAGGCGCTTCGAGGTAGTCGTGATAATTCAACGACTGGTCTGGATTCGGCCACACGTCAATGTTGTCCAGCGTGATTCGCGCTTCCCGTAGCCGTGTAGACAATTCCGTTGCCTCGTCGAAGCCGATGTCGCCGCCATTCACAGGCCAGCCCGGACTGATCCACACCACGACTTTGCGCCCGCGGACCTCCCTCTGATCGATGGCAATCGAGCCCAGGGCGCGCAGAGAGAGCGGGTTGGGCTGCGGCCTGCCCTCCCATAAGCCAAGTGGACCGGGTTCATTATTTCGGCCCGATTTCCACACCGTTCGCGGAGGCCTGTGCTGCTCCACCTCTTTGGCCAGCAGATTTCCATCCCGCGTAGGCTTCGAGGACGAGAACAGCCCGTCCCGCGTAAGCCGGTAGAGAAAACATGCTGTTTCCTGACGGCCGTTATTGCGCCGCAGGAAATGAACAATCGCGCTTTCGGTTTGCTTGAGCTGCTGAGGCGAGAGATTGACAGCGTCGAGGACGAAGATCAGCTCGGGCGCTGGTGCTGACACCTCCAGAGAGTTGTGCACGGTGCGAATCTTTGCCGGTCGGCCGTTGTCGAGAAGAGTGAAATCCCAAGGCGGGATGTGCGAAACCGGGTTCCCTGCCGAGTCTGCTACAACCAGGTCGATGCTGAAGAGGCCATCGCGCACGACGGGATCGGCGGCGCTCAGGGGCGCAAATGGCTTTTGCGCAACAGACGGATCTCGCAAAGGCGGGGTTTGCCCGCCTGCCCCGCAAGTCGCGAGAATGATCATGCCTGCGATAAAAGCTGTGCGCTGCGGCTTGAGTCGATTCACCACAATTCCACGTGTCCTACCGGTTTCCTCGCAGGAAGATTCAGTAAGCAGGTCGAATCATCTTCTACGTGGAAGTAATGCAGTTGTACGAATGACGGACTATCCGTACAGTTGCCTATCAAGTGTCCGACTAAGCGACTCTCACCTCATGACCGTCGCAGTACATTGCCCTCCATGACTAAGCTCTCTAGCGACATCACTCAGTGATGATGCGATCCGCCCATTCTACAAGCGAGACAAATATCGTCGGGTTGCCGAATTTTGCGCCCCACTGGCTCAAATCCGCTTCCGTGACTCCACGGGCCCGGCAACAGGCTCCGCAAGCAAAGATTGGAATATGCCTGGCAGCAACTTTTTCGAGAATTCCTCCCAGTGGAGGCCACCCTACCGGTGTCATTGCTTCCACGGTTGCCTTGCGCATGATAGAGGTACTCTCGCCAAGCAGGAAAATCTGCACATCGTGGCCGGCCTCAGCCAGCGCAAGTCCGTGTAAAAAGGGGAATGCCGCCCGGGTTGGGTCATCCGAGCCCCATGCACTTTTCATCATGATCTTCAACTTTTGTGTCTTTTGCGACTCTTGCCCTGTAGCCAAGTTCAACGCGAGCAGAGGGATCGCCGAGAGCCACGAGAAAAGACGTCTACGTTCCATGTCTTCATCCTCCCTTGTTTGAAATTCGCAGTGATTAGAATCGCCGCAGAGTGTACACCAAATCGGTTACGATTCTGCAGACTCGTTCGACTGGGTAGTCGAACGGGGTAACTTTTTATCATTAAAAAAACAGGCCTGCTGCGTCTGAAATGGACTGTGACCTGATGCGGATCGTTGTCTCCATAAGTTTGCCAATTTGAATTCTTGCAAAGTGCTTGAAATTCTCGCACAGTTTCCTTGGCCGCTAAAGGAGTCATGATTGGGGAGATTTCTGAAGACGATGCCGTCAGTTGTCGTGTTGCTCTGGGGGACAACGCAGATCATCGCGCAGGATGTGAGAACGACGCAGGACGAGGCGATACAGAAGCTGCAGACCCGGATGGATGAAATGCGGGCCCAGATGACCCAGATGCAGGCCGAGCTGGATGCGCTGCACGGAGCGAACGATCTTTCGAGGGCGGTGGAATATGTGAAACCTGTGCCCACGCCTCTGCAAACGGGAGCGATCGAGAGGACTATGCCGCCGTTGCCGTCTGCAGTCCAGTTAACTCCGGAACAGCAGCGCAGGGCCGTAGGCAAGGAGACCGCAGCTTACGAGTCATTTGCCGAGGAGTCGGAGCCTGTGCCGCGTCTTTACAATGCTCCGCTGGAGGCCACGTATCCCGGATTCTTTGTTCTGCCAGGCACTCAGACCATGCTGCGTATCAACGGGAACCTTAAGACTGACATCATGTTTGACCCGCGGCCTGCTGGATTGCCAGACCTCTTTATTCCGTCGACGATACCGATTCCGCAGACAACGAGCACCAACAATTTCAACGCGAGCGTTCGCGAGAGCCGCATTTCTGCAGACTTTCGTATTCCTGTGCGCAACATAGGAATGGCGCGAACGTTCATTCAGTTCGATTTCTTCGGTTCCAATGGGGCGACGACACCTCGGCTCCGCCATTTGTATGCCCAACTTCACAACATTCTGGTAGGCCAGACGACTACGGTCTTCGTGGATCCGGATGCATGGCCGGACATTATTGAATTCCAGGGACCTACCTCCGGCCTGCGCGCGCGACCTCCACAGATTCGATATAGCTTCCCGCTCGGGATGGCCTTCAGCGGCGCGGTCTCCGTTGAGCGGCCAAGCTCCGATATCCGCTTCTCTGTCGATGGCTCACCGGCGGTGCCAATCTCACCTGCTCCTGACGGTGGGTTGCAGCTACGCTACGAAGGCGAACGGGGGCATCTCTATCTCGCTGGTATCCTTCGCGAACTGGCGGTGCATATGCCAAACGGCGGAGGACAGCAATCTGCCTTTGGGTGGGGTGTGAATGCATCGAGCACCTGGCGCATCGTAGGAAGAGACACGCTTAATTATCAGATCGCTTACGGCAATGGAATCGCAAGGTATGTCAGCGATACGGCGGGCGCGGGCCTGGACGCGGCTCCAAGGGCGAATACCGATCTGACGTTGAAAGCGCTGCCGACCTTTGCTCCCTGGATCAGCTATCAGCATTACTGGACCAGATCCGTTCGATCGAGTGCGACATTCGGATTTTTGCAGTTGGAGAACACTGAGTTCCAGCCCAGCAGTACGTATCACAAGAGCAGCTACTCGTCAGCCAACATCATCTGGAATCCGTATGGCAGCCTGTCTTTCGGCACAGAGTTTATGTATGGATGGGTGGAGCAGAAGAACGGAGAACACGCGAATGCGCCCCGCATTCAGTTTTCAGGAAGGTATACCTTCGTGAGGTTGCATCGAGACGATTAAGGCAAAAACTGATCCACTACCCGGCGGAGGCGTTTCCTTGACTGACCTCTGTTGAACCGATAAACTTAACACAATGTTCCATTCATCCATTCCGGCGATTTGTTGCACGTGTTGTCGTGCATTTGCCGGACTTTTGAGTGAATGATCGCAGCGAACACAACAGTTCCCATAATTCACAAAAGCCCGCACAGATGAAAGATCTGACGCGGGTTTTTTATTTCTATCGAAGGTAGCCAAATGACCGAGACCACCCAACCCAAAGAAACGAAAGCGCAGAAAATTGAACGCCTGAAGCGTGAGAAAAATCCCTGGGAAGCGTTCAACGAAGTGCGCGAGTTCGCTCGTCTGGGACGTTCGAGCGTGGTGCCGGAGTGGGCTTCTGCCTATTTCAAATGGTGGGGCGTGTATACGCAGGGCGATGGTGTAGGCGCAGTCGGCGGTAAGGGCGGCGAAGGGTTGGCCACGGAATACTTCATGATGCGCATCGGGATTCCGAATGGCATTGTGCGGGCAGATCAACTGCGGGTCATTGCCGACATCACGCGGAAGCATGCGCGGAATCTGGCGGACATTACCGTACGGCAGAATATCCAGCTGCACTGGCTCACCATTGAATCGCTGCCGGAAATTGTGGATGCGCTGGATGCGATTGGGCTTTCGCCAAAAGGCGCGTGTGGTGACGTTGTCCGCAATGTGACCGGCTGCCCGCTCGCCGGGGTTGCGCACGATGAGATTCTGGATGCTTCTTCGTTGGCCGTTGCGGTTGCGCACGAACTGACGGCGAATCCTGATTTCTATAATCTGCCCCGTAAGTTCAAGATTTCGATTTCGGGCTGCCCGGTGTGGTGCAACTATCCGGAGATCAATGACGTTGCCCTGACTGGAGTGCGGCGCGGTAATGAAGTGGGCTATTCGCTGCGTGTCGGCGGCGGACTTTCCAACGAACCGCATCTCGCCGTGAGGCTCGACGCATTTATACAACCCGAACAAGCGCTGGATGTAGTGCGCCGGGTGGCGGAAGTCTTTCGCGACCAGCAAGGGCTGCGCGAAAGTCGTGACCGCGCGCGGCTGAAATATCTCTTTATGCGTGAGGGATGGACCGCGGAAAGCTTTCTGCGCGAACTGGAGTTGCGGCTTGGCTACAAGCTTGATCCCGGTGTCGAAGAGCATGCGCCGGAGGATATCCTGCGCGATCATGCCGGCATTCATTCGCAGAAACAAGCGGGGCTAAGCTACGTCGGCGCATCGGTGCTGCGCGGACGACTCACCGGCGACCAGCTTGCGGCGGCGGCTGATCTGGCCGAACGCTATGCCTCTGGCGAACTGCGCGCGACCATCATGCAGAACCTGATCTTCATCAACGTGCCTACAGAAAATGCGGCCGAGTTGGCAGGCGAGATCGAAAAGATTGGACTGCACGTGGAAGGCTCTACCTTCTGGCGCGGCGCGATTGCCTGCACCGGCACGGAATTCTGCAAGCTTGCCATTACGGAAACGAAGGGATTTGCGCGCTGGCTGGTTGAGGAGCTTGAGGAGCGCGTCCCTCACTTCGATGAGCAGCTGAAACTGCACGTGACGGGCTGCCCCAATGGATGCGGCCAGCACTGGATCGCCGATATTGGCCTGGAAGGCAAGAAGATCAAGCATGAAGGCAAGATGGTGGATGCTTACTACTTCTGCGTCGGCGGAGCAGTAGGTAAATATGCCGCCGTGGCGCGGCCTGTCGGGTATCGGGTACCAGCGACCGAAGTACCTTCTGCTTTGGAGCGGCTGCTGCGCACCTATCTTTCGGAACGCAGACCGCACGAGAATCTGCGTGCTTATTTCGGACGGCATTCGTCGGATGAGATCCGTGACCGCCTTTCGGGCATTCCTTTAGAGGCTGTGGAGCGGGACGTGCCTGCAGGGCGGGTTCCGCATGGAGTTGCAGAATGAGTCTTTTCCCTATTTTTCTGAAGCTGCAGGATCGACCCTGTCTGGTCATCGGCGCGGGAGAGATTGCGGACTCTAAAATTCAGAGCCTGCTGACAGCTGGCGCTCGGGTCACTGTCGTTTCACCCGAAGCAAAGCCAGGCTTAGTCGCGCTTGCAGATGCAGGCCGCTTTCAGTGGCATCGGCGCGCATATGTCGAGTCTGATCTGGACGGCATGTTTCTGGTCGTGGCGGCGACGGATCAGCAAGAAGTGAATGCGGCTGTTTATCGTGACGCAGTGAAACGCAACGTGATCTGCAACGCGGTAGATGACCCGCCGAACTGCGACTTCTACTTTCCTTCCGTGGTAAGACGCGGCAAGCTGCAGGTTGCGATTTCGACAGCGGGCGAAAGTCCGGCTCTTGCACAGCAGCTACGGAAAGAGATTGACGAGCAGCTTCCGCAGGATCTTGGGCCGTGGCTGGATGATCTTGGAGAATTGCGCAGAGAGGTGCTGGCCGTGATTCCAGCAGGCGAGATGAGAAGACTGTTGCTGCATGAGCTGGCGCAACGGCAGGTATGCGGATCGGATCATTGTCCCTCACGGCAGCTTGTCTACGAGGTGGCGTCTGTCTCGGAGAAAACCCACGCTTAAGAGTCGAGCTTCTTCAAGACCGCAATTCTTTGATCTTTTTGAGCGATTTTCTTCTGCTCAGTGGCTAGCCAGCAGGCTGTACGTCAACACCGCGAGCACGATGAGACTGATGACAACGTAGAGCCAGTCTTTCTCCGCGGAAAAACCGAAGGCCGCAAAAGCCACGCGCGCGATGGGCGTTGCAATGAGCAGCAGCAGCCCCAGTTGAATGATGGCGTTAGTGTCTCCGATTGGCAGCTGCTTGATGACACCGGCAGGACTTCGCAAACCGGCAGCTACGCCGTGGAATGTAGCGTAGTCCGGGCGAGGACCGCGATTTTGATTCAGATACAGCACTCCGCCAATGAATACCACCATGGCAGCGATCAAAACTCCGGTGCGGAGCAGGTGGCCAATGTCCACTTCCATCTTCTGATCGTTCATTATTAGAGCCTGCCTGTGACGCTGTTGTAGATCATCTCAATTCCCAGTAAAACGATGACGCTTGCAAAGATCAGGCGCAGCGTTTTGACCTGGGCTTTGACAAGAATGCGCGAGCCAATGAGCGAGCCGAGCAGCACGCCGAGCATGACGGGCATGGCCAGTCCCGGTGAAATGTACCCGCGACTGAGATAAATACCGGCGCTCGCCGCCGCAGTCACTCCGATCATGAAATTGCTTGTCGTGGTCGAGACTTTGAAAGGCAGGCGCATGGCCTGGTCCATAGCGAGAACCTTGACTGCTCCCGAGCCGATGCCGAGCAGGCCTGAAAGCGCTCCCGCAACAAACATGAGGCTAAAGCCTCCGGACACATTCTGCGCGACATAACTCTCCGGCCCGTTTGGACCGGGATAGCTGCCCTGCAGCCTGAGTTTTAACGCTAATGGATTGGGGTGGTGATGAGCCGTGTCGGGGTGACTTCGGAACGAGGCATACGCCGAGTAGAGCAGGACCACTCCGAAGATAATGCCGATGGCGTGCGTAGAGACAATGAGAGTCAGGTAAGCGCCGAGCAATGCGCCGAGAGTTGTTGCAATTTCAAGAAACATCCCGATCCGGATGTTTGAAAATCCTTCGCGCACGTATGCGGCGGCAGCTCCAGAGGATGTCGCAATGACGGAGACCAGCGAGGCGCCGATGGCGTAGCGGATGTCGATATGAAAGAGCAGCGTAAGCACCGGTACGATGACGACACCGCCGCCCAGCCCTGTCAACGCGCCAAGCAGGCCAGCCAGAGCCGAACTCAGGAAAATCCAGGATGAAAATTCGAGCGTGTTCATCGTCTAGAGTCTACGGTCGAGAACAAACAGAATACCTGCTCGATGGATCGAGCGCATCTTTTTCTATTTCACTTTCTGGATTGCAACTGTATCAGGTGGAAGCGTGAGTGAGGTCTGGTCTGCTTTTGCCTCTGCGTTTGACGATAACAGTAACTTTGATAGCGTGGGCATTTTCCTGGTTAGCGGTTGATTGCCGAGATTGACGATTACTTCCAGATCACCGCGTCTCATCACGAGCAACTTCTTTTCTTCGCTGTACTCAACCTTTGTGTCTTCCAGCGATCCGTTCGTCAGCTCGGAATGCTCTTTGCGCAAGGCGATGAGCTGTTTGTACCATGTGAGCATTTCTGCGTGCTGCGTTGTTTCTTGTTCTTCCCATTTCAGCTTGGAGCGCAGAAAAGTCTTTTCGTCCTGCGGATCGGGGATATCGTCAGGGTTCCAGCCGAATGCAGCAAATTCATTTTTTCTTCCTTCGGAGACAAGCCGCCCAAGCTCCGCATCTTCATGATCGGTGAAATATTGGAATGGCGAAGATGCTGCCCACTCTTCGCCCTGAAACAGCATGGGCACAAACGGCGCAGTGAAGACGAGTGCCGCAGCAATTTTTGCGCGACCTATACTTGTGAGATGGCAAAGGCGCTCGCCTTGGGCCCGATTGCCCACCTGATCGTGGTTCTGCGAGTAGCCGAGGAAGCGCCATGCGGGAAGTCCTTCGACGGGGCGGCCATGGACGCGATCACGATGCGGCGCATAAATTCCGTCATAGACAAATGCTGACTTGAGAGACTTGGCCAGATCGGCGATGGTGCCAAAGTCAGAATAGTAGCCGCTGCAATCACCGGTCAGCACTGTGACCAGCGAATGATGGAAGTCGTCGCTCCATTGCGCGTCCATGCCATAGCCGCCTGCTTCGAGCGCCTTTACCAGGCGTGGATCATTGAGATCGCTCTCGGCGATGACGACGTAGTGCTTGCCCGTTTCCGCTTCGAGAGAACGCACTTCAGTCGAGAGTTGCTCCATGAAGTGGATGGCGGAGCGGTCCATATAGGCATGGACTGCGTCGAGACGAAGACCATCGAAGTGATAGTCGCGCAGCCACATGAGGGCGTTGTCGCAAAAGAATTGGCGGACTTCATGGCTGCCAGCATCCTCAAGATTGACGGCATCTCCCCAGGGCGTGCTGTGCAGGTGTGTGAAATAAGGCCCGAACTTGCCGAGGTAATTACCAGACGGGCCAAGATGGTTGTAGACCACGTCGAGCAGCACGGCAAGCCCATGCTGATGACAGGCATTCACGAAACGCTTGAGGGCTTCAGGGCCGCCGTATGCTTCCTGCGGAGCAAAGAGGCTTACGCCGTCATATCCCCATCCGCGCTTTCCGGGAAACGCATTCACCGGCATAAGTTCAACGTGGGTGATCCCGAGATCTTTGAGATAAGGGAGATGAAGCTGTGCCGCGTCCAGTGTTCGTTCTGCGGTGAATGTTCCGATATGGAGTTCATAGATGATGGCGCTCGCCAGTGGAGGCGATTGCCACTGAGCGTCGGTCCAGGCAAATGCCGCGTGGTCAACAATGCGCGAGGGACCATGCACTCCATATGGCTGCCAGGCTGAGCGCGGATCGGGGACGGCTGGTTCGCCGCCATCGACGATAAATGCGTAATCAGTTCCAGCTCCTGCATTTTCGATCTCTACTTGCCACCAGCCGCCAGCGGCTTCTTGCATGGAGTGCACAGTGTTCTCAATCTTGACGCCGATTGTCTTCGCCTTAGGCGCCCAGACTTTGAACCGATGCATTGTTCTTTTCCTTTATGACTGATTACTCGTGATAGTAGCGGGACAGCCCGCCATCTACATAATATGTGGCTCCTGTGACGTAGGATGCGTCATCAGATGCCAGATAGGCGACCAGCGCTGCTACATCTTCCGGAGTGCCGAGGCGTCCGAGCGGAATCTGCTCCAGAAGCGCGTTGAGTTTTGGCTTGTCTTCGAGCAGCGATTTGTTCATCGGCGTAACAATGGCACCGGGAGCAATGTTGTTGACGGCGATTCCGAGCGGGCCTAACTCTACGGACAGGTCACGCATTAGCATGCGCAATCCGCCTTTGCTGGCGCAATAGGTGGCATAGCCAGGGAAGGCTATATCTTCATGTACGGAGCTGATGTTGATGACACGGCCGGGCTTCTTTGCCGCTGCCAGTTTGCGTGCAAACGCCTGCGTGACAAAAAACGGCCCTTTCAGATTTACGCCAATGACCCGATCGAAGTCTTCTTCTTTTGTATCCAGAAAGGATGCTTTGGTTTCGACACCTGCGTTGTTGACAAGGGTGTCCGCCGATCCGAACTCCTGCCATGCTTTTTCAACGAGGTAATGTGCGGCATCTACTTTTGCTACATCTGCCTGAACGACGATGCCCCGCGCTCCAGCGGCTTCGATCATGTTCAACGTCTCTTTAGCGCCTTCCGCGCGCCCGACGTAGTTGACGACGACGTTTGCGCCCTCACTCGCAAGACATTTCGCAATGCCCCGTCCAATCCCCGAGCTTGCGCCTGTAACGATCGCAACTCGTCCTTGCAAGCGGCCCATAATCTTGCGCTTCCTTTTTACTTTTAGTTTGTCATAGATTTACGGAAGCCTCTGCAGCTTCTGCCTCTAGGATGCGCGCCAGTAATGAAGGGATGAGGAAAAGGAAAAGGGGGAGTAAGTGAAACTCCCCACCTTAAGTCTGTTCAGGATTTGGCAGTCGAGTGCTTGCCCGGCTTTACTTCAATTTCATTCACAACCTGCTGCACATTCGGAACTTCTTTCGCCAGCCTGCCCGCTTCCGCTTTCTGGGCCGCTGTCTTTACTGTGCCCTTCAACATGAGTGTTCCATTCTTGGCAGAGTAGTCGATGCTCTGGTCATCCAGATTCGCATTCGCTTTCAGCGACGCCTTGAAGTTATCTTCAATAGCGCTGTCGAGATTAGAATCCACTGCCTTCGCCTGGCTCTCCGCACCCGGAGGCCGCACGCCTATCTGGTCTGCAATGGTGTAATCAGGCGCTGCCAGCCGGGCAGCCGCCTCGGCCTGCGTTTTTTGGTCCGCGGAGGCTACATCGCCTGTCAGGGTCATCACGCCCTTGTCTTGATCTTGCGATACGCTCACGTCACTGAGATTATTGCTACGGAGCGCGTTTGTTACCGCCGACTTTTCGTCGGGATGGGCAGGTTTGCTGTTGCAGCCGGAAACCACCAAGGTACCAACAAGGATTGCAACGGATCCGGATAAAAAAAGGTTGTACTGCTTCCTGTGATTCATGTTTTTGCTCCTGAGAAGAGAACATGCTTGCTTGCTCGCTCCTTGTGATGCTGGATAGATATGTCTTGGTACATCCACAGTTACAAAAAGAAATGCGGACCGCATAAGGCAACCATTCGAGTGCGGCTGGCATAGGAAATGGAATGCAGGGTATCGTGCGCATAGGCATCTCAGGATGGACATATAAGCCCTGGCGAGGCGTGTTCTATCCTGAAAAGCTTCCGCAGAAAGAGGAGCTTGCATACGCTGCCCGGATGTTTCCCACCATTGAGATCAATGGGACATTCTATTCGCTGCAACAGCCGTCCTCGTTTGAGCGATGGGCGAATGAAACGCCCGCTGACTTTGTGTTTTCCATCAAGGCATCGCGTCAAATCACCCATATGCGAAGACTCCGGAACATTGAAATTCCGCTGGCAAATTTTTTCGCATCAGGGATTTTAAAACTTGGCGGGAAGCTCGGCCCTATTCTCTGGCAGTTCCCACCGAGTTTTAAGTTTGACCACGAACTGGTGGAGTCGTTCTTTGCTCTCTTGCCGCGGGATACGATGCAGGCCGCGATGATGGCCATGAGTCATGATCCCTGGATGAAGGA
>Ga0206959_10309_pt1 | contig 11444 bp, 6 predicted proteins | sample Alteio_BWOrgHeat_31_FD_152971 | JGI IMG/M metagenome (GOLD analysis project Ga0206959, IMG submission 152971) | Enriched cells from forest soil in Barre Woods Harvard Forest LTER site, Petersham, Massachusetts, United States -... | ecosystem: Environmental > Terrestrial > Soil > Temperate forest >...
TTCGCCTACGCCCTCTACGCGACGGCCCAAGAGGCGCGCGGCCGCAAGGACCTGCCAACCTACGCGCCTTACCTCAGCCCACAGGCGATCGAGGCGCTCCAGAGGCGCAGCGCCCCAGGCCTGGCCTCCGTTCGCGGCGTCATCGTGGCGGCAGCGCGGATCGTCCGCGTCAGCGATCCCGACGCCAAGCGGGTCGTCGTCACCGTCGAGTTCGAGACGAACTACACCGAGACTTACGACACCAAGCGGGAGACGACGTGGTACGTCCGCGAGCAGTGGCGCTTCCAGCGCGACCGCGACGTGCTGTCACGGCCGCCGGAGACCATCACCGCCCTTCACTGTCCCAAATGCGGCGGCGCGCTGGCTCGCAATGCCGACGGCTCGTGCAAGCACTGCGGCATTAAGATTACAGCTGGCAACTTCGACTGGTACGTCACCGGCATCACCGTACTGTCGCGCGCGGACCAGGGGCCGCTCTTGACTCGGACGGTGGAGGAAGTGGGCACGGACTTGCCGACGGTCTACCCGCCGGACTTCGCCGCCCGCCGCGCCCGCTTCCTGGCGCTCAACCCCGATTTCGACTGGGCCGCCCTGCAACGGCGCGTCCGCCGAACCTTCCTCGAACTCCAGCAGGCGTGGTCGGACCGCAGATGGGAGAAGGCCCGGCCGTACGTCAGCGACAGCCTGTTCCAGATGCTAGATTACTGGATCACCGAGTACAGGCGGCAGCGCCTGCGCAACGTGCTGGAGGACGTGCGGATCGAGTCGCTGGAAGTGGTCAAGGTGGCGACCGACGCCTTCTATGACGCCCTAACGTTCCGCATCTTCGCGAGCATGTGCGACTTCACGGCCGACGAGCAGGGCAAGTTGATCTGCGGCAGCAAGACGACGCCGCGCCGCTTCTCGGAATACTGGACGTTCATTCGCCGCCGCGGCGTCAAAAAGAAAGACAGGGACGACGAGCATTGTCCCAATTGCGGCGCGCCGCTGAAGGTGAACATGGCGGGCGTCTGCGAATACTGTCAGGGCAAGATCACGAACGGCGAATTCGACTGGGTGCTGAGCCGGATTGAGCAGGACGAGACGTATGAGGGGTGATTGTAATGCCACAAATCCAAGAGCAAACGAAGGGCCAGGTAAAAAAGAGGTTTCCGAGCCGGGCCTTCCTGGCGGGCGTTCTCGGCCTCATTGGCAGCGCACTCCTCATGTGTGTCAGCACCACCTACTCGTCAATCAGCGAAGCCCGGATCAATTGGCTTGACGATCTAAGAGCCATTGAAAACTTCGACGGTGAAATCCAGCCCCAGGCTAATTCACCGGAGTACCGTCACCACCTTGATGAGGTAAGGAGCCGAGAAAAACAAGCAGAGGACAAGTTGCAAGCTGCGATCCAAGCGGCATACGCCAGGCAGACTCTCCTGCTAATTGCGACGGCTGGTTTACTGGTTGTCGCCAGTCTCGTCATTCTCCTCTTCAATTTCAAATTGGGGAATCGGGGTCAGCCGGCGGAGCCGTTGGGTTAGTGTCGGTTGTCGTCCACCTTCGCCGATTGTCGGGGAGACGAGGCCCTGTGGCGGGTTGGCGGACATGGTATGAATGGCAGCACACGGCAGCCAAAGGTGGCCCGAAGGCGCTCAGTGGAAATCCGCCAAATACCACGACAATTGGCGGACTGGCGGACTGGCTTCCCACAAATAAAGGACGGCCCTGCCGCGCAGATCGGCGGCTTGCGGCGTTCCACAATGGAATGCAACACCGCACGCGGCGATCCGGTTCATTGGGGTTTCCTGGACTCCGGAAGGGGGACTGGCGGTTGCGGCGGGATCGACAAATAAATCGTCCCCGGTTTGATTAGTTCCAGATGGTGCGAATCGAGGTCGGCACTGTCGCCGAGGAGCACCGTGGTCGGCTTCTTGAGCCGGTCGGGCAGCTTCTCGGCGTCGAGCGCTTCGAGCTTGCCATCCTTGGTGACGGTGAATGCCTTGAGAGTCTTCGCTTCAACGGCCTGCTTCTCGATCTGGACGACCTGGACCGTGGTCGTGCGCACGACCTTTTGAACCCGGCCGTCGGCCGTCGGCACCGCGACTTCCTCCGCCCGCGGCACCAGGCGCATCACCTGACGCCCCACCTCGATCATGCCGTCCTTCATTTCCACCTCAGCCACCACCGGCGCCGAGCCGCGCGGCAACTTGTCGCGCACCGCCAAGATGCCCGCAACGCTCGACGGGGACGGGGCGTCTGCTTTGTCGTCCTTCTTCTCTCCGTCCGCGGAGGCGGGCGCGCTCACCAGCGCCAACGAGTTGAAAAACGGGCTAGGGGGTTTGGGCCGGATTTCGCCCTTGTCCCCCGGCAGCGGTATGCGCAGCGGCGGCAGCCTATCGCCCCCCGGCGGCGGCTTGATCTCCGGGGGGGGAGGCGTGGCGTCTGCCGGGATCGCCAAGATTCCCCCCTGCCCGAACTCCATGCCCCATACGTTCGCCGGCGGGACGAGGACGATCGTGCCCTCCTTGTAGAGCTGCAAGTGGAACGGATCGACCTTCTTGCCGTCAACGGAGAAGAGGACGGCTCGCTCTTTCGCCAGCAGTTCGGCAAGCTTGTCGACGGCGACCTTCTTGCCGTCCACGGTGTAGGCTTCGACGTTCTTGGAGGGCACTTCCACGATGGTAAGCATTACGTTGGTGACCTTCGCCGTGGCCGCTGCTTCGTCCTTGTCCCTTTTTTCGGACGGCGCAAGTGGCACCTCCTGGATCGCCATGCCGAAGCAGCCGGGCGTGACGCGCCAGAGCGTCAGCTTGCCCTTGGCGTCGATGCTCGCCAGGCCCTGCACGGGCGGCAGGCCGACGGCAGGGCTCACTTCGGCGGCCGGCGGTTGCGCCAGCGCCGCCAATACGATCAGGGTAAACATGGGGCACCTCCTGGGAAGTGATCTCGACGGCAATGGTTTGAGTGTACTCGTGTCGTGATGCCCGGGACTACGACTTTCCCGCCGGTTGTTACATACGGGCATTGCGGAATACGGTCCAACCCTTACGGGCCTCCCCCTGCCACTCGTCAAGAAAGGAAGGCTGGTCGAACGGCCTCGGGTTTCTCCTGGAAAAGTGCGATTGAATTTAGCCTGCCAAAACGGTATTGATGCGGTCAACGCCGGCCACGTAGCGTTTGAAATCCGTGCGGGGTCCTGCCGGGGGATGGTGATGAGAGGGATAGAGGTCGCGGTTGGGCGACAGATCGCTCCCCTAACCCGGAGTTTGTCATGTGGAACATCGGTGGCCATCTCGCTATCCTGCTCGGCGTCCTGAGCTTCCTGATCGGACTGCTGCCGCTGGAAACAGCGTTCCTGGCCCTCCTTCATTGAAAGTTTGCCAGTGAGAGCCTCACGGCTTCTTGGGCTGTTCGCCCACCACCGGCACGATCACGACCGGCAGTTGCAGCTTCTTGGCCTCCTCGTTCAGCTTCGCCAGTTCGTCCGCGACCAACAGCTTCCACTCCAGGTCATATTTCACCAGCAAGAGCCGTTGCTCCTCGTAAACCTCGCGCGTGCCCTGCGTCACCGGCCCGTCGCTGCCGTTGAGCTGGTCCCACAAGTACGCCAGCTGCGAATAGAGCTGCGCCCCACCCTTCTGCGCCAGGATGTCGTAGGCCACCTTCGCCTTGGGATTGTGCAGCTTTTCCTCCAGCGCGTCCAGCTTCTTGATCAACTCCTCCGACGACTTCACCAGCGGGGCCGCATTCTTGTCTTCCTTCAGGAGCGAGTTGCGGTCTTGCAGTTGCTTGCGCACGCCGCGGAGTTGCTCGACCGTCCGGGACAGGCGGTTGATGTCGTCGCGCAGCTTGAGCGCGAACGCCTGCTGCTCGTCGAGGCCGGCGAGAAGCTTCTTGAGGGCATCAGCATTATGCGGGTCCTGGCGCGCATCGAGCAGCACCGTCACCTCGGTCGTCAACGTCTCGCCGTCGGCCGTCAGCTTGAGAGTGTAGGTGCCCGGCGTTACTAGCGGGCCTTCCTTGGGGTTGCCGCCGTCGGTCTTGGCCTTCTTGATCGGCGTCGCGCCCGCGATTTGCAGGTCCCACACGAAGCGGTGCAGGCCCGGCTCCGTCGGCAGCACGTCCTTTTTGTCCTTGTCGCCCTCGTCGTAGTCGCCCTCTTCGGATTTGTCTTCCTCTTCCTTCTTGCTCGTCAGCTTGCGCAGCACCTCGCCCTTGGCATTCAAGACTTCCAGTTTCAATTCCCCCTTGGGCTTCTGCTTGAGGGCGTAGTGGATGACTGCCCCCGCCGGCGGGTTGGGCATCGTCCCCGGCGCCAGCCCTTCGCTCAGGCTGCCGGCGTAGCGGTAGCGGTAGGCCGGTTGCACGGGGAACAGGTGGACCTTCTTTTCCAGGAGCGTCGGGTTCATCTCGCGAATTGGCGTCAGGTCGTCGAAGATCCACAGCGACCGGCCGTTGGTCGCGATCACGAGGTCGTTGTCCTTCACAACCAGGTCCGTCACCGCCACCGTCGGGAAGTTGAGCTTGAGCCGCTTCCAGCTGGCACCGTCATCGGTCGAAAAACCCAGACCTCGCTCGCAGCCGAGGTACAGCGTCCCCTTCTTTTTGGGGTCCTCGCGCACCGCCCGCAGGAATGACATTTCCGCCGGCACCTTGGCGACCAGGGAGGTCCACGTCTTGCCGGCGTCGGCCGTCTTGAACAGGTACGGCTTCATGTCGTCGAGCTTGTGCGCGTCCACGACGACGTAGGCCGTTTCCAGCTCGAAGGGCGACGGCTCGATGCAGCAGACGGTGCCCCACTCGGGCAAGCCCTTGATGTTGGCCGTCACGTTCGTCCAGTTCTTGCCGCCGTCGCGGGAGAGCTGCACCAGGCCGTCGTCGGTGCCGGCCCAGAGCAGGTCTTTCTTCAACGGCGACTCGGCCAGCGCGAAAATGGTGTCGTACACCTCGACGCCGGTGTTGTCGCCGGTGATCGGTCCGCCGGCCCACTTCTGCTTGCTCTTGTCGTTGCGCGTCAGGTCGGGGCTGATCGCCGTCCACTGCTCCCCGCCGTCGGTCGTCTTGAACAGTACATTTGCGCCGTGGTAGATCGTCTTGGGGTCGTGCGGCGACACGAGGATCGGCGCCGTCCATTGAAAGCGATAGCGCAGGTCCTCGGCGCCGTGGCCCGACGGGTTGTACGGGTAGATGCCGATCGACTTGGCCTGGCCCGTGCGGTGGTCGTAGCGCGAGATGTAGCCGCCGTACTCGCCGGCGTAGACGACGTTGGGGTCGGACGGGTCGAAGGCGGTGAAGCCGGTCTCGCCGCCGCCGGGGGCATACCAGTCGGCCAAGCGGATGCCGCCGGAGACGAGGCTGTTGCTCGGCCCCGCTCCCGTGGCGATGTCCTGCATCGGCCCGCCGACGTGATAGGGCACCTGGGTGCCGACGCCGACGTGGTAGAACTGGGCGATGGGCAACGGCGGCGCGAACCACGATTCGCCGCCGTTGGTGCTGATGTCCACCCCGCCGTCGTTGCTGTCGATGATACGGTTGGGGTTTTTCGGGTCGATCCAGATGTCGTGGTGGTCGCCGTGGTGGGCGCCCTTGACGCGCTGGAGCGTCTTGCCGCCGTCGATGCTTTTGAGCAACGGCACCTGTGGGAAGAAGATCACGTCGGGGTTTTTCGGGTGGACGGTGAAGGTCGAGAAGTACCAGGCGCGCTGGCGGATGCCGCGGGCACCGCTGGCCAACTCCCAGGTTTCGCCGCCGTCGTCGCTGCGGAACAGGCCGCCCTTTTCCGCCTCGATCATGGCATAGACGCGGCGGCCGTCGGACGGCGCGACGGCGACGCAGATTTTACCCAAGATGCCTTCGGGCAAGCCTTCGCAGCGGCGCTGGCCGGTGGGCGCGTCCTTGGCGGCGTCGGGCGAGTCGGCCGGCGGCGGCGCGACCAGTTGCGTCCAGGTGTCGCCGCCGTCGGTCGAAGTGTACAGGCCGCTGCCGGGGCCGCCGCTGGTCAGGTCCCATGGCCGCCGCCGCGCCTGCCACAGCCCGGCGAACAGGATGCGCGGGTTACTCGGATCGAAGCACACATCGGAAGCGCCGGTGTCGCGGTCCTTGAACAAGACGCGCTCCCACGTCTTGCCGCCGTCCTTGGTCCGATAGACGCCGCGCTCGTCGTTGGGTCCGAAGGCGTGGCCGAGCACCGCGGCGTAGGCGACATCGGGGTTCTTGGGGTGGACGATCATGGTGCCGATCTGGCCCTCCTGGTCCCAGACGTGTTTCCAGGTCTTGCCGGCGTCCGTCGATTTGTAGATGCCGTTGCCCGGTTCGACGTTGCCGCGGATGTTGGCCTCGCCGCTGCCGACGTAGACGACGTTGGGGTCGGAGGCGGCGACTGCGATGGAGCCGATGGAAGAGATGGGTTGGTAGTCGAAGACGGATTTCCAGTGGGTGCCGCCGTCGGAGGACTTCCAAACGCCGCCGGCCGCGGTGGCGGCGTAGTAGGTGAGCGGATCGCCAGGGACGCCGCAGGAGCGCGCCACCCGACCGCCGGCCGCCGGGCCGATGTTGCGGATTTCCAGCCCCTTGAATTCCGGGGGTCCGCCCTTGGGTTCGGCGGACGGCGCGACGCCCGCAAACGGCAGGCAGAGCACGGAGGCGAGGGAGAGAAGCCCGAGACGGACGATGAAGGATGAAAAAACTCTCATAAGGATCCTATACCGGAATGAGGCGGCGGGGCGGTGGGGAAGCATACACCACGTATGTCCGTTGCTGCGATTGTAGTGGAAGGGGGGCGGAAGTGGCCGTTTCTTCGGCAAAACAGGCAGGCTGGGCAAGCCGGACGGGTGGGGTTACGCGGGTTCTGCGGCCGCAAACGAGCACGAGGTGCCAGTGACGCCTAGCGACGAGGCTCCGAGGTTGTGACGCTCTTTCACGCGCAGGGGTTTTAGGGAGAAATCCGGTGCGAGTTCAGCGTTTCCGCGGCCGGGCCGCACTAACCTGATCTGACGCCGGTTTTTCCCCAATGGGTGGAAAAATGGTAGCGGGTTAAACAAGACTGCCCCGGCACAATGTGCCGGGGCAGTAATTTCGTTGCGTTTGGCCGTCAGTACGAGGACGAAAGCTAAACTGACTTATGATCATCGGATTCGTCTTCGATTTCGATGTCAGGCTCTACACTTTCGTCAAATGCCTCATCATTAAGGTCATCGTCACTTTCGTCCTCGTGGCGACGCCCATTGTACTTGATGTCGGCCTGTTCCCAGATGGCCAGGCCTTTCGCAAGCGAGTGGATGACATCGAGCCACTTCTTACAGGCTCGATAATCAATGCCGAATTTCTCGGCGAGCAGTGTCCCGTCGTGTTCGCGGCAAGCCTTGATCTGCTCGCGGGCAGCGTCGAGCCGCTCGATCGCGGTTTGTAGATCGTGAATCCGTTGGTTATACACGTCGCGGGGCTGATCGCCCGATGATCGGGGCATGGGAAACTTATCGGAGTCTGGGTACTCTTCCCGCAGATAAGTGTCACTCAGGCGGACAGGCTGCTTGGGATCCTGTCCGACGACCTCGTTTCCAGTGACATCGACGGCGCGAAACGCCTTTTTCCCCTCAGCGTGCTCACGCAACACCTCACCAAGCTGTCGTACGCCGCGATTGGTTCGCCGCATGGCGTCAATCACCTGCCAAGGCTGCCGGCGGTCCGGCTGGTCGGAGCCTGGGATGTTCCTTTCCCCAACGAGCGCGCTATTGGCAACGAGCGGCAGGATAGATCGAACTGCAAGTTCAATCGTCGCGGGCCCTGGCTCGTCTCTGCGGGTCGCTTGCGCTTCGCGCACTTCCTCAAGCGATTCAAGCATCAGTTGATCATGACGCTTACCTGTAGCTTGCCATTTGATGCTGCCGGCTCCACGGCGTTCCGCCGCGGCTGGGATCGACTTGATCAGATACTTGCGCTTCTGCTCGGCTTCGCGAGGCGAAAGGTCGAGGCCGCGAAGGATTAGGACCGCAGCTAATTCCTTCATAAGTTTGGGCGAACTCTGCTTGCGGGTAGATTGTGCCGTTACCGCCTCTCGGATGGCGTTCTTGAACGCATCCTCGCGCTTCAGGAACACGTCAATAATCCGTGCGGCGCGGATCGCGGGATCAGGGGATAATTTGGCCTTTCCAGCTTCTTCCCGGGTCAATGACCCGCGAAGGTAACTCGCTTCATCCGCTGTGATGAGCGTTGCACTTTCGAGTTGATCGATAACTTCGTCGGCAAGCGACTCGTGTTCGGGCCCCGTTCCCCAAGGTGTCGGAGGATCAACGTGACGCAGGGCAACCAACGATTTGACCGCCGTGTTAAACGTCGTTCCGGACCTCCTCTCGGCCTTAAATCCGACGATGATAAATGCTGGGACGACGATGTTTCTCAGGACGGCCGACTTGGATTCGTCGATGCCTTCGTAGGTGCCGTCGATCTCGAACCATTCATGCATCCGACGGAGATCCGCGCGGAACTTTGCATCATCGTCGCCCCGGTATGGCACATCTGCCGACCTGAACTTCAGGAAGTCCACAGATTTGTCGCGAAGGATCTTGTGAACCGCGGTGAGCCGGCTCGATCCATCGACCGTGGTCAGCGCGATCACGTCGGGCGATCCATCAGCGTGTCGGTAAGTCGTGGACGCAAGCCAAATGGGCTCCATGACCCCTTGGCTGCGAATCGAATCTTCCCAATCGTTGTGGACGTCGATATAGGACGCTGCGAGGCTGTGTGCGAAGGCGAGGTGATCACGACTTTCGATTGTTACAAGAAGTTCGGGTGCTTCAGGTGAGTTGGCAAATCGAGGGTCGGGAATCGGCGGATACCGCCGCGAAGCATCCGCGGTACCGGGATCGACCGCAAACGGGTGCTTCTTTTCGGGTGAAGTCCGCGGATTCCGAGGGTCGGGCATCACCCGAGTGGCGAAGACGTCAAGCGGGATGCCTTTCACGATGCCGATGGGCGTGCGGCGAGTCTCGAAATTGGGGTTTTCGGGTTCTCCAATGAACTTGCGAACAGCAGCCGGATCGACTGTAGCGTCGGCGACGCAACGGGCAGCATCCTCACTGAATCCGAAGCATTGAAGGCGCTCAGCCAAAGACTTGCGTGCCCTGGCATCCGCCAGTTGAGGTGGGGCGGTTGGAGTACGGTGGAAGGCTGACGTTTTTGACGACATTGAAGGCTCCTGTGGATAAACGGTCCTGACGACCGAGACATCCCACATAGGAAGTCCTTCGGTCGCCGACAATCACGACCGAGGAACTCAGGAGCCCAAAGATAGGCATGAAGCTGCGAAACCTCCCTCCACGTACCGGACAACGCCCGGCGTTGCAGAAGGCGAAAGAGCACGGTAGACGACACTCCAAGACTTACGGGAGAATGAGCAATCACCACATGAACTGGCACTGCTTGACTATCCCGCGTCGCCGCCTGAAGGAACATGTCCAATCAGTGCGTGTCGCCGTCCGGTTGCCCTCGCGGCAGCTTAAATCATAGGCACGCGTCAAATTCTGTCAAGGAGGTATGGCATTTTTTGAGAGAAAAAGGGGAGAGAAAAATGGGCGCATCTAATTACCATCCGGTTCATTGCCAGTCAATGTCGACGACTTCGCCGCGCCTCATGCGTCCTCTCGGGTGAGATCAATCGTCGACCGGGTCGTCCCACTTGAGGTCCCGATTTGGCATTTCAAGGTCCCAAACTCCCTGGTGGCGGCTGTTCCGCTCACTGACATGAGGTCACAAATTGTGACCTCAAACAGTCGGTTGCTGAGCCATTATTCGCCGATCCGGGTTCCGCGTTGCCGCCAGGCCCCCTGCAATGGTGCGGGATTTGGCAAAGGTGGGATTTGGCAAAGGTCCAAGTCGGGCACGCGACGCGAAGCAAGTCATGCCGCGCATGCACGCCATCCACCATTCGATCAAGCCCGAAGAGGTCAATTCCAACCGGTCGAGCGGCTTGCCAGTGTCGGGCTGGCTGCACGGCACGCTGGGCCTGGACGTGCCGCAGGACGCCATCAGCATCGGCGTGCCGGGATACGTCGATCCGCAAGACGTGACGCTGCCGAAAATCGTAGTGCCGCCGATGCGAAATGGCGGCAAGCCCAAAGCGCCAAGCAAAGGCGAACCGGGCTCGCCGGGGAGCGGCAAAATTTTTTGTCGAAAATAATTGTTGCAATCGTTCCTCCGCGCGGAGAACTTAGAGATCAACAGCCGACGCCCCAGAGTGTCCATCTTGGATATATCGGCTGAAATACTCGGCAAATCTTGTCCCTGTCCCATAGTGAGTCTTGATAATGATGAGTTCTATCGCGAAGAGTTGGTTGCACCGGGTTTCACGGTCTTGGCTCAAGGGCGGGCGTCGCCGCGCCGCGGCTGCCTGTTCCGCGCCGCCGCGGCCATCGCTGGAACGGCTGGAAGACCGCACGCTGCCTTCCGTGACCATCGCATCGACAAACAATAGCGGCAACGGCTACGCCGCCCTGGATTTCAACCAGAGCGGCGGCTACACACCGCCCGACACCAACGGCGCCGCGGGGCCCAAGAGCGACGTCGCGCCCGGCAGCTACGTCGAGACCGTCAACCAAACTGTCGCCCTTTATCCCAATAAAGCTACCGGAGCTTCGGCCAAAACGGCCTCGCTCAGCACCTTCTGGTTCACCACGGGCGGCCTCGCCCACGCCGACAGCGGCTCCAGCCTTTCCGACCCCGTCGTGACCTATGACGACCAGATTGGGCGGTTCGTCGCCGCCGACCAGGACATCGACTACAACACGCACGCCAGCCGATTCGACATCGCCGTCTCCAAGAGCAACAACCCGTCCGGGCTGGGCACAACGGACTGGACCTTCTACCAGGTCAACACGACGCAGAGCGGCTACGACGCCGATTACCCCGGCAACTTCGGCTACAACCACGACGCCACCGTATTCACACTGAACATGTTCGGCGTTCTGGGCGGGGGGCATGTCCAGGTCATCTCCCTCAACAACACTGACCTGGGTAACAACGTGTCCCAGTCCTCGCTGCACATTTACCAGAACAATCTCAACGACTTCGCCGTCCGTCCCACGACCATGCACGACTCGGTCGCCGGCGACCCCATGTGGCTGGTCACCGAGCACGGCGACAATGCGTCGATTGACGTTATCAAAATGACGAGTGTCCTCTCGACCTCCGCGGCCTTCGCCTATACCAACCTGGCAGTTACGTCGTACTCCGGCGTGGTCAACCCGCTCAACCCCAACGGTACCGACGTCACCACCAACATCGACTCGCGGATTCAGAAAGCCGCCGAGTCCGGCAACACGCTGGTGGCTGCCCACGCCGTCTCGGTCAGCTCGACGCAGGACGTTATTCAGTGGTATAAAATCGATGTTAGCGGCAGCACCCCGACACTGGCCGACGAGGGCCGCGTCAGCGGCGGCGCCCACACCTACCTCACTTACCCTGCCATC
>Ga0206959_10310_pt1 | contig 11441 bp, 13 predicted proteins | sample Alteio_BWOrgHeat_31_FD_152971 | JGI IMG/M metagenome (GOLD analysis project Ga0206959, IMG submission 152971) | Enriched cells from forest soil in Barre Woods Harvard Forest LTER site, Petersham, Massachusetts, United States -... | ecosystem: Environmental > Terrestrial > Soil > Temperate forest >...
CCAGGAGTCAAAGAATTTGCGAGGGCTTCTTGCGCGGGAGGCTTGGGCACAGGATTCTATTTCCCCAACCTCCTTAGATCGTGCAGCGCGGTATACCGCAATTGGATCCGCATGAGGATCCCACTTTCCAGTTCTGCCTCTTCTGGCTCTCGAGAACTCCCCGGACTTCAACCGTGCCTGCACACGCGCAATTGGATCCTCCTGGGCCACGATCTCTGCCTGGAGCTGCTCTCTGTTCATCATGGTGCGCACCTATGATGTTCGCCTTCCGGAAGGCGGAGCTGCCGTTTCCTCTGCCTGTGTATGTGCACTTGTTCGATGCCCGCCGCACTCAAGGTCGTCACTGAATTGCAAGGTACGCTACGTGATAGGCGAGATAGCCAAGGACAATGAGAATGATCAGTCCAACCACCCAGTGACCCTTCTTTGTGTGCTCCATTTTGGCATTGACCTCCAGCAAAAGGGTAGGCAGCCAGCGAGCCGCCGTTTTCGCCTTCCGCACACACCCAGGGGGAGTGAGACCTGGGCATTGCAGGACGTCGCCCGCCTACTCATCTACCTCAAAGATCCAGTGCTACGAGACCATCTTGATCCGAAAAATAGTCTTGGTCTGAGCTATATGGACCATATAAAGCGGAAACGTCGTGGCGCATCGAAAGTCACGAGCATCGCTAGCGATGTGAGGCGGCCCCTTGAGTGAGCAAAATTGACCATACTTTATGAGTTCGGTTTAGGACAATTTTCCACCGCGGAAGAGACCGTGCTGGGGAAGTTGTTGGAGATGACTCGCCGCCCAGAAACATCGAACGTCGAATGCAAGTAGAGTCTGATCTTTGAGAACGAGCTAAAGAATCGAGGAGCGTCTACATGACCCAGAGTTACGCGCATCGCTGCAACGCCGACGGCAGCTTCGATACGATTGGCCTCCATTTTTTCCAGACGGTGGATTCGGCCCCCACCGGCGCAGCACTCGCAGAGAGCGAGACAGAGCATCGGTCCACTGCTCTGGATCTCCAGATTTTTCAACACAGTTGACCCCGGGGTAACCGTCCAAGCTCGATCTAGCAAAACGGCCGGAGGATCGCTCCCCGGCCACAGAAAAAAGTGGTCGCCAGATAAGTGGCTTAATTCTGAGCAATATTGAACGCATCCTAGAGAGAATCTGCCTCCTGGCGGATGGCCTGTGAGTGAGCCAAAGAAAGGGCACCTTGGGAAGGTACCCGAACCCATTATTTCTTTCTAAGGAGATGCTAACTGGTAATGAGATGCAAGAGTTGCTCCGCAGGGATGTCTGCTGCCTTTCTAGGCTACGCGCTGACGCGGAGAAGGCGTGGAGGTAATTCGATGACAAAATCGTTTGAGCCGACTCTGTGCGAAAGTGCAAAGCGGCGGAGTTGTTATGCTCCACCGCTTCTTGATCACGCGCCGCCTGATTTAGCAGCGAGGGTTACTTGTGCGCGTCGCCACCGTGGGGTTCTGAGGCATGAGATGTGCCACCGGCATGGGGAGATCCGCCACCACCATGGGGTGCTGAGGCATGAGATTCGCCACCATGCGGGGCTGCGGCGTGCGGTGCGCTAGCGTGCGCTGGTTGGGCATGGGACTCGGCGTGGGGTGCACTAGCGTGCGCTGGTTGGGCATGGGACTCGCCATGGGGTGCGTTGGCATGCGCTGGTGCGGCATGATAGTCGTGTCCGGAGGGCTGAGCGTGATACGTGCCATTGTTGTTGGCATGTACCACCCCGGCGCTGCCGTAGTTTCCATGATTGGCTGCATAACCACCACCGCCGGTATAGCGTCCTCCACCGCTATTGGTGAAGCGGTGCCCTCCCCAGCCGTGACCATATCCCCAGCCTGACCATGGGCCCATACCCAGAAAGATGCCGTTGTAGAAATAGCCCGGCCCGTAAAACCCTACGGGTGCGCAGGTATATGGCGAATAGTCGTAGTAGCCGTAAGAACAGATTGGCTGTTGACCGATACTGACGACAACTTGCGTCTTTCCCGCTGGCGCGAAGGCCAGAGGCGCGAGCAGTGCCGAAGTAAATAGAAGAGCTTTGAGTCCGCGCATATATGACCCCCTTAGGTGGCTGCGGTTCCTGGAATTGCGTGGGACACTGTGCTGCCGTGAGAAACGACCCAGCAACAGCAGCGACCATAAGGGTTTTTGAATCGGTTCATGAATTTCCCGCCCTGTGCGGGGGTTGTCATCTATCTACCCTTACATCATTCACTGTAGCGACCAGGATCACCTTAGTCTGAGCAATATGAACCAGTGTTATATATCGTCTAGGTCCAGTGGCGGGAGATGCCTGCCAGTGCCAACGATGTGCTCTCAACCTTCAGCGCAGTAATATCAGCAGGCCTAGAGCGGCAGCGCTCATGATAAGCGCGCAGATCCACCCCAACGCTTGCATGCGCCGTGAATTAACACGGTTTCCCATTACCCGTCGATCGCTGGTTAGCAGCACGACCATAACGACCAATGGCGGGGCTAACAGACCATTTAAGATGGCAGACCAGAAAAGCATTTTCACCGCATTAAGCCCGGCGAAATCAAGTGCAAGCCCGATGACTATTGCCACGGCAATCACAGCATAAAATTTGCGCGCCAGGTGGGGTTTCACATTGAGAGAAGCCGATCTCCACTTTGCTCCTTCCGCGATCGCATACGCGGACGAGCCTGCCAGGACCGGTACGGCCAGCATGCCGGTCCCGATGATTCCCAGCGTAAAGAGCCAATACGCACCTGGGCCCGCAAGTGGGCGCAGAGCTTCGGCTGCTTGCCTTGCTGTCTCAATGTTCTTCGCGCCGTGTGCGTGCAGAGTTGCAGCAGTCGTCAGGATGAGAAAGTACATTACCAGGTTTGAAAGCAACATCCCCGTGATCACATCTCTCTTTGCGATCCGGAGCTCTTTGTTCGTCGAACCGCGCCTTTGGGCGACGGTCATTTTGCCATGATCCCGATCCTCCTCCACCTCTTGTGCAGCCTGCCAAAAAAATAGATATGGAGAAATCGTGGTTCCCAAGATTCCGACCAGGACAGCGAGGTAGCTTTTGGTCCATTCAATATGCGGAATGAAGGTCGCTCGAGCAACTGCGACCCAATCGGGATGGGCGAGAAACGCGGTAATCACATAGGCAAACAGGACAAGGGTCAGCCATTTAAAGATTCGGGCTATTTGACGGTAGGAGGTCCAGAACAAAAGAGCTGCGATCGACAATGCGAAAAACGGGGTCCAAAAATACGCCCGGATGCGAGTGACCATCTGCATTGCATCCGCCATTCCACCAAGATCGGCACCGATATTGAAGACGTTAGCGACAATCACTAACAAACAAGCAAGCCACAAGGTCCAGCGGGGATATCGGTTACGGATTACGCTTGCAAGCCCACAACCCGTAACCATTCCAAGCCGTGCGCACATCAGCTGCACGGCGGCCATCAGTGGAAAGGTCAATAGGGCGGTCCACAGAGTTGCATACCCATAGGCCGCGCCCGCTACCGAGTAGGTTGAGATACCCGACGGGTCGTCATCCGCGGCTCCCGTGACCAGTCCCGGGCCGAGTTCCTCAAAAAATCTTTGCAGGCCACGGTGTGCCATGGCTGGCGGATGTGATCGCAACGGTGCATTCCGCGATTCGCTCACAAGCCATGGTACGTGACTCACAATGCAGGGTCGTCAAAGGTAGATAAACATCTCTGTCACGCCCTACAAATCGAGTGCCAAAGTGGTCCAATGTGCTCAGACATCCGTCTTCGCCACTTCTAGGATATCGCGTAGTGAAGAAGTGATACGACCGCTACAGAGGTCGGTCCAGCTTCCGCTTATAGGTGAGGTGTCACATGGAAACGATCTTGATTATTCTCCTGGTGCTGTTTTTGCTCGGTGGCGGGGGCTGGGGGTACTCTCGTTGGCGCCGCTAAGTCGCGCAATCACAGGATGAACGCATGACCGTGCTATATGATCGTGGCAGCGGTATGCATGAGGGAAGTTCAACTCTAAAGATAGACCCGCGAACCCTCTTTCAGGCTTTCTGAACTAAGTCAGCCCACCTGAAGTTTACCCTCCTTATGTTCACAGGAAAGCCGGTGTGCTATGCCTTCGAATGCGATTCTGCACGAAGCTCAGCAACTCCACAGCGTGAGTGATCGTCTTGACTTGCTGGCGGACGAACATCCTCTCCTCTCTGAAGCCCTCATTACCATCGCGGGAAGCGTTCGTCAGACTGCCGCGTTGCTGGAGGTGCTGGTTGCGACGAAAATGGGGCCGGTCTCGGGGCCTGGTGCAGCAAATGCCCCGATTGGCCATTCTGTTGGAACGACGTTCTGAGCCATCGAGAACAGATTCTGCGCGCTGTCCGTAAAAATTCTTATGATGAAGAAGAAAAATCGGTTAGACATCGCGAGGAAGATCATTTCCGACGTAAATAGGGAGATGCAGAAGCCGCGATTGACGGAGTCAGTCCGCAACTACGGGAGGAGCCCGGCCTCGCCGGTGGCCGCCTCTTATGCGCAGAAGGCCGTGGATTACCTGCACAGGCTGTAGCCGCAGCCCGTCGCGGCGCCTGCTTACTCGTCAGATGAATTTCCGATTCGCGAGCTCGCGACTCAAACGAAAACTGGCGTCCAATTGGCGTCCCATAACGGGCGCCAAGGGTATGCGATCGCGATACCTCCTACGCGCGCGGCGGCCCGGGAGTGTCGCTGGCACTGACCACGGACTTCAGGAGCTTTGAGCGATTCGGCGTGATCATGCCGCCCGAGGACAAGGATGCTGCTCTGTTGCCGCGGAGAATTGGCAGCCTCTGGGCTACGCAGCATCGTCCACCACGAAATGCCCTATTGACATTTGGTGTTCCCTTCTGTGAATAACTAGCTGCTCAATTTGTTTTCGGTATCCATCGGATAGACAAAGGCTAGGCGCGATTATGGTTCCCCAGCCACCCCGTTGGCTGGCCGGCCGCCGCCGGGGTATTGGCAGGCTCGACCTCGCCGCACCACTCGCCGGGCGCATCTCAGGTCGCACTATCCAACCATCAAATTGAAACGGGGCATCCTATCAGACCGCAGCGAAACGGTCCCAGACATTTGAAGCAGCCCCTATAAAAGTGGACAAACGCAGTCGGAGGAATCCCATGTGAGCCAATCATTACCACAATTCCCCTATTATTCGGTTGGATGAGCTATCCTGACCAGCTTTCGGAAACCGGCCTGTTCAATACTGGCTAAGCGTAACGATCTGCCCGAGTCGAGAAGCTACCCTAACCAGACGCTCTCCTTCGGGGGACATTAATGCGCAGGAGGGCGAAATGCATCTTAACCTGACAGATCCCAGACTGATTGCTGGCGTGGTTGTGATCGTTCTGATCATCGTTGTTGTCGTTGGACTTTACGTTCGAAATCGCAGAAACACTACCGCGGGTTTCCGCAATCGTTTTGGGCCGGAGTACGACCGGGCTGTTCTCGAGCACGGATCCGAACGCAAGGCGCAAGTGAAGCTGGCGGATCGTGAGACGCGCGTGGAAAATCTGAAAATCCGCGCCCTTACCGTCGCGGAACGCGGGCGGTTTTCTGCAGATTGGCAGTCGGTGCAATCCCGCTTTGTCGATCATCCGAAAGGCGCGGTCACTGAGGCCGATGAATTAGTCTCTTCGCTCATGCAGGCACGCGGCTATCCGGTAGCCGATTTTGATCAGCGCGCCGCGGATATCTCCGTTGATCATCCTCGCCTGGTGGAAAACTACCGTTCCGCTCACGGAGTCGCGGTGCGGATTGGCAGAGACCAGGCAAGCACAGAAGATCTGCGAACCGCAATGATCCAATATCGGAACCTTTTCGATGAACTCGCCGAGGAACAGACACCCGTCGGAATCAGATCTGTGGCATAAACCAGAGGGTTGCGACTCGGATTGAAGGGAATCTGAAATCCTCTTACTGATCATTATTCTCGTGTTGGTTTTCGGCCTAGGCGGAGGATACTACGGCTACGGCCGCTGGGGCTACGGCGGAGGCGCAGGCATAGGGCTTGGCACCGTTCTGGTCATTGTTCTCGTTTGCTTTATGCTGGGGCTTTTCCGCTAAAGCGGGTCCGCTTTCAGACACGCACGACAGCGCTGAAGTTGACCATTGCCAGACATGTGGATCCTCGCGCCTTCGAGAGCGCCGAATCTCAACTCGCGAACGTAATAAGAAAGAGCTGCGCCGATGCGGAAGATAGCTGAACTTACCATGCTCCTGCGTGGCCGGGTGGAACTGCCCGCTAATCTCAACCTCGCGACTGAAGAGTTCCAGGAGGGCTGGAGCCGTGTGCAGTCGGGAGATACTCATTGGCTGGATAAGGAGATTCGGCAACGCGGCTGGCATTTCATGTGGATCGGTGAAGGATCGCGCAGAGGGGGTGTAGGGCAGACATCGCAGGGGGCGATTGCCGCTGCACTCAAGCTGGCTCTTCGCCGTGTAAGCGAGCGCTTCAACGCGGCGGAAGTGGAATCGATTGAATTGAGGAAGTATCCGTGGTTTGTGGTGGCGAAGGTCAAGGTGTATCCGTATCAGATTCAGCAGGGCGCGGTTTTGTCTTCGTTCGACCGAACCGTACCCCTGTCGATCCCTCCCTCAGCGAAGGCGGTTGCCATCCCAAGCAGTCAAGTCGCGCCTGCCGCTTAAGGCATTTCTCCTAGGGTTACAGCCCCTTTCCGCAGTGAAGCTGACGCACTGGTTTGGTGCGGCCGGGTGGCATGGCTGTGGCCGACGATCGTAGGCGCATCGGCGATTGCCGTCTGGACGGCGTACTACAAGAACAGGTTTTTGCCTAAACCGAAGATCGCCGTGGCGTGATTCTTCAGACCAGATGAGTTTCACCGGAGTCGGCCGATCCACAAGCTCTGGGTCAATTCGCAATGCTTGATCAAACTGGCCCACCGCCATACAGTGTGCCCCGGCGGTCTTTTCTTCGGGGTAAGGGCCATCTGGTGCGATCGGCTCCGGTATGCATCTATCGAAGAAATGCTACAGCGCTGAATTCCTCAACAAGCAAGGTGAGCTGTTTAGCTCAGTTATTCGTTCGCATCTCTGAAAGAATGATCTTGGAGAAGAGTCCGTGTTATCGGCTCCCTCATGGTTCTGAGCTAAGTCAGCCCATCTGACATTTGTCCTTCTTAGCTCGCCGCATTTCAAGGAAAACACCCAATGAAGCTAACCTCAATGTTATTAGCCACCGCCTTTGCGCTGACGAATGGAAACCTATGGGCCGGTACCGGACACCAGGACTCAATCGATCGCCTACGAATGTCCTCGGAGGTCATTCACGCCAGCCTGGACGCACCGGATAAGGGCATTCCAGAAGAAGTGTTGAGTAACGCGAAGTGCATCGTGGTAATTCCGCACCTGGTTAAGGGCGGATTTATCTTTGGGGCCGAGCACGGTCGGGGTATCGCGTCATGCCGCACGCCCGAGGGCTGGAGCGCTCCCGCGTTTGTTTCAGTCGGCGGCGGCAACTGGGGATTGCAGATTGGCGTGGAAGGCGTTGACATCATCATGCTCGTGATGAATGACCAGGGGTTTCAGCATCTGCTTTCCAGCAAGTTCGAACTCAGTGGCGATGCATCAGCCGCGGCAGGTCCAGTGGGCCGTCATGCATCCGCTGGTACTGACTGGAAAATGAACGCCGAGGTACTCACCTACTCGCGTGCGCAAGGCCTATTTGCAGGAGTCACGCTGAATGGCGCTGTGGTACAACCGGACGACGACTCGACGCGTGCGATTTACGGTCGTGGGGTTTCCTTCCGGAGCATTCTGTCAGGTAACGTGCCGGCCCCGAAATCGACCCTCGGCTTCATGAAGGCGGTTGCGGATGCGGGCCGTGCAGGCACGATCGCAGAAGTGAGAGACCAGAAGTAAACGGGCTAACAGCCCGGATCAAGGCCAGCGGATCGGGATTCTCTACGGATCCCGATCCGCTTCAAGAATTCGAAAGGAGAACACGATATGCCGCTCATGCAACTCGTCATTACGTTGGTCGTAGTAGGAATTCTGTTATGGCTTGTGAACCGGTTCATTCCGATGCAATCCAGCATCAAGTCGATCCTCAATGGCGTCGTCGTGATTTGCGTTGTGTTATGGATTGTGAACTTATTCGGTGGTTTTGGTTTGCTCCATAACATTCACGTAGGTCGATGACAGTTAAGTCGGTGATCGGGATTGAACTGCAATCCCTATCACTAAACAACTACGAATGTTTGCCGGACGGGTACGGCTCCTCTAACGCGACGGGGACCTCCCGTCAAAAGTAGAAAGTTCGCCTCTCGCTCCTCATAGCTTGCCCCTTTCCTCTGCAGGCAAGAGTCGATGGCCAAAAGGTAGATAAATGCAAGTTATTCGCTCGATCCGCAATCTCACTCTGGTTGCGTTGCCCATAATTGCGCTGGTTGGCACGCTTCCGTGCGCCTCTTTCTCGCAGATTTCCGTCGGGGTGGCGATCACCATGGCTCCCCCGGAACTGCCGGTTTACGAGCAGCCGCTTTGCCCGCAACCAAATTACATGTGGACTCCTGGATATTGGGCATGGGGTGGTCCCGACGGTTACTACTGGGTTCCGGGAACGTGGATGATGGCTCCGGCGGTAGGCCTGCTATGGACCCCAGGCTACTGGGGCTGGAACAACGGCGGCTACGCATTTAACAACGGCTACTGGGGGCCCCAGGTAGGCTTCTACGGCGGTGTGAATTACGGCTACGGCTACGGTGGCGTGGGCTTTGGCGGCGGACGATGGAATGGCGGCAACTTCAACTACAACACGGCCGTGATGCGTGTGAACACTACCGTCATCCGCAACACCTATGTCGATCGCACAGTCATTCGCAACGTGAATGTGAACCGCGTGAGCTATAACGGCGGGCAGGGCGGCATCAACGAACGGCCAAACCAAGCCCAGATTGCCGCGGAGCACCAAAAGCGCTTCGGACCCGCGAATACACAGGTGCAGCAGGCGCACCTGGCCAGTCAGGACAGGGCGAACTTTGTGTCGGTGAATCATGGATCACCGGCGCATGCAGCCCTGGCGAAGCCCGCGGCCTCGGTTGCGGACTTCAATCACGCGGTTCCGGCGCACGGCGCAAAGCCAGTGAACGCAAAGGAGACGCGTCCGGTAGCGACTGCTAAACCTGCTACGCGGCCCGTTGCGGAGTCTCGGCCAACTCCGAAACCAGTCAACGAGTCGAAACCCGCGACCGCACGACCGGTGAATGAGAAGAAGCCGGTTCAACAGCCTGAGGCAAGGCCCGCAACCACGCGGCCAACTGCCGAAGCTCGCCCGGCTCCAAAACCAGCCAATGAAACCAAGCCCGCTCCCACACCCCGGCCCACAGCTGCGGTCGCGCCTGAGAGCAGGCCTGCACCGGTCGAGCATGCCGCGAAACCGGCGCAGCAACCTCGTCCCGAAACCAGACCCGCACCCGAGAGCCGTCCAGCCCAAACAACGCAGCGGCCTGAACCCGCAGCGAGACCGGCTCCGCAGGCACGACCTGCTCAGACGGCAGAGAAGCCTCCTACGCAACATGAGAGCGCGCCCAAACCAAGCCAGGAGAAGCCACATCCTGGCCAGATGTAAAGCCGAAATAATTCGAATTACAAATCGGGGCCCGGGCAAACCATCCTGGGCTCGCATTGCGACTTCACCGCGGCACAACCGAACACGCAGAACGCACCGTAGGGTATGAACTCATACGCGATTGAATTAAGAGCATCCTGGGATAAAGACGCGGGCACCTATCAATACAGGACCTATATATCATCCGAACGCGAGGACCCGCGTGGCGCACGCACAGTGGCGTTGACGTTCGACGATGAAGGCTCTTTTCGGCAATGCGTAAACTCCGCTTTGTCGCACGGCCAGGATGTCAGCACTATCTTCTCGCGACTCCACGAAGGCCAAATATGTACCTTAGGCAATCGAATGCTCTCAGATGAGCAGGCAGCAGGTTTTGGCTGGACCCGCTGAAAGCTGTTAGGAGTCGAGCGCGCACCGCTCACCCGAATATCTTCAAGGGGCCACGAGAGCGCCGGCGTCGCCGAACGTGATCGCCTTCCCGCCTTCGACAAGACAGGCACATCGAATAGACTTTGGGCCGCGGGGGCGATCCTACGGTCTTTTCTTGATGGCTAGATCAACTTTGGACGGCATCTGGGGGCCTGATAGCTTCAAAGATTTGGAGATCTAGAGAGAAAGGCACCGATGCTGCATCTCGTTCTCTGCTAAGGCTGCGTCGGTAGGGGCCGAAGCGACCGTTTCGAAACAATGGAGACAAATCGAATCGAAACCACCGTCACCATTGCAGCGACGCGCGTAATTCCGGCTCATATAGATGACCCCTCGATTCCTTGGCTCATTCTCGACGATCGGGCTCTTCTCATTCGACATTCGATGTCTCTGGACGCTGCTGACGCTTAACAGTTGACCCATTAGAGTTTCCTCCGAATTGAAAATTATCCCAACTCCGGCTCACCAAGTATGGTCAATTTTGCTCACGCAGGCGGCCGTCTCACAGCGCTGACGTTTCTCGGGCCTTTCTGTCCAGGGCGACTTTTTCACTCCATGTGGTCCATATAGCTCAGACCCCAGAGGTCTGTTCGGATCAAGATGATCTTGTAGTACTGGATTTTTGAAGTAGATGGGTAGGCAGGTGACGTCCTGCAATACCCATGGTGTCACTCCCCTCGGGTGTGTGCGGAAGGCGAAACCGTATGGCAACAAGCCTGCCTATCCTTTTGCAGGAGGTCAATGCCAAATGAAGCACACAAAGAAGAGTCACCCGGTGGTTGGACTGATCATTCTCATGGCCCTTGGCTATCTCGTCTATCGCGTAGAATACGTCGCAATTCATTGACGAACTTGACTGCTGTGGGCATCGAGTACGCGCACATACACGCACGCAGCGGAGACGGCAGCCCCGCCTTCCGGAACGCGAACATCATAGGTGCGCACCATGTTGACCAGAGAGCAGCTTCTGGCAGAGATCACGAACCAGGAGCATGCTATTGCCGGGGTACAGGCACGGTTGAAATCCGGGGAGTTCTCGAGAGCGGGAAGAGCCAAACTGGAACGTGAGATCCTCAAGCGGGCTCAATTGCGGTATACAGCACTCCATGATTTCAAGGAATTGAGCAAATAGAATCTTGCTCCAAAACCTCCCGTGCAAGAAAGGGTCCCCGCAAATCCTTCGATTCCGCGGGCATGTCTGTGAATCTGTAACCGATTCCGCCGTGCCGCAAGTAGTTAGCTCCCGAATATAGAGCAGTCTTTGTGACCGCCAATAGGCGCTATGTGATCCATATAGCTCAGACTAAGATGCTCCGCCTGACTACAGTGAAGAACGTGGGGATAGTAGGGCCCCACAGGAGTTCAAGGGAAATGAAGTGTGTGATGGACACGGCCACACAGGCG
>Ga0206959_10313_pt1 | contig 11336 bp, 8 predicted proteins | sample Alteio_BWOrgHeat_31_FD_152971 | JGI IMG/M metagenome (GOLD analysis project Ga0206959, IMG submission 152971) | Enriched cells from forest soil in Barre Woods Harvard Forest LTER site, Petersham, Massachusetts, United States -... | ecosystem: Environmental > Terrestrial > Soil > Temperate forest >...
GAGCAAAAGCAATCGTCCTTCGCAGCAAGTTGCACAACCGGCTCGGCGTCATTTTGCCGGCAAGCGCCTGCCCCGCACGGTGTTGTATCTTGCGGTCCTGCTCGGTGTCAGCGTGTGCTGCGCACGGGCCCAATCCACGCTGGGGAGCATTCTTGGCACGGTGCAGGATGCTTCGGGCGCAGTTATTCCCGGGGCAGCAGTGACGATCCGCTCTCTGGATCAGGACCTCAGCCGCCAGACCGCTACAAGTGATGCCGGAGATTTCCTCGTGGAGAATCTGAAGCCCGGACACTACTCGATCACGGTGGAACACGAGGGCTTCTCCAAGGCTGTGGTTACAGACACGCAACTCGATGCCCGGCAGGCGCTGCGCATTCCGGTGACACTTACGGTAGCCGTCCAGTCTACGGAGGTAGTGGTCACGTCCGGGGCGTATCAGATCAATACCGAAGACGCGACGCTCAGCAACTCGAAAGACAACCAGCAGATTACCGAACTGCCTCTGAATGATCGCGCGACTACGACCAGCCCTCTGGGTTCGCTGCAACTCTCTTCCAATGTGCAGCAGGACAGCTCGGGCAACATAGCGCTGGGCGGAGCAGGTTCGTCGATGGTGAACTTTTCGGTGGATGGCATCTCTACCACCAACGTCAGGCAGAATGGCGCGCTTCAGGATGCCTATCCTTCGCTCGAAGGCATTGCTGCAGTGAAGGTGACGTCGTTCAACAACAGCGCGGAATTTTCTCAAGTGGGCGATGTGACGTTCACGACCAAGGGAGGCACGAGCAATTTTCACGGCAGCCTCTTTGAATACCTGCAGAACGATGCCTTCGATGCCAATCCGTATGGGTTTTCGGGAAAGGCTCCGAAGCACTTCAATACTTTTGGAGGATCGCTGGGTGGGCCGGTGGTGATTCCACATCTTCTCGGCCGGCGGGACAAGACGTTCTTTTTCTTCGCCTATGAGGGGAATCGCCGCTCGACGTCTGTGGCTGAACAGTTCCTGGTGCCTACGCAGGCCGAACGCAACGGCGATCTGACTGCACTGGGAGGCCCAGTGATGTCGCCGGGCAGCGTGAATCCTACCGCTACGGCGCTGCTGGCTTATTATCCGCTACCGAATGTAACGGGCCAGTCGAACTTTAACTACGAAACCTTTCAACCTACACCGGCGCGGACGGACGGAGCCGATATTCGCATCGACGAAACTATCTCCGCAAAGCAGTCTTTATACGCGCGGTTCAGCCGCAAGAACATCACGGAAGATTATGCCAATCCGCTGCTGCCGAACGACTCGGATAGCGTACACAACCGCAGCCTGCTGGTCTCCCACACCTACACGTTTACACCTCGTCTGCTGAACGAATTCCGCTTCGGCTTCACAAATGTAGCTACCAGCGTGGGCTTTCCGATTGAAGGAGCGGCGGCTCTTACCGAGCTTGATCTCATGGGGGTCAACATCAGCCAGCATCCAACGACTCATGCCTTTCCGACCTTCGACTTCAGCGCAGGGACAGGCTTAACGCCGATCGGAAGGGACAAAACCGGGACCACAGAGTCGAAGACGATGCAATTCACCGACAACCTCAGCTACAACATCGGAAAGCATGCGCTCAAGATGGGCGTGGACGCCCGGCGGGTGAGGTATGCAGACATCGAAACCTTCCTGCCGTCGGACGACTTTGGCCGCTTTACCTTTCAGCCGACCTTCACGGGCAATTCGTTCGGAGATTTTCTCGAGGGCGTACCGACAACGCTATTCTTTGCGGTTTCGAGTCCAGACGTAGCGGGGACAGCGTGGCAGTATGCGGTGTTCGCGCAGGACACCTACCAGGTCAACAGCCGGCTTACGCTCAGCTACGGGCTGAGGTGGCAGATTCTTCCAGGATTCCACGAGGATGGCGGCAACCTGGCAAACTTCGATCAGAGATATAACTCGATCGTCGTTCCGAACGAGCTGGCATCTTATCTAGCGCAGCAGAATATCGAAGGGTCGAACCTGGCGTTTCGGCAGTCGTTCAACTCCTGCGATCTGAATTACACGGCGCTCCCCTGCACCAGATATGTCACGGCGAGCCAGGACCATCTGCCGCAGTCCCTCCGCAACACGTATAAGGGCAATTTCCAGCCGCGTGTGTCTCTGGCGTGGCGTCCGTTCAACGATACGAAGACAGTGATGCGCGCAGGCTTCGGAATCTTCACGATTACAAATCTCGGTCCATTGTCGTTCAATAATAGCGGCAATCCGACGTCGGCGCTGCACACGTATACCAACACGACCGCGGAGGGCACGCCACTGATCCAGTTCCCTGACACTGCGCCGCCCAGCTCGACCGTGCAGTTCGGCGGCGGAGGGCTGGACCAAGGGGTAGATCCGAATTATCGCGACCCGCAGGCGAACCAGTGGAACCTTACCGTGGAGCGGCAGGTGGGCAACAGCGATAGCGTTCGCGCCAGTTATGTGGGAATGCACACGTACCGGCTAAGTATTACGGAAGATTTGAACCAGATTGCGGCAAGCACGACGCCGTATCAGACGACGACGGCCAGCCCGTATGTCGATCCGCGCGCACCGTATCCCAATTGGTTCACACTCTACAGCACCTTCAATGCGGGCAAGGCGAACTACGACGCGATGGAGCTGGAATGGACTCACAAGAATTCACATGGGTTGTATTTCGACGCGAGCTATACGCTGGCGAAGAATCTCGCCGATAACCAGGGTGATGTTCCGACGGCGTTTGCGGGAGAAGTGAACTATGGCATTCCCATCGCGGACCGCTTCAACATTGCCAGGGACTACGGTAATGTGGAGGGCACGCGGCGGCAGCGTCTGCTGCTGTTGGGCTCATATCAACTGCCATTTGGACAGGGCCGCGCATTCCTGAACGAGGGCGGTTGGAAAAATGTGCTGCTGGGCGGCTGGGAGATGACCAGTGTGACGCTGCTCCAGACTGGACCCTGGTTAACGCCGAGCATCAGTACGTCCTCTGACCAGTCCAACACGAATGTCGTGAACCGCGGTGCTTTTCTCCGCCCCGATCAGGTGTCGAAGAGCCTGTACGAGGGCCAGTCGCGGGCGCGGTACTTTAATTCGGCTGCATTTGCGCCGACTCCGGCGGGTGCGGGCCGCTTCGGCAATGCCGGTGTAGGGATTCTGCAAGGGCCGGGGACTGAAGCGGTCAGCATGGGTCTTGCCAAAATCTTCAACGTGACGGAAGGAGTGCACGTGAGGTTCGAGTCTACGTTTACAAACGTGCTGAACCATACAAACTTCGCTCCGCCGGCGACACAGATCGACAACGCGGCGACCTTCGGTGTTCTCAGCGCTCCGCAGACGGCGGAAAACTCTGGGAATCGCACCGGGCAACTGGCCGTGAGGGTGGATTTCTGAGGGTAGAACCATTTCCGGCCCTATCGAAAGTATGTCAAGCTTGCCTTGTGCCCTTTACCCAACCCTTTGTCGATGCGCTCGCCAAAGATGCGGGCTTCACCCTCGCCGGAGTCGCCACCATTCCTCCGCCCGGAACCTCCGAGAGCAGGGAAGAGCGCCGTCGTTTCGAGGACTGGATCGCCTCCGGCAGCGCCGGTGAGATGGACTACCTCAAGCGCCGCAACGAAAACGGAGAGCTCGTTCGCTCCTCTGTGCGCACCGCCTTCCCATGGGCCAGATCTGTAATCGTATGTGTTGCAAATTACAATGCCGCGCATTCCCGCTCCATCGACCCCGCGCCCCCGGATGCCGGATGGGTCGCCCGCTACGCCTGGTCCGGCTTTCGCTCCGAATCGGAGTCCACCTCCGCCATGCGCCCCACCGATTACCACAAAGTTCTGCTCAAGCGCCTTGAGGCCCTGAACGCCAGCCTCCGCCAAACCCTCGGTTCCTTCGAATCCCGCAGCTACGTCGACACCGGGCCGCTGGTAGAGCGCGTCTACGCGCGCTATGCGGGCCTGGGATGGGTTGGCAAGAACACCTGCATCCTTAACCAGCAGCTTGGTTCGTGGTTTTTCCTTGGCGTCATTCTTACTTCGCTCGAACTCCCTCCGGAGGACCTTCCCTCATTCGCCCCCGACCGCTGTGGAAGCTGCACCCGGTGCATCGACGCCTGTCCTACGCAGGCCCTCACGCCCTATCAGATGGACGCCAGCCGCTGCATCTCCTATCTCACCATCGAGAAGCGCGGCGCAATTCCCGACGATCTCCGCGACGGCATAGGGCGGCAGATATTCGGCTGCGACATCTGCCAGGATGTCTGTCCCTGGAATCGGAGAGCGCCCATTGCCTCCGACCCGCAACTCGCTCCGCGCCCGGAACTCGTCAACCCAGCGCTCGATTGGCTGGCCGCGATGAACGCCGGCGAATTCAGAGCATGGTTTTACGGTTCGCCCGTCAAGCGAACCAGGTTTGACGGATTCCGCCGCAACCTTGCCATTGCCATGGGCAACAGCGGCCTCGAGCGTTTTCTCCCCACGCTCGAAGGCTGGTCACACTCCGAGGATCCAGTCCTTGCCGAAACCTCAACCTGGGCCATCCGCAGACTCGACTGCCTCGACTAGTCCTCGCAGACACGAGCGGCCTCGTTGCCGAAGCAAGAGGCCGAAAAAAGAGAACCACTACGGAAATCTTAGATGGCGCGTGGCTCGCGCTCCTCTCGATCCCGGGTTTCAGGCAGCGCGAATCACATTAGCCGCGTTCAGGCCTTTGGGGCCTTGCTGGCATTCAAACTCCACTGCTTCGCCTTCATTTAGTGTCTTGTATCCGGCGTCCTGAATGGCAGAGAAATGCACGAACACATCCTCTCCCGTTGTACGCTGAATGAACCCATAGCCTTTAGCCCCATTAAACCACTTCACAACTCCGTGTTCTTTCACATCCACTCCTTTGGTGAACAGCCAATGTTTGCTTTCAGCAGTACCCCGAAGACACTAAAAGCCGCCCATGCCACACCGCTTCGTGGCGTTCAGGCAGCTCCACATCCCTAGGACATTTCTGAAAACACCGCAACCAAATACCATCAATAAAAAGGGCCTTCCGTGCTTACTTCTGTTTTCCCGGAAAAAGGAAAACGGTACTCAAGTTATGGCAGGAAATGACCTCTGAAGCAAGATAATTTTCCATCAAAAACAATCTCTATCCTTTTGATTACTAAAGGACACTGTCCTTTTGTACCCGCTTGGGCGTCCCAAGAAGCGCCCCCACTTGAAATCGCTCTCAATCATGATCGCGGAAGCACATCGCAGGGTACTATATCCTTCCCATGTCATTTTCCCGGCCATTGGAGAGGATATGAACTTTGACAGACGACCGCTTTACCGAATCGCGCCTGCGGCATTTCTCTTTACCGCTTGCCTGCTGCATGTGTGCGCCTGCAACGCGCAGGACACTGCCCGGGCAGACACCGCGCGCATAGAGGAGATTGTTCAGTCCTACGTAACCGGGAAACAGTTTATGGGCACCGTCCTTGTTGCTCAGGACAACGAAATTCTGCTGGATAAGGGTTACGGTTATGCCAACCTCGAATGGCAGATACCCGACGCGCCCGAAGCGAAGTTCCGCCTCGGCTCGATCACCAAGCAGTTCACCGCCGCCTCCATCCTTCTGCTGGAGGAGCGCGGCAAACTCAGAACCGATGACCCCGTGAAGAAATACATGCCCGATGCGCCCACCGCGTGGGACAAGATCACCATTTACAACGTGCTCACTCATACTTCGGGAATTCCCAGCTTCACCGATTTCCCCGATTACCGCTCGACAGAGGCCGCGGCCACCACGCCTGAGAAGCTCGTCGCACGTTTCCGCGACAAGCCGCTCGACTTCCAGCCCGGAGAAAAGTGGAAATACAGCAACTCCGGCTATGTCCTGCTCGGCTATCTGATCGAGAAGATCAGCGGAAAGAGCTACCAGAATTTTGTCGAGGAAAACATCTTCAAACCTCTGGGCATGAACGATTCCGGATACGACTCAAACTCCGCCATCATCCTTCATCGTGCCAACGGATATGCGCCCGGCCCGCACGGACCCCAGAACGCCGGCTACGTCGACATGAGCATTCCTTTCTCTGCAGGTGCTCTTTATTCGACAACGCATGATCTTCTGCTCTGGGAGCAGGGATTGTTCGGAGGCAAGGTCTTGTCCGCCGCGTCGCTCAAGAAAATGACCACACCCTTCAAAGAGGATTACGCCTGCGGCTTGGGAGTGCGCACAGTGAACGGCCATCTCATGATCGAACATGGCGGCGGCATCGAGGGCTTCAACACTGAGCTCGCTTACTACCCTGACGACAAGCTGACCGTTGTGGTGTTGGCCAATCTCAACGGAGGCGCTCCCGGAGAGATCGCCTCCAAACTGGCCGCCGTAGCCCACGGCGAAAAGGTCGTGCTGGCCTCAGAACGGAAGGAAATTGCCGTCTCGCCGGGCATCCTCGCGACCTATGTCGGCACTTATGAGCTGACGCCGACTTTCAGCATCGTCATGACACTGGAAGACGGTCATTTGATGACGCAGGCTACAAACCAACCCAAGTTTCCCCTTTTCGCAGAATCACCCACTGAATTCTTCCTGAAAGTAGTGGACGCGCAGGTTGAGTTCTTCAAGAACGATGCAGGTCAGGTGACCCATCTCATCCTGCACCAGGGCGGACGCGACACCAAAGGCGTAAAAAAATAGAGATGCGGCGAATAATCAGGTTTGTCTCTGAACGCCGTATAGGCGCGGATCTCTCCGAGTGCATGGCGTTTTATCGCTCTTCGAGAACTTGGATTTCGCTTCCTCCGTCCAAATGACGAGAAGCGCGTTTGAGCCTAAGGTTTATCAGGACTGAACCGCACCTATGCTGACAAGGCCGCCTTCTCAATCTGCTTTAGCCTTTCCGTCAGCAATTCCTGCTCCCGCAGGTTTTGAGTCATTGTGATTGCGCGTTGGATTTCCTCACGCGCCTCAGTGAACCTCCCCATCTTCATAAGCAGGTCTCCGCGAACACAGGGGAGCAGATGGTAGCCAGCCAAGCCAGAGTCAGTGCCAAGCCTGTCCATCGCATCGAGTGCATCGAGACCAGCGGCAGGGCCTTGCGCTATGCCAACGGCGACCGCACGATTCAGTGCCACGATAGGCGAAGGGCTGATTTGCATCAGAGCGTCGTAGAGAAGAACGATTCGCTCCCAATCGGTCTCTTCGGCTGTGCGGACTCGTGTGTGGCAGGCAGCAATCGCTGCCTGCAAGGTATATTTACCTGCGCCCCCACCCAGCTTTTGCGCATGACTGAGCGCGGCCATTCCTCGCTCGATCTGCGCGAAGTTCCACAAAGAGCGGTCCTGATCCCGCAGTAAAACTGCTTCACCGTTTCGTCCCCGGCGTGCCGCGGTACGCGACGCCTGCAGTTCCATCAATGCCAGAAGACCGTAAACCTCAGGCTCATCGGGAAGAAGCTGCACAAACATGCGCCCGAGCCGCAACGCCTCGTCGCACAGTGCAGCCCGCATCCATTCACCTCCCGTTGTCGCGGTATATCCCTCGTTGAATATCAGGTAGACCACCGAAAGTACGGACTCGACTCTCTTGCGCAACTCCACCCCGCGCGGCGTCTCAAAGGGAACGTGAGCTTCAGCAAGAGTCTTCTTGGCGCGAAAGATCCGCTGTCCCAGAGTCTTCTCAGGCACAAGGAAAGCGCGGGCGATCTCCGCCGTTGTGAGGCCACAGATCAGACGCAACGTAAGCGCGATGCGTCCTTCTACCGTAAGGACCGGATGGCACGCGGTAAAGATAAGCCGCAGCACGTCATCGTCGATAACCTGATCCAGTGCCTGGTTCATAGCCTCTCCAAGGCGCTGCTGTTGCGTTTCAAGTTCCCGGGTAATTTCTTCGTGCTTTTGTACAAGCATGTGACCACGGCGTAAAGAATCGAGAGCGCGCCGCTTCGCCGCCGTCATCAGCCATGCAGCGGGATTTTCGGGGATACCTTCCTCGGGCCACCGCTCGAGGGCAGTGACGAGAGCGTCCTGGGCGAGCTCCTCTGCAATGCCGATATCGCGGGTGACGCGGGCAATCCCGGCAATGAGCCGTGTGGACTCGATCTTCCATACGGCCTCAATCGTCCTGTGAATGTCCGTCATGCCTTCGCGGCTGCCGAGTTCGTGAGCTCCTCAAAGCCCTCGGCTGCCTTTTGCACATCTTCGGGGAAATCGCTAATCTCGTGGATTTGGCGCACTTCGATGATCTCGTTGTTAGCCATCGGCGCTCGCCTGGCCCATTCGATCGCTTCTTCGCGCGAGTGCACCTGAATGATCCAGTAGCCCCCGATCACCTCTTTCGCTTCAGCAAACGGCCCGTCCGAAACTGAGGCTTTGCCGTCCGAGAACGAGATCCGCGCCCCGGTTGAAGGCGGTAAGAGCCCATCGAGCGCGAGCAGGACGCCCGCTTGCTGCAGACTCTTGTTGTACTCCATCATCTTCGCCACCACTTCCGCACTGGGAACTGCATCCGGTGCGGCCGATTCATATCCCTCTGGCATCACCATCATCATGAAACGCATTGAGCTGCTCCTTATCATTGATTCAGCCAGATCCCACTCCCTATCCGAATTCTGGCACTAGCTCACGACACGTCGTCGAACTATCCGGTCTTCAAAGGCCCAGCGGCCTGTAGGCATTGATAACGATGCCTGAGGCCAAAGCTGTCGTGCCGAGCTCGAATGCGCGTGGCGGAGTCGAAGCAACAGATCGAAGCCCTTGCCATGCTCCGCGAGGGTCACCCTCCACCGGCGGGATCGCGAAACGGCACCGTCCACCCGCCGTATGGGTAGTCGCCGTCTTCGTTCGCGCCCGCCGGCAGCCTGAATTACGCCGTCCAGCGAGATGTGTTCGAAAATTTTGAGCTTTCTCATTGCGAGTCTCCGGGGCTAAGTGATTTCATCTTCGGCCGGATTTTCAGGAACGCTCGCACCTCGACAGGAACCCGGCAGGCGACGACGGCTTTCCGTCCCCACGCGAGCGCCTCATCCATGTCAACGGCTTCGAGTATCCAGAAGCCGCCCACGTGCTCCTTGGTCTCCAGGTACGGCCCGTCGGTGATGACCACTTCTCCATCAGGCTGCTTACGCAATGATTTCGCCTTGGCTGCCGGTTCCAGGCCACCAGCAAAGAACCTGGCGCCGGCGGCATCCATCTCTTCGTTGAGCGCGCCGATATCGCGAATCATCGCTTCGCCTTCCAGAGACGGGTCGTAGTTGTCGGGGTGTTGAATTGCGACCAGATATTGCGGCATGTTTTCTCCTGGAAGGGTCTTCAGGCGGGCTGATTGCCCCGCCTTCACTAAAACGACGAACGGCCGAACCTGATCTCTACAAGGCGTCTGTGAAATTTTAGCTCTGGCGGCGTATCAAGCAAGCCGCAGTAGGGTCTGGCAGAGTGAAGAGTGGCCACAACGCGAAGGGCAGCCCGTAGGCTGCGTAGGCGCTGCCCCTTCGTGAAAAATCAACGCGCGGCTGCCGTATTCACGCGCATGGGGACCCGTGCTTTCGGATTCCAGAATCAGGATCGGGTGCGGAAGTCACCCACGGGCCAGATGCATACAAAACCGATTTTGCCTTTGACCGCTGTTTCGAAACCATGGCGTCCAAGAACCAGGACCTCTGGGATCGCGTGAAATGGACTTCGGTGCTGCGCTGCGCGCCAACGGAAGCGGATGCCACGGCGTCATGGCCATAAAACCAACCTCTTTCGTGCAGTCGTTTGTTTTCATCAGCATCCGGCATGCACAGCTGCTCGACAATGTATCTGCCAAAGCTGCTTCCGAAGCCAAATCTGCGCCTGTTCGATGAGCCAAACCTACACAAGCCGCGCTCAGGGAAGAACTGAGACGCAGAGAGTCGATTGGCCGGATTTTACATGCTCGGCGCCGGCGTACCATCAGACCATTTGTCCACGCCTACCAAGAATACGGCTATGGGAGGAAAGCTTTGGAGCTTGGGATACGAATGCTCGGACAAATACCAATAATTCACCGCCATAACCGGAGAATTGGGAAGATTCGCACCCCAGGCTGCAACGTCCTTGATTGCTGCGTAGAACATGAGGTGTGGGACGCAATGGCCGCCGCTATCGGTAAGATAGGACGACTTGGCCATCATGTAGGACACGGCTCCCGGCTCGAGAGCTGGCAATTCTTTCTTCTCGAGTGCTGCCTTGATTGCGGCGATGACCTCGACCTTGGAATGGCCGGCCAGCAGCAATTCCGTCCGTTTCGAAGCAAGCGGAACAATGGAGCGCGCGGCCTGTGGATTGAGGCAATTCGCGGCCCGAATTTTCGGATTCCAAAATTCGGGCCAATCGAACATTCCCCATCCGCGTTCCACCATGCACACCCAGCCATTCTTGCCTTCTACCGCTGTTTCGAAACCATGGCGTCCAAGAACCAGGACCTCTGCATCGCGTGAAATGGACTCCGGTGCTGCGCTGCGCGCCAGCGTGATCTCGGCAGTTCGGTCCATGAGATATTGCTCGATCGGGGCCATGTTCGGATAAGGCGTCGTGACATCCTGTGGCATCGCTTGGTATGCCACACCGACCACAACAAGGAGCGCGAAGCTTTTGATACCGATTGCGCCAACCTTCTTTTTCCGCATAATTTTCCTTCTGAGAATGAGCTTTTTTCTTTCGCGAGGCCGTCCTTCGGCGTGCAGCGTTCTGTCGCCGTCGCTGCACGTTTGCCTTCATGAGTTCGTTCCTACCGCTCAGCGGCTTCTTTTGGAGCTGGAAAGAAGAGGAGCTCTCGCACCTCGATCTGCTCCCCGGGTGGCGACGACGCCCTTGCGCGCCCATGTAACCGCCTGGTCCATGTCAGCGGTTTCCGATAACCAAAAACCACCGATGTGCTCCTTGGTTTCAAGGTATGGCCCGTTGGTGATGAGGACCCGCCATCGGGCTGCGCCCGCAGTACCTTTGCGTTGGGGGCGGGCTGACGGCGAAGGCGAAGATCCTGACGCCGGCAGCAACCATCTCCCGGTTGAGCGCGTGGATGGTTTCACTCATCGCCGCGTCCTCCAGCGACGGTACATAATTGTCGGGGAGGTAACCAGCAACCAAATATTGCGGCATCGTCTTCTCCTGTAATGGTCTTCAACCGGGCTTGTTGCCCCGCCTTCACTATAACGACGAACGGAAGGAATGGATTTCGACAAATCGTCCAAGAAATTTTGGTTCTTCCCGCGCTTCAAGCAATTCGTGGTGAGCACCTCGGAAGTAGCTTCTCTGCTGGTAGGGAGGAGTTGTGCTCCTCGCCTGTCTCCAGCCGCTTCGCGTCTTCCGCCACCCATCACAGCGGGCCTGTTCGAGGGTGTTAC
>Ga0206959_10243_pt2 | contig 11260 bp, 9 predicted proteins | sample Alteio_BWOrgHeat_31_FD_152971 | JGI IMG/M metagenome (GOLD analysis project Ga0206959, IMG submission 152971) | Enriched cells from forest soil in Barre Woods Harvard Forest LTER site, Petersham, Massachusetts, United States -... | ecosystem: Environmental > Terrestrial > Soil > Temperate forest >...
TTCGAGCCTCTCACGATCCCCTTTCCGGCGTCTTCACAAGTTGGAAACGCCATTGCCCGCCTGCATTCGGCTACCAAGCGTTACGACAAGACGACCGCACTCGATAAGCTGACACTGAACCTCTATCCCGGCGAAGTGGTAGCGCTTCTGGGGCCGAATGGCGCAGGAAAGACGACGGCGGTTCGTCTGCTGCTCGGACTGATCGCACCCACTTCGGGCAGCGTGCGGGTGATGGGGCACGATCCCCGTGACGCAGCCGCCCGCTGCAGCATTGGGGCGATGCTGCAAGTGACACGGATTCCGGAAACGCTCCGCGTTCGCGAGCATATCGACTGGTTCCGCAGCTACTATCCGAATCCCCTGCCAGCGACGGAGATCATTCGAATAGCACGGCTGGAAGGGCTGGAAAACCGCTTCTACGGCAAACTCTCCGGCGGGCAAAAGCAGCGCGTGCTGTTTGGGCTGGCGCTGGCGGGGAATCCCGATTTGATTTTTCTCGATGAGCCGACGGTGGGCATGGACATCGAATCGCGGCGGGGGCTGTGGGAGCAGGTTCGATATCTGGCCGCGCAGGGGAAGACCGTTCTGCTGACGACGCACTATCTGGAAGAAGCGGATATGCTGGCCAGCCGCGTCGTGGTGATCAATAAAGGCAAGGTAATGGCCGAAGGCACTCCCGCGCAGATCAAACACCGCGTCAGCGGACGCCGCATCCGGTGCATTACGCAGCTTGAGGAGTCGTTCCTGTTGACACTGCCTTCGGTTGCCAACGTGGAGCGCGATCGCGAAGCCGTGATCATTACGACAAGCGATGCGGAAAGAGTATTGCGGGAAATGCTGGTGCGAGATGTGACGCTCAGCGGCCTGGAAGTATCGGCACCTGGACTGGAAGACGCGTTTCTGGCCCTTACGGCTTCGAATGCTCAGAGTTCAGACCACAATGCGAATTGAATTAATCGTTTAACTGTTACATAGGAGACATATCATGGCTACCGCAGTCATCGCCGCTCGTCCGCAATCCCTTGGCTTTAGCTACTACACCCGCGTCCTAAGGCAGGAGATCCGCTACGAATTCCTGAAAATGCTCCGGCTACGCGCATTTTCACTCTCCGTGATCGGTTTTCCGGTGATGTTTTACCTGCTCTTTGGTGTCGCCAATCGTCACACCGATTTTGCCCGGTATCTTCTCGCCAGTTACAGTTGCTTCGGGATGATAGGCGCGTCGCTCTTCGGACTGGGCGCGGGGATTGCAACAGAACGCGTACAAGGGTGGCTGGAACTGAAGCAAGCCAGTCCCATGCCGAGACTGGCGTATCTGACGGCGAAGACGGTTTCGTGCGCAGCATTTGCGCTGATCATCGTGGCTCTGTTGATTACCATTGGTGTGACGCTGGGCGGTGTGACCATGAGTGCGGCGGAGGGAGCGAAGCTGATAGGAATTACCCTGGCTGGTGCGATTCCGTTCGCCAGTATGGGACTGCTGCTCGCACTCCTGATGCCGGCCAACGCTGCGCCGGGCATTATCAACCTGATTTATCTGCCGATGTCGTTCCTCTCCGGCCTGTGGATGCCGCTTGCATTACTGCCGCATTGGATGCAGCGCATCGCGCCCGCGCTGCCAACCTATCACTATGGGCAGCTCGCGCTGAACATCTTTGGATACGCGCAGGGCACAATCATGCGCACACACTGGGAAGCTTTGTTAGGCTTTACTTGCCTGATGCTGGGCGCGACCTGGCTCATCTTTACCCGCAGTGAGGCGAAGTCTTGAAGACCTGCGACAACAGCAGCGCGGCCCTGAGCGATCTTACCGAGAGCGCCCAGGGAGGTTCTCGCCCGAGCCATGCGCTTCGCAACCGGCAATCGAGCAAACACGGCCAAGGCGATCTCTGGGATTTCATCTGGCTCGTCTACTCGATCTTCTTCTTTATCGAGCCGATCGCGCGGCATGATCGGCGCTACTGGATCGAGTTTGCCGTCTACTACACGATCTTCCTTGCTATCTACACGGGGATGGTCTTCGCGCACAAGCGCTGGCAGAATTATGCGCTGCTGGCGGCAATGGGTTTACTTGGGATACTTTACTTCCCGAAAAACAACGCGGCTGCGGGAATCTATGTCTATGTGGCGGCCTTCATTCCGTTCGTGACGGACTCGCTTGCGATCTGCCTCGCCACCTTCGCGCTGGTCTGCGGCACGATCATCGCGCAAGGTCTACTAATGCATAACATCAGCCCTTGGTCGTGGGGCTTTGGCGCGCTGTTCACACTTATTGTCGGCGGCACTAATCTTTTCTCCGCACAGCGCATGAGAGCTAACTCCAAACTGCGGATGGCGCATGAGGAGATCGAGCAACTGGCCAAGCTCGCCGAACGCGAACGCATTGCGCGCGATCTGCACGACGTGCTTGGGCATACCCTTTCGGTCATTGTGCTGAAATCGGAGCTGGCCGGACGGCTGTTTGCACGGGATCCCGAGCGAGCCGCGCGGGAGATTGCCGATGTGGAGATGATTTCGCGCAAGGCACTCAGCGAAGTGCGCGAGGCAATACGCGGCTACAGGGCCGAGGGACTGGCCGCAGAGATCAAGCGCGCGCACGGCACCCTCGACGCGGCGGGCGTGACCTTGGTATTCGACGAGAAGCCGCCGGAGCTGAATCCGGCTGTCGAAACGGTGATGTCGCTGGTGGTGCGCGAAGCGGTCACGAATATCGTACGGCACGCGCGCGCGAGCCAATGTTTGATGCACATCTCGGCACAGAACGGACATACTTTGCTGGTCGTGGAGGATGACGGGCGCGGTGGCGTCCGCGCGGAAGGCAACGGACTGCGTGGGATGCGGGAGCGTGTGGAGGCTCTAGGGGGGCACTTTGCGGTTGACTGCAGCAAGGGCACCCGGCTCATCATTCAGTTGCCTACGGGTGTGCACTCGGAGCTGAGTGACTCAGCCTATGACTAAGATTCGGGTGATTGTCGCCGAAGATCAGGCCATGGTGCTGGGCGCACTGGCCGCGCTGCTGGAAACCGAGCCGGATATTGCGGTCTGTGCGAGCGCTGCCAACGGGCGGCTGGCGCTTTCAGCCGTGGGCAAGCATAAACCCGATGTTCTGGTGACCGACATCGAGATGCCGGAGATGACGGGGCTGACTCTGGCTGCTGAGGTCCGCGACCGGCATCCGCAAACGCGGGTAATTATCCTGACCACCTTCGCTCGGCCTGGCTATCTGCGCCGCGCACTCGACGCCGGAGCGAAGGGCTACCTGCTGAAGGACCGTCCGGCGGCTGAGCTTGCCGAGGCGGTGCGTCGGGTGCATCGTGGGCTGCGTGTGGTCGATCCCGACCTCGCGGCCGAAGCGTGGGACGGCGGCGCGGATCCGCTGACGGAGCGCGAGCGCCAGATTCTGTGGCGCGCTGGCGAGGGAAAATCAAGCCTCGAGATTGCCGAGGAACTGCGCTTGTCGGAGGGAACAGTGCGCAATTATCTGTCGGAGGCAATCAGCAAACTAGATGCCTCCAATCGAATTGACGCGGCACGCATTGCGCGGGCGAAGGGTTGGCTATAGCCCTGATGCCTAGACCTTGAAGAGATTGGTCTCAATCGGCTTGGCAGCGGTCGGATCGGGAACCTGAGCAGCGGCTGGCGAGGCATGGTTGGGAATCTGGGCAGGATCGGCAATCATTCCCACAGTCGCAGGCGCATCGGCATTGAAGACGCGCAGGGGATCGCCGGGCAACATATTGTTATCGGCAAGAGCGATGCGGATGCGTCGCTGAGTCTCACGCAGTGCATCCCACTGCTGGAAAGGCTTCGTCCTGATCCTCACCAGGTAGATCACCTGCGAACCCCTGATCGAGTCAACGCCGTGCAGCGTGGGGTCGGCAAGAAAGACGTCCGCGTACTGGGGGTCGGTACGCACGCTCATGGTTACATCCTTGAGCAGGGCCATTACCTTGTCCGGATCGGCGGAGAAATCGACGGCAACGTTGATGCTTACAAGCGAATAATCTCGAGTTAAGTTAGCTACGGTCGTTATCTGCGAATTTGGAATAAGGTAGAGCGTTCCGTCGAGATCGCGCACAATCGTTTCGCGTAGAGTCATTGCTTCGACAGTGCCACGCACTCCAGCTAGTTGCACCACATCGCCGATGTTGTACTGGCCTTCGATGAGGATGAGGAGACCGTTGAGCCAGTCTCTCAGAATAGTCTGGGCGGCGAAGCCCAGAGCGATGCCGGCCACACCGGCGCTGGCCAGCAGCGGCTGCAGGTTGAAACCCAGGAGCGGCAATATCTCAAGCGCGGCAAGGAACGCGATTGTGCCAATCATCACGCCGCGGATCACCGAAGTGAGGGTCCGCACCTGTGCCATTTGGCGGTCATTGGTCCCGCGACGCTCAGCGGCCTGGATAAAGTGACGGGTGATGAGCTTTAGGCCGCGGGTGAGAAGCCATGCAGCGAGGAGTATGAACAGAATCTTGGGCAGAGCTCTGCGCAGAAAATCCTGCAGATCGTCGAGCCATGCAGTATCCAGCTTGGTTATAAATTCACGGAGTCCAAACCAAGCCGCTGAATGCAATTCATATTCCGCCGAGAGAATCATCATCCGTTTCTATAATGATAGAGTCTGATTACCCTATTGGAGCCGCATGCGATTATTTGACGCTCTTCCGTGCCGGGCTGCCATCCTGCTCACGCTCGTGAGCCTGCCGGCACTCTATGCCCAGATGGCACCTAGTTCGCCTCGTCCACCTGCTTTACCGGGAACGGACCGCTCGAAGCCGGAGGAAGAGAATGATGTCATAACCCGCCAGATGACCCTGCAAGCAGCAATGAAGCGGAACACCTTGCGCCAGCAGCGCATCGTCGATGATACGGCTAAGCTGCTTGAGTTGGCCCAGCAGCTCAAAGTTGAGGTGGACAAAAACACGAAGAGTTCTCTTTCGGTCTCCGCCAAGAAGGCAGAGGAGATCGAAAGGCTGGCCAAAGGGGTCAAGGACAAGATGCGCGACGGCCAATAGCCAGCGGGAGGGTTAACCCCTACCCGCTATTTTTGCCAGAAACTTGTTAAATCATTCATTCTATTCAGGTTTCATAGTTGGCCCTCAGTGTACCTCACAGAAAAGACGCAGCTTACGTCCATTTCATAGAAATGAAAGAGGTTATGAGGCATTTATTGAAAATGGAGATGTACACTACCTTCATTGTTTTCAGGCGACTTATGTGCATCAGCCTGAGTGCGGCGCGCTCTTTCGTTCTCCCAACTCTATCTCTATTCTAGTTGATCGGGTGAAATCGTCGGCCAGAAATTTCCGGGCCACGGGAGCCGCAGCTATTTTTGCCTGCAAGCAAGGGCTGAAGCCGTTACTCTTCAAGAGGCGTGATTCACGAAAGCCGAATGAATAAAGCCTCGAACTGGATTCTCGAAGAACGTGGCGGCTATCGATTCCCGCCGGGTTTAAAGCTCAACCTACCGCTTTATCTCTCGCGACGTTTCTTTCGCCTTGGCAATCCTATCCTGCTCTTTGAACATCTGACCGCCACGTATGGGCGTATGGCGCATTATCGCGTGGGGTCGAGCGACATCGTGCTGGTGAACGAGCCCGAGTTCATTCGAGAGATTCTTGTCGTGCAAGCGCAGAATTTCATCAAGGAACGCACGCAGAAACGCATGAAGATTCTGCTGGGCGAAGGCCTGATCACCAGCGATGGCGAGAACCACAAGCGTCAGCGGCGCATCGTGGCACCGGCGTTTCATCGGCAGCGCATCCAGGATTATGGTTCGATTATGGTGGAGCGCGCGGCGGCGATGCGCGAGACGTGGCAGCCAGGGGTAGAGATCGATGTGTCCGGGGAAATGATGAAGCTTTCGCTGGAGGTGGTCGCTCACACCCTGTTTGCGCAGGAGGTCACACCGGACATATTGAGCATCCACCGCGAGGTCAACGCAATCATGAAGCTCTACAACTTTTTGATTGCGTTGCCGCGCGCGGAAGACTATCTGCACCTGCCGATTCCCGGCCTGATGCGCTTTCGCCGCGCGCGCAAACGGCTTGATGAAGTGGTGTATCGCATGATTGCCGAACATCGCGCGAGCGGTGTGGATCGGGGCGATCTGTTATCGATGCTGCTGCGCTGCCGCGATGATGAGCAGGACAAGTCCGGAATGAGCGATGAGCTGCTGCGCGATGAGGTGCTGACCATCTTTCTGGCAGGTTACGAAACCGTCGCCAATGCACTCTCATGGACTTGGATGCTGCTCGGACAGAATCCCGAAACCGAAGCAACGTTGCATGCGGAGTTGCATAGCGTGCTGGGTGGACGCCTGCCCACGCTCGACGACTTGCCGCAGTTGCGTTACGCCGAGATGGTGCTGGCTGAATCCATGCGCCTTTACCCGCCGGCATGGGCCATGGGGCGACAGGCAACGTGCGATGTGGCGCTGGGGCCGTATTTGCTGCCGGCCGGGACCTATTTTTTCTTCAGTCAGTACATCATTCAACGCAGCGTTGAAAACTTTTCCGATCCGCTGCGCTTTGATCCGGATCGATTCGCGCCTGAGCACAAGGCCGGACGGTCGAAATTCGTCTACTTCCCTTTCGGCGCAGGCAGCCGCCAGTGCATCGGCGAGGCGTTCGCGTGGATGGAGGGGACGCTGCTTCTGGCCACACTTGCACAGCGCTGGCGGCTTCGACTGGTTCCGGGCCAGAGGCTGGAGATTCAGCCGAAGATTACACTCCGTCCGAAGTATGGTATTCGTATGGTTCCGGAGCTTTGCGGGTTTGGCTCTTCCTCCGGCTCAGATGATGAGGCGAGCCACATCCACAGACGCTGGATAACCACTTTTTACTGAATCCGCTTCTTCCTCGGCAAATGCAAACTCCCCATCATTTAGGTCATCACGACTTGATCTTCGCCGTCTTTCTCATCTCCGGCGCCATTCTGTTCGCCAATGTCCTCCATTGGATCGCGTTCACAATCATCCACCGCCGCCGCAAGGAATTGAGCGTCACCGAGATCCACGTTCCGCTCAATATCAGTAAGCACCTTAGCCACCCGGCACGGTGGGTCTTTCTTACTCTCTGCGTTCTAAGCACATTTCCCTTTCTGCCTATCTCTGCCGAGCTCTCCAATCTCCTGCGGGTATGGCTACGCGTTCTGCTGGTTATCCTGATGGGCTGGTTCGCCATCGGGTGTACGTTCGTTTTCAGGGATGCCCTTCTGCACCGCTACGACCTGGCGACCGAGGACAATGTCCGCGCCCGCCGTGTTCATACCCAGCTGCATTTTCTTTTCCGCCTGCTCATCGGCTTTATCGTTATCGTCGACACTGGCGGCATCCTCTGGACCTTCCCTAATCCGCAACTCTGGCGCTTTGGCAGCGGACTCATCGCCTCAGCCGGCGTGGCCACACTGGTTCTGGCTACTGCCGCAAAGTCCACTGTCGCCAATCTCCTCGCCGGTTTGCAGATTGCCTTCTCCGAGCCCATTCGCATCGACGACGTGGTGATCGTGGAGGGTGAATGGGGCAGAGTGGAAGAAATCACTACCTCTTATGTAGTGATCCGCATCTGGGATCTGCGGCGGCTGATCGTACCCCTGAGCTATTTCATCGAGCATCCTTTCCAGAACTGGACCCGCGAGCATTCCAACCTGCTGGGCACCGCGTTTCTCTACACCGATTACTCAGTGCCAGTCGCTGCCATCCGGGAGCACTTCGCGAAGGTTCTGGAGGCCTCTCCGCTGTGGGATCGGAGGGTGTGTTCCACCCAGGTGACCAATCTCAGCGAACGCACAATGGAGATCCGCTGCCTGCTGAGCGCGCGGAACGCGAGCGAGCTTTTCGATCTTCGCTGCGTCGCCCGGGAAGAGATGGTGAAATTTATCCAGGAGAATTATCCGGAGGCCTTTCCGCGCACGCGCTTTGCTGCGGTGTCGAATCCGACGGAGTCTACTTCGACCGCTGGCCCTGCGAAAGCATTTTCGGAAACGGTCTGACTCGAAGCCACGCTGCAAAGTCGACGCGACCAACAGAACCGGGGTCTCAACGGACAGGTCTTCGTCCGTGGGCTGGAAGGAGCCGTGACCCAGAACAGTCCGAAAACAGCACAAGATTTCCGAAAATGCCTTAGTCTGGGACGGTGGGTTTTCGGGACTTTCTTGGCAACGAAGCAACGTTGCGGCACCTGCGGGAGGCGATCGCGGCCGATCGCCTGCCCCATGCGCTGATTTTGTCCGGCCCGCGCGGCGCGGGCAAGTACACGCTGGCTTTGAAGCTGGCGCAAACCGTCAATTGCCTCGATCCACAGCGAACAGATGGCCTCCCAGACTATTGCGGAGTTTGCTCAAACTGCACGCGTATTGGCCAGTCGGCGGAGCTGGAGACACGCGTCGAAGAAGCCATCGCCGCCCGCGAGGATCTGCGCGAAGTCGACAAAAAAGAGACGCGCATCCTTATCCAGACGCATCCGGATGTATTGGTGATTCCACCCGACCCTCCGCAACTCCTCATCAAGCTGGGACAGGTGCGGACAGTGATTCGAGAGATTTACCGCATGCCGGCGGAGGCAAAGCGAGCGATCTATATTTTCACCGCCGCATCGTTTATGAAAGAGGCTGCTAATTCGCTGCTGAAGGTATTGGAAGAACCGCCGGCGCATGCAAACATAATCCTCTTGGCCGAGAACCTCGGCGACCTGCTACCGACGATCCGCTCGCGGGCGAGCACCTTCAGGCTGGGGGCGATCCCACTGGATCAAATTGAGGCGCTGCTTGCCGAGCGCCGTCCGGATTGGCCTCCGTCGCAGCGCTCTCTGGTAGCTCGGCTGGCGCAGGGGGCAGTAGGACAGGCCCTCGGCTTTGATCTTGAGATCTATCAAGGCAGTCGCGCGGACGCCTTGTTGATACTGCGCAATGCCCTGCGCGATCCGGATTACTCAGCGCTGTTTCGCATGACGGAGCCCTATCGCGCGGGTGCCGAAGGGCAAGAAAAAACCGCGAAGCTGCTGGGCGCGATGCTCAGCCTGCTGGAAGATCTATTGCTGCTGCAGTCTGGAGCTGCGCACCTGGTCCGCAACATCGACCTTGAGAAGGAGCTGGCCGCGATGGCGCCACAGGTGAGTCTAGAGTGGATTGAAGCTGCCGAACGCGGCGCGCACCAGGTGGCATTGGGAATGCGGCGCAACCTCCTGCGCTCGCTCGCGCTGGATGCCTTTGCCACGGAGCTTGTGCGCTAGCCGTCGATCAGGCTTCAAGCATGCCGGCGCGGTGCAGCAGCTGAAGATTTGGCTCAATTCCCTGCTCGAGTTGTTCGACCGGCAGGGCGGGAAACTCCGCCTTCAAAGTATCGAGCAAACCAACGCGGTCGCGAGTGCCGTCGAGCAATCTCAGAAAACTCCGTACCATCGCATCGTCGAGCCGCAGTGTGGTGTGCAGCAGCGTGGTCGCATGCTCGCGGGTGCGAGCTTCCTGTCGGCTGCTGGCGCTGGCTCTCGGTCGAATGGAGATCTCCGCGGCTAACGGCGCTCGCCATGCGCGCAACTCGATCATGTCCGACACCGCCAGGCGCATCAACAGAGCAGCTCCTTCGTGATCCAGTGAAAAGCCGCATTCCGCCAGCCCGGGCTCGATCTCAGCAAAGCTGAGCGCACGAGGATACGCTGCCTCCAGCTGCGCCATGAGAGCGATGACATGGGGGTGAGCGGTTTCCATCTTGATGCCGCCGGGCAGCGTGAAGACCTTTGCCCCCCTGCGTCTCGCCCGGCCCGGAGGTCGCCTGCGAAGCAAAGAGCAGCCGCCCGAAAAACTCCGGTGATACATCGCGGCATACTTCGCGCTCCGCTCTGCAGAGCAGCGTTTCCCGGTACATACGCATGCGCATGAAGTCGAGCATCTGTTCCTGCACGATGATGTCGTCTCCAGCTGCACTTTCAAGCGTGGGTCGCAGGTCGGAGCGGTAGCAGGGATCGGGCGGAGGCGGCAGCACCGCTTCGCTTAGATATTCGAGACCGTGCCCGCGGGCGTGCCCGACAAATTCGAAGAAGTGGAGAGGATCGTGAATGGCGCTCAGTTCATCATGAAAAACGCTCTGCGGACCTCGCGTCTGCATTCTTTCTAAATGCCTTTCGATTAACACCCGGAAGCCATCCCCTTGCGGTCTCGTGTCGAGCACGGAGCGCAGAAGGGCGATGGCGCGCTCCACCTTCAGTCCTGGATCTTCGATGTCCTTCACCGAGTAGAGCATCATGTCGCGGATCATATTGCGTAGATGGCCGCCGGGCAGTGCGTTGTAGCTGACAAACGCTACTCCGTGCGGCCCGAGCAGCTCGCTGCAGAGCGCAAGCAGGCGCTCGCGCACTGGCTCCGGAACCCACGCATATAGGCCGTGCGCAATGATGTAGTCGAACTGGCCGAGTTCTGCGTCAACATTGAGCAGATCGCTCTGAAACATGCGAACATTTGTCAGGCCGAGTTCGGCAATCCGTTCCTGCCCGCGCTCTATCGGCAGGCGGGCTAGGTCAAAGCCGACGAACTCGCTGCCTGGGATCGCATAGGCCATGGGAATGAGGTTCGCACCCTCATTGCATGCGATCTCGAGCACACGGCATTGCTCGACGGGCGCGGGAATGAGCCCGTGCAGAACCGCCATGGTGGCGAGACGATCGGGGTGTGTATTCGGATAAGAAAAGCTAGGATAGGCAACTGCATCGTATGCATCTTTCTCTCTGGGCACTTGCAGACTCCTCCACTGAGGCGGTTATCTATCAGTGAGACTGTTAAAAGCTCATGAAGCCTGTTGCGGGCTCCTGGGCCGAAGTTATTTATTTCCCGCCTTCAGAGAGGAGCTTCCCGCAAGTCGATTTCATATGATGGAAACCGCAAAACACAGTGGATATTCAACAGCAACCTCAGCTAACATACCAGTTAGAAATCCAACAAACGGCATTCTGCGCAGGCGACAGCGGGAGCAGGTAACCGCATCTCGCGTGCTCAGGATTGCCCTGACAAATATTATGGTGAATTCGTCTCAGATTCCGATGACGGGCCTGCATGAAGTGCGCTCCGATCAGCCGGCGACTCGCACAGTTCGCGGGCCCCGCGCCGTGATCTCCGGTAATCGCGCCACCGCCTCAGATAACGCGGAAGCCCAAGGCGGCGCTCAGCTCGCGAACGGCGCGACAAATAATGCTCCCGGTCCGCGTAAACTAGTCCGCCCGACGCTGCCTGTTCGCGCGTTCACGGAACGTGGCTCCAGCATGCGCAGCGA
>Ga0206959_10314_pt1 | contig 11156 bp, 11 predicted proteins | sample Alteio_BWOrgHeat_31_FD_152971 | JGI IMG/M metagenome (GOLD analysis project Ga0206959, IMG submission 152971) | Enriched cells from forest soil in Barre Woods Harvard Forest LTER site, Petersham, Massachusetts, United States -... | ecosystem: Environmental > Terrestrial > Soil > Temperate forest >...
GCGGAACTTCTGGGCAACGTACTCGGCGGTCTTGTGGTCTTCTTCTGATCCGGCGATATGAGGCACTGCGGTCAGGATGCGCAGATGCTCTTCGGCAAGATGCGGATCGGGGAAAGCGATAAATTGCTGATCCCACGTGTGCTGTTGGGTGAAATCCCGGAACCCGAATACTTTTTCCGTCTGCTTGCCTTCGGCGGGTGTGGGACTTGCGGCTGCCTCGGCTCTGTCATGGGAATGCTTCGTCGCGCGTGGCTGCGCGGCAGGCAATGGGAGGGCGATGGATACCGCCACACCCAGCGCGATCATGGGGATAAGACGCAAGAACCCTCTCAATACGCGAATGTGTCGAGGACGAGCTGGAAGGGCTAACCTCCAACCAATCCCATAAACAACGACTCAGCTTACACTAACTGAAGCGGACTTGTTGTTATGAGAGCAGGTTCGTATCGGTCTGAATTCGTACCATGAGCGACGAAACACAAGCTTCTTCCGCGGAAACTCCGGATGACGTGCTGCCCTGCGCGAGCGCCGTCGGTATGGCTGCGCCTGCCGGCCAGGATCTTGGGCAGCTGGAGGAGTCTGGGAAGGAATATCCGCGCATCGTCAGCGCCCTTCGCCATCGCGACTTCAGGCTTTTCTGGTGGGGCAATTTCGGCTCGAACATCGGCACCTGGATGCAAAACGTCGCCCAGGGCTGGCTGGTGCTGCAGCTTACCAACTCTGCTTTCTGGCTGGGGTTTATCGGCTTCGCCTCGTCGATTCCGATGCTTTTCTTTACGCTCTTTGGCGGCGTCATTGCTGACCGCATGAGCAAGCGCCGTCTGCTGATTTACACCCAGACCAGCATGATGGTCTTTGCCTTTGCCATGGCAGCCCTCACCTATTTGAAGTGGATTAGCGTCTGGCAGATTGCGTTGCTGGCATTTTTCACTGGCGTGGCCATGGCCCTGAATGCGCCGGCCTACCAGGCGATGATGCCGCAACTGGTGCCGATTGAAGACCTGTCCAATGCCATCGCGCTTAATTCGGCGCAGTTTAATCTTTCGCGGATTCTAGGTCCCACGCTGGGCGGCTATGCCATGGCCCTGGTCGGCATAGCGGGCAACTTTCTGCTGAATGCGCTCAGCTTTCTGGCGGTGCTGGTGGCGCTGGTGAAAATTAAGTATCCGCCACAGACGGTGCAGCAGCAGGCGACGTTCTACGAGAAACTGCGCGAGGGCTTTGTCTATGTTAAGCAGCATCCGCAGTTGCGCGCCATTGTGGTGCTGATCAGCGTAAGCAGTTTCTTCGGCATCCCGTATGTCACGTTCGTTCCATTCTTCGCCAAGAATGTTCTCCATGTCGGCGAACGCGGCCTCGGATTGCTGATGGCTTTCGCCGGATTCGGCGCCTTTCTGGGTGCGGCCACCATCGCCTGGTTCGGCAATATGCGCCATCGCGGACGCGTCGTCGTCACCTTTGGACTGCTGTTTTATGCGGGCATTATCGGCTTTGCGCTCTCCCGTTGGTTTTTGGTTTCCTGCGCGCTTGAGGTGATTGTGGGCTATGCCATGATCCTGATGGTTGCCACGCTGAACACACTGGTGCAGAACCTGAGCAGCGACGAGATGCGCGGACGCGTCATGAGTATTTACGTGACCGCCTTTCTCGGTTTTCCACCTGTAGGTGGACTCATTGCCGGCGCTGCAGCCAACCACATTACGGTTCCATACACGATTGCGTTCATGGCGTTTGTGGCTGGCGTGTATTTTTTAGTGTTTTATCTGAAGACGCCGGCGCTGCAGGAATTGGACTGAGTGCCATTGTGAACGCAGAAACCATTCCCCGGGCACAAGCGGCGAGTGTAGTTACTAATGATGTATAGTTTGGTCTGTTATTTTACCCATGCATGATTGGACAGTAGTCTGGCGATTAAAGAGCGCAAAAGGCAATGTTACGCTTAAGTGAGTATTCTGCAGCGATACAAGCAATAGCAGCACTTATTCAGGCTGCCACGGCAATAATCATCGTGTGGCTCACTTGCCGTTTAGCAAAAGCAACTGCCGATTACACAAAGTTAACCAAGGACATTCTTGATCTGACAAGACAACAAGACAGCCGAGCCCTTCTGCCCAATTGGCACCTATCGTTTGTTCCGTCCACGGACGGCACTCTTGGCTTGAAGATTCTCAACTTGTCGAGAAATTCAGCTCGAGTGACACATTTATTTATTAGAGTCGAAACTGAAGGCGAAACTGAGGCGCGCAGATTCCCTTTGGATTTGGGAATGCCAGCAGGTAGCGAACAATGGAAAGATATTGCAGCGTGCATCTTAGAAGCCGTTAAGCCCTATATTATGCACGGGGATTGGGCTGGTAACTTGGAAATTGGGATCGTTTTTCAACTGGCGGAATCTCCGGAGCCAAGACCGAGCGCGGGCTTCTCATTTAGAGCCGTTGTGCGTGGGGACTGCTTCAAAGAGGCGAGTGCCCGCCTGCCCTTTATAGCTGGAGATTTGGGTCGAGGAGTACAACCGTGAATCGGGAAGGGACGTTGCACATTGTCCGGGTTAGCATAGGTGATAAATACAGAGTTGGTTTTGCTGACTATGCATCGTCCGGCGGAGCCATGAAGATGAAAGAAATCGTGGGCGAAAATGCCCTGCAAGATTTTTTCACCTCAATCGGCGTGCAACCGAACATTGCAAAATCAGCGCTAAAGGGTTTACAAACCGAGGGCACCGCCAGCGTACTGAATGTTATTCTCCCAGAAGAAATGCTAATCAATCTTGGTCTTGCAGACCGAAAAGAACAGCACTTTGTTTCTGTACGGTTTACAGTTTTTCATGAGCCAACGGGACCAGTGCTTGCTTATTGTCTGGCGGGCCCTTTCATGTCAGCGAACTTTTCAAGCGAAGCGGGCGTGCGCTACGCAGATTCTACTTCTCTGTTAAAAACGCTAGATAGTGCGGGATTGCCCGGCAGGAAAATTGTGAGTGAGAGCCAACTCGGTGAAACTTACACAGTAAGCACTGCACAATTAGCGCAGCTTGGATTCAGTACGCCAGGACTAGCGCCGCGTCGCGACCATGGTATTGTGGATAGGCCTGGAGTGAAACCTAGCAGGCCGGACCTTGAGCGTTTGGGCTTAGTTGAGCTTGCCGTATTGTGTCAGAAGGTAACGGATAATTCTTCCGTTAGTACGGAAATAGCCGAGTTAGCATGGAAATTGAAGCGCGAATGGGTTCTACTTGTGACACGCGAAACGCCGCCTCCACCGAATCCTATAGAAAATGATCGGATACAGAAGGAAAAGGCTGAGTTGAAAGTTCGTATGGTCGACTTCTTGGCAGTTAATGCGCGTTTTTAGTCGAAATTACTATCTATATCACCCATTTTCCCCGAGCTGCTCCTATGCCAGCCCGCTCTCCTAGGCGGTTAGGATCTTTCCGAGCAGCGAGCGCTCGACTGGTTAGTTCCATCACAAATTGGGTCTTGGCTTCGTTGTACGCCAGCCGATCATTACGGAAGCGCTCAGCGAGTGCGATTTTTAGATCGCTGTATGTTTTGGCGTCCCTGGGGTGGGCGCGGAGGTAATCTCTGAACGCCACGTGTCTGCGAAACTCGGCACTGCCCGGCGGGCAGACATAAAGGTGATGCGGCGGATCGCCGGCGGGCGCATAGAAAGCCTCGCGCTCTGGGATGCCCAGGTTTCCCCGATGAATATAGCCCAAACCTGCAAGGCGCTCGATGGCCGAGGGAAGCATTGTTTCGCATGCCAGAAGCACATCGACGTCGATGATCGGCTTTGCTGCCAGATCGGGAACGGCGGTGCTGCCAACATGCTCAATGGCCGCCGCCATGTCACCGAGTGCATCGGCGATTCGTTTGCGGAAAGACTGAAAAAGTTTGGGCCAGTTGGGGTCGTAGTTCAAAACGATAATGGGATTCGCCATGGCCGAATCAGTATAGGTAGGCCGTGCAGCAGCGGGCAATCCTATCTCGCGAGGGTGGAAGAATCAAAAATTACGCAATTACCAACTTCCCTAATTACTAAATTCATCCGTTTTCCAGCGCCGCGCACATCGGTATGGCGCTCATCGCTTCCGCAGGCTCATTGACCGGCGACTGCATCATCGCCTGGATTTGTGGCAGGGCGGCTTGTGCGGCACATACTCCAGCCTCGATAAGCTTGGGTGCTTTTTCGAAGGCATCATAGGCAAACTCGGCTACGTCGGGCACGATGGAGACATCGGTGATCGCCTGCCAGACGCTATCCATGTTGGCGGTGACGATGGAGAAGCATTGCCCGATGATATCCAAAACGTGACGAGGCGCGCCGGTTTTTACCCAGTGCGCGTTGAAGGACACAGAAATAATCTTTTCCGCGCCCATCTCTTTCACTGGGATTGCGGGTACGCAATGCGCCAGCATACCGTCGACCATCAGGCGTCCGTTAACGCTGACTGGTGTAAAGATCCCAGGATAGGCGCAGCTTGCCCGTACCGGATCGATCAGGTTTCCTTTGCGCAGCAGCACAGCCTCGCCGGTGAGGAAGTCGGTGGCGATTACCGCGAGTGGCGTGTGTAACTCCTCGAAGGTGCGGACCTTGCAGATGCGGGTAAGCAACTGAGTCATGCGATCGTTGCAGCAAAGCCCGAGGCGCGAGACGCAGTAGCGGGCAATGTCTTTGAAGCGGATGATGCTGGCGATCTCGCACATCTCCCGGGCCGATACGCCGCTGCAGTAGGCAGCGCCGATGACCGACCCGACGCTGGTTCCGGCGATGAAGTCGGGTTTTATCCCAGCCTCTTCCAGCACCGAGAGCACGCCGATATGCGCCAGTCCGCGGGCGAATCCGCCCCCTAGAGCCACGCCCAATCGTGGCCGCCTGAATTCGTTGGTGTTGTTTTTTTTCTGCGAAGCGGCGGAGCTTTGTGGGTGGGTGAATTCGCGCTTCAGAGCTTTTACGGAGCGAACGATTGTTTCAATCGGCTTCAAGTCTGCATCCCGGGAACAGCCGGTGCGCCACGCTCCATCGTGCCATCGTGGACGCTGGGGAAGCCGGTTGTTCTGCCACCATTTACGATGCGGCTTGCCCGCCTTTGGGTGGCATGAACTAGGGCATTATGCTGCCACATCGCTACGAACCATAAACCCGGCAGCAGCTGACGAGTTGCTGCCGAAGTAGAAATCACTGTAAACCGGCAGATTGCAGGGCCGTACAGTCTTGACTGTTTGCCGGACGCGAGCTGTATTAGACTCTCCCTAGCCGTGGAAGAAAAGACCATAATTGCGGCCAACCGGCTGAGCGATGTATGTGCAGGCGCATTGCGTCTGATACTTGGTCTAGGCCCTCTCGGAATAGCGGTGGGTGGGCTCTACATCTGCTCGGACCTGGTAAACGTTATCAATCCGGCTTCGGTACATGCTCAGCCAGGCATGCATGGGATCGCCAGTTCGCTTGCGTGGCTGGTGCTCTTCGGACCATTTGTGTGGGTGAGTTACCTGATCCTGCGCTCTCCTAAAAACCCTATTGGCGCTATTTTCAGCCCAAGAAAGCCCTTCAGCGCTCTATCGCCGCTGGTTGACCACGAGTTCCGCCAGCCAGTTGCGGACGCGAGCGATATTCCAGACGTCGCTAGGCTCGACGACAAAACCGTAATGAAACTTTCTGCCCGGGTAGACTTGACCGTTAAGGTTTTCGCCGTGCTTGGCAGCTTGTTCGTCGTAGGGTTGGGTGTTGTATGTCTTCTTTCGCTGAAGGGGGCAGACCCTCACCACAAGCTGAAAATCATTTCATGGGCGGTCATGCTGAGTTTTTTGGGGATACAGTTTCTAAAGGAAGCGTTGCGGCCTCGAGGCAAAGGCGCAGGCGAAGCCAAAGAGGCTGGTACCTGGCAATTGCTTAAAATTTTCGGACGGACAGTTATGATGCGATCCACGGCGCAGAAAGCAAATCCAACCCCGGTAGCGTCAACGCAAAGCCGATCCACCGTCAAACAGCTGGAAGGGACGAACCCCAGGATTATTTCGGTGAACCTCGACATCGATGAACGAAAATGAGAAGCGCTATAGTTACTGTTTCCTGAATCATGAGGCATCCGCATGAATAAAGTTGTTGCCAACGCCGATGAAGCGATTCGCGATATAAATGACGGCGCTACCGTGATGCTCGGGGGCTTCGGACTCTGCGGCATCCCTGAAAATCTCATCGCCGCCATGATTCGCAAGGGCCCGAAGAATCTGCTTACTATCAGCAACAACATGGGCGTCGATCACTTCGGACTGGGATTGCTGCTCGAAGCGGGCATGATCCGCAAACACATCGGCAGCTACGTTGGGGAGAATAAGTTTCTCGAAGAGTCTGTGCTCGGCGGACGCCTGGATCTCGAGCTCGTCCCTCAGGGCACCTTTGCCGAGCGGCTGCGTGCCGGAGGCGCGGGCATTCCGGCATTCTTCACTCCGGCGGGTGTCGGTACGATGGTCGCCGATGGCAAGGAAACCCGCGAGTTCGACGGACGCCCTTACATCATGGAGCGCTGGCTGCGCGCCGACTTTGCCCTCATCAAGGCCTGGAAGGGCGACAAGTGGGGCAACCTGATCTATCGCAAGACCGCGCGTAACTTCAATCCAATGATGGCTGCGGCTGCGAAGGTGACGATTGCCGAAGTCGAAGAGCTGGTCGAGGTCGGCGAGATTGCGCCCGATGAAGTGATGACGCCCAGCGTCTACGTGAAACGAATTTTCCAGGGACAGAATTACGAAAAGCGCATCGAACGCCGCACCGTGCGCAAGGCCACGGCCTGAGAGGAAAACTTCATGTCCACCGTACCTGCGTCGGATAAACCGAAAGAAGACAAGCAGAAGGAAATCGAAAAGCGCGAGCGCATCGTGTGCCGCGTCGCCCGCGAGTTGCAAGATGGTTTCTACGTAAACCTCGGCATCGGCATGCCGACGCTCGTAGCCAATCATGTCCCTAAGGGTATGGAAGTAATTCTGCAGTCGGAGAATGGAATGCTTGGCGTTGGCCCGTATCCCATCGAGGGCCAGGAAGATCCCGACCTTATTAATGCCGGTAAAGAGACAGTCTCGGAGATTCCCGGCACCGCCTATTTCTCCAGCGCGGATTCCTTCGCCATGATCCGCGGAGGCCACATCGACCTCAGCGTGTTGGGCGCGATGGAAGTGGACGAGCAGGGCAGCCTAGCTAATTGGATGATTCCGGGGAAGATGGTGAAGGGCATGGGCGGCGCCATGGACCTGGTGGCCAGCGCCCGCCGCGTGGTAGTCGCCATGGAACACACCACCCGCGACGGCAAACCCAAGATCCTAAAAAAATGCACACTGCCGCTCACTGGTATCGGTGTGGTCGACACGATTGTGACAGAGATGGCGTACATAAAGGTCACGCGCGAAGGACTGCTGCTGGAGGAAGTTGCTCCCGGACTGAGCGTGGATGAAGTACAGAAATTTACCGAGCCAAAATTGAAGGTGAGCGCCGACCTTAAAGAGATGAAGGGAATTTGAAAAACCGATTTTAGCCGCAGATAAACGCGGATGAACGCAAGATTAAAGCCGAATTTCGTGGAATGGTCGCGCCGTTGTTTTTCAATTACCAAATTTGAAATTATCAGATTTGAAATTTCTTGATCTGCGTTCATCCGCGTTTATCTGCGGCGAAATTGTTTTTGGTTTTGAACTCTATGGAAAAAATCCGCTGCCGCTGGGCCACTAATCCGCTGTCCATCCAATACCACGACGAAGAGTGGGGCGTTCCTGTCCACGATGACCGTCGGTTCTTCGAGTTCCTGATCCTTGAAGGCGCACAGGCCGGGTTGAGCTGGGACACCATTCTCAAGAAGCGCGAAAACTACCGCGCGGCTTTCGATAAGTTCGATCCCGAGATTGTTGCCCGGTACAAGGCGGGCAAGATCGCCAGCCTGCTCAAGGACGAAGGCATTGTCCGCAATCGTCTTAAAGTTGCGTCGGCGGTGGGCAACGCCAAGGCGTTTCTGAACGTGCAGAAGGAATTCGGCACATTCGATCGCTATATATGGCAGTTCACTGGAGGCAAGCCGATTCGCAATCAGTGGAAGTCTTTAGGCAAGTTGCCGGCTAAGACCACGGAATCCGATGCCATGAGCAAAGACCTGCGCAAGCGCGGCTTCAACTTCGTTGGATCGACCATCTGCTATGCCTTCATGCAGGCAACCGGCATAGTGAATGACCATGTGGTGGAGTGTTTCCGGTGGAAGCAAATCAAGTGAATTAGCGATTGAATGATTTCTGATTGAGTGATTGAAGAGAATTGGTAATTTGGTAATTTTCAAATTTGGTAATTGAAAAACGGTTCTCAATCACTCAATCGGAAATCGCGCAATCACAAATTCTGCGGTTCTTTTTTCTGTGCGGCCAGCTCTTCCATGACCGAGCCGATCAGTTCCTTGGCGCCGTTGAGATTCTTCAGCACCACTTGCAGGTCGAGCGCGGGCTTGGACGGGTTGCGGGTACTGGCGCAGTAAACGCCGTGCTGGCCGACCATGATGAGGGCGTCGGTGAGCATGTCGAGGGATACGGCGAGGCGTCCGCGGGGCACGCCCATCATGAATTCGTGTTTTTCCAGTTCGTCGCGGCGGTCTTCAAAGGCTGACATGTTCGCAGTCTAAATGCTTTGGCGGTGCTTGTGCGCGCTTCAAGGGGCTGGCGCAACCGTGATACCCTGAATATGCCTCCATCTCCTCTTCTGAGGAGACATATGCGCCCGTAGCTCAGCTGGATAGAGCGGTTGCCTCCGAAGCAACAGGCCGGGAGTTCGAATCTCTCCGGGCGCACCATAACTTTCATTTCAGATTCTTGTGAGTACAGCTGCCTCGCATAATGCGCTCGGGATTTCGGCTCGGTGATTGGCGTATCAGTCTCGCAGAATTCCATGCCTTCCACTTTCCAGGATCGAAGGACAGCGGGGGCCCACTGGAGCCCGCAGCGTCCGAATTTTGACCGCTCTGATCATGAGTTTTCTTCAACTTACCTCAAATGATCAAGCTAAGAGCAAAGCTAAAGGGCCTCACTGTCTTAATCTGAAGGCGCGCCATTTTCAAAAGCAAAATGCAAAATTCTTAACAAATAGTTAATTTTTTATTAACTTCATGATATATTTCTGATCGTTCGTATTTGCACCCGGCTTTTTCAGTGCGAATATCAACAACTCCCCCTTATCGTTCGCAAGTTCTTAATTCTGTAACCAATTTATTTTAGGGCGTGCGGGAAATATAACTCCGGCACTTTACGCTTAGCTGAACCTTGTCTTAAGAGAAGTTTTCTACCGCGAAGATATCGTTATTCGGATAACGGCATTTTTAATTGAAGGAGCGGTAGATGAAGCGAACGTCCATTCTCGTCATCACGACCGTAGCGCTGGTGCTGATGTTGGCACTGGCTGCTCCGGCCGCAACTGTTAATTGTTCTGGCGTCGCTGCATGGTCAGGCAGCGGCGTGGCTTATGCAACCGGTGCGCTGGTGACCTACCAGGGTAACGAGTATAAGTGCCTCCAGGGCCACACCTCGCAGCCGGGCTGGGATCCGGTTTCTGTCGGTGCACTGTGGAGTCTGCAAGGTTCCTGCGGAATCGGGCCAACGCCAACAGCAACGCCGACGCCGAAACCAACCGCCACCGCAACCGCTACGGCCAAGCCGACGGCGTCTGCAACAGCTAAACCAACGGCAACCCCGACTGCTACCGCAACCGCGAAACCGACAGCAACCGCCACGCCGTCGGGATCGACGACCGGCACAATCCACTTCCATCTACTGCTTGGGTTAAGCAGTGCGCAGGACAGCATCACGCTGGATGGCGGCAATTACACTGACCTGATCATGTCCAACATGGTTGCCGGCGTAATGTATGGCCACCTGATTGACGAGTCCTTTCCGGGCATGCAGTACAACAAGGATTACCTCTACGGATCAGTCATGGGACAGATGCTGCAGGAGAACCTTGCCACCGGAGATTACCTGGCTAGCAGCAGCCTGCTCGATCCCTCATCGGAGCAGCAGGCGGTGATGGGAGTAGGCCAGGGCGGTCCTTACCAAATCAACAACTATGCCGTGGATATGGTTTCCGGCGGCACTGCCCCCACTGGGCATTCGATGATTAACTACATCGCGGTGCAGAAAAATATTGGCTACACCATGGCCAATGCCGCGTCCCAGAGCACCAAGGCCACGCCGCCGTCGTTCAACAACAAGTATTACGGACCGATACTGCCGGCGTACTTCCACTTCAACGATATGGTGGCGCTGAACCTGATCGGCAAAGGCCCCGGTGGATGGCAAACACCCTGGGAGCCAGAGTACGACAACACGCTGGCAAACTTCGTGAAGCTGCCGAACAGCTTCCTCGACATCATTCTGAACGTCGCCTACAACCAGGGTTACTATGGCCCGCTGTTGCCCCAGGATTGCACCAAGGGCGCAACCGCAACTGCGGCGACGGTTACGGCGATGAATTCCTACACCAATGCCTGGGGAATTTCGGATACCTATACACAGTATCCCTACCAGGTCCACTACTACATGGATCAGATCTACAACAATCCGATCCCGACCACGAGCGCAACCACTCTGGTCACGCCGGGCAATCATGTTGCCTTCAACATGACCACTCTCGAAGGCGTCTTCACCAATGTATTTGAGACGCTTTCCTACTCGAACGGCACCAGCGCGGCGCAGTTCTTCAGCGCATCGCAAGCGCAGAGCGCGTTCAGCTCCGCGTTATCGGCACATGGTGTTTCGAGTGGCGCGACACTTGATCTGAGCAGCGCTTCCGATCGGGCAACGATCTTTGCCGTGCTCGACAGCGCCATCGGCAACCTGGAGTCGGCCGTGGGCATGAAGTTTAATGCCACGACCACCTCGCAACTCTAATCCGTTTGTGACAAAACAATTCAGCCCCAAACCTGCATGGTTCGGGGCTGAATTGTGTCTCGATTCTGTAAGTGCAATCTGAATTTTTAGCAAGCCGCGAATTTAGAGCGATTCCGTGATATATTTTGACCGCTCTCGTGCAGTGAACTTTACAAGCAAATGCTGCAACTCCCCTGCCGCCCGCACATTCATAATTTTGTACCGTTTTTAATTTCGGCCTGCTCGTCTGTGGGATAGAGAACCGGATAGCTC
>Ga0206959_10320_pt1 | contig 10830 bp, 8 predicted proteins | sample Alteio_BWOrgHeat_31_FD_152971 | JGI IMG/M metagenome (GOLD analysis project Ga0206959, IMG submission 152971) | Enriched cells from forest soil in Barre Woods Harvard Forest LTER site, Petersham, Massachusetts, United States -... | ecosystem: Environmental > Terrestrial > Soil > Temperate forest >...
GGCCATCATCGGCGGGACTGAATATACCAGTGGATCCACCACTTGCAGCACCAGCACATCCGCGCCTTCTGGACGGACGTACGAGCCCAATGCCTGTACAGCTGCTTCAGAGAACGGAGAGCCTTCTACGCCCAATAGAACCTTCATAATGTGAGCTCCTTTCGCTTTCACACCAGGTACGGTTAGATGCCGGCATAGCTGGCAAGCGCCGTGGGGTTGGGAATCGTCAGCGTGGCTCCCTGTAGCACGATCAGATGACGATTCTTGAGATCGCTCAGCGTGCGGGTTACCGTTTCACGGGAAGTGCCGATGAACTCTCCAATTTCTTCATGCGTCAATGGAACTTTGATTTTCTTTCCATTTACGCTCTCTGGTGTTGCCGATGACCAATCAAGAAACAGCCGGACAAGTCTTTCTGAAATGGAAGAAGAAAGCCCCACGGTGCGAAGCTGTTCGCATGCCTGGTGGTAATGCGAGCTCAGTTCGCGAGCTACATTAGAATAGGCCTCGGGGTGCTGTGCAAGAAATCGCAAAAAGTCTTCGCGACGCACAAAGGACACGCGCGACGTGTGGAGCGTCTCCACGGTAATGCCGTAGGTCTTTCCAGCAAGCACTTCGGTGAGCCCAAGAATTTCTCCGGGAAGAGCAATCCGCAAAATCAACGTTTTTCCTTCGCTGGAACTCATCGTGATTTTTGCGCTGCCATCGCAAAGTACATAAATGCCGCGCGCTTCCTCGTTCTCCCGAAACAGGGTGGAACTCTTAGGATAGCCAGATGTGATCTTGATTTCCTCGAAATGACTCTTGGCCGATGTCGACAAGTTGCAGAAGAAACCGCTTGCTTTGCAGGTACGACAGCCTTCGCTGGATTGGGCGGACCTAAACATTTTGCTCTCCTCGTGTATTCTCTGACTGCTCCTGTAAGGGCACGTGCGTGGCCAAATCGTGAAGAACGTCCCGTAGTCTACACATGTGATAGAAAGTAAATGGCTTAGTTTGATTTGAGGCGTAAGAGAAAAGCGCAGCAGAATGAATGTGACGACGATCACGTGACGATATATCGTCAGCAAGACTAAATATGGTCTTGCCTCTTGATACCGAGCTTCTTCAATTTGGAGTTCAGCGTTGTGCGTTTGAGTCCAAGTTTGGCTGCGGCACCCTCTGGGCCGGCAATAGCACCCTTGGTTTCGCGCAGGACTTTGAGGATATGCTCGCGCTCGTTTGATTCCAGCGTGGTGCCTGCGGAGGCCTCTTCCGTGGAGCCGGGCTGTTCAAGCTCTGCAAGCGGTACATAAAGGATAGGCCCTTTGGAGAGAATTACCGCTCGCTCAAGAAAATTTTCCAGCTCTCTGATATTGCCGGGCCAATTCCAGCGGGTAAGAGCATGCATGATTTCGTCGGGAATTTGCAGAATGGTTTTGCCCAGGGAGCGCGAGTGCTTGTGTACGAAGTAGCGAACCAGCAGAGGGATATCTTCCCGCCGATCGCGCAGCAGAGGATTGAGAATGGGGAAGACCTTGAGCCGATAATAAAGGTCACTGCGAAACTCGCGTGTGGCCACCATCTTTTCCAAATTGCGGTTGGTGGCGGCGATCAGGCGCACATCGACCGGAATTGTCTTTGTGCCGCCAAGCCTTTCAATCTCTCTTTCCTGAATGGCACGCAGGAGTTTGGGTTGCAGTTCCAGGGGAAGATCTCCGATTTCATCGAGGAATAGCGTTCCCCCATTTGCCAGTTCGAGGCGGCCAATTTTTTGAGAAACCGCGCTGGTAAACGCGCCCTTTTCATGTCCAAACAGTTCGCTTTCCAGCAGCCCCGAGGGAATCGCGGCACAATTCAGCTTAATAAAGGTACGCTCGCGACGATGGCTGAGGCGATGGATCGAACGAGCAATCAATTCCTTGCCGGTGCCAGTTTCTCCAAGCACCAATACGGTAGCGTCTGTGGGTGCGACCGTCTCTACCTGCTTCAGGACGCGCTTGAGCGCATCGCTTTGGCCGATGATGTCTGTGAATTGGTGTTCGGTGTTTAGCTCGTCTTCAAGATATTGTTTCTCGCGCTTGAGCTGTTCGCTGAGTTCCGCAATGTGACGGAAGGCAAGCGCATTATCTACGGCAGATGCGACCTGACTGGCAATATGACACAGCAAATCAAGCTCGCGTTGAGAAAATGCGGATCTACCGCGGCTCGCTACAACCAGTGTGCCGATCATATGTTCCTTGCTTGCGAGAGGCAGCCAACAGCCGGATTCGATGCCAACGGTTTTCAGCAGTGCCAGGCTTTCCCCATCAAAACTGGAGGTGTCGATGTTGTCGAGTAAAAGTGGCGCCGCGGAGGTAAATGCCTTGCTTGCGGAGGAGCGTTCGGCAGGCGTAATGGCTTCCAGCATCCGCGGCTGGATTTCACCGGTCTCCAGGAGCTGAATCCGGAGCATATCGCTTTCCGGGTCGTGAAGGGCGAGCACGGCGCAATCGTGAGGAACCACGGCCTGGATTCCAGCTGAGATTGCCGAAAGTAGTCGGCGGATATCGACGTTGGAGATCAAAGCATTGCTAAGCTGCAGGAGCAGCGCATCCGCCGCTTTCTTGCGATCGGTGAAGTCTCTGGTGACCTTGGCAAAACCAAGCAACTGGCCATGATTGTCGCGAATTGCGGTGATGACGACGTTGGCCCAAAAGCGGGAGCCGTCCTTGCGAATCCGCCAGCCCTCGTCTTCGAGGCGTCCCAGTGTGGTGGCTGTGCGCAATTCCTGGGCGGGCTTGTCGCGTTCCACATCCTGCGATGTATAGAAGCGAGAAAAATGCTGGCCGACGATTTCTTCTGTCTTGTAGCCTTTGATTCTCTCTGCTCCGGAATTCCAGGTGGCAACTTTGCCTTCCGGATCGAGCATAAAAATAGCGTGATCTTTTACACTCTCAACCAGAGAGTGAAGCTGTCGCTCACTGGTCTGTTGCGCTTCCAGGGCCTTCATTTTTTCTGTGACATCGCGGACAAAGGCTAGAATGATCCGTCCTTCAGCGGTTTCGATCGGACTTAGCATGATGTCCACGGGGAACTCGGTTCCGTCCTTGCGCAAGCCGTGGAGTTCCAATCCAACGCCCATGGGGCGCGAATGCGGATGTGCCGTGTATTGGCTGCGATGGGTTGGGTGTGCTTTCCGGAAGCGCTCAGGAATCAGAATTTCGATCGGCTGTCCAACCAACTCCTGCTGCGTGAAGCCGAACATTTGCTCTGCCCGCGGATTCGATCTGCTAATGAGCCCCTTAGTGTCGACCAGAAAAATGGCATCCGGAGCAAATTCAAAAATTCGTTCGAAGATGCTCTTGGAGAGAGACTCTTCGGTCGTTAGCGCATGTTCGCTCTTTATAAGGTGCATGTCCGGTTTGCTTATACCGGAGATTATCAAGGTGAAAGAGAAAAACCGCAAGGACCGCTTATCGTTGATGACGTCCTATGACGTCAATGTCTTCTGGAAAAGCATTGCGGCTCAACCGGATATTTCCAGTTCATGAGGAATAATGAACCCGAGTCCAGTTTGGCGCGGTGACGAGCCACACTCTTGCCTGTGATCTGCATCACAGCATGCAGGTTGAACCAGCGGCACAATAGAGATGCAAACGCAGGAGGGGCAAATGCATAAGCATAAGGAAGAGACAAAAGAGTTTGTGCTTCCGCAGAGGATCGCGGTCGCCACGGATTTTTCTATTGCATCGGGATTGGCGATCGGGTGGGCGATCACCTGGGCAAAGAGTTGCCACGCGCAACTTTATATAGCGCACGTCATAGAACCGGCAGAGGTGCAGGGTCCAACCGAATTGCGCAGTGTGGTGAGGAAAGAAGTTCGCGACGAAGCGGAACGCCAGTTGGGCTGCTATGTCGACCGGCTCCATCATGTGGCCCATGAATTCGTTTGCCTTGAAGGTGAGGTGGGAGAATCTTTGAGTGATTTTGTCGCTAAAAAAGGAATCGATCTTCTGGTTGTTGGGTCGAGGGGTCGAAGAGGTGTGCGCAGAGTCATGCTTGGTTCCGTGGCGGAAACCATCTTTCATGCCGTCACATGTCCGGTGATGACCGTAGGCATCGATTCGGCGAACTACACAAGGCCGGCGGACGGAGTTCATCGCGTTCTCTTCCCGACAGACTTTTCGCCGGATTCGCTATCGGCTTTGCCTTATGCGGCCAGTTTGGCTAATGCTCATGCTGCACAGCTATTGTTGTTGCACGTCGCAGAGCCGTCGGAAGAGCAGGGGCCGGATGAACCCTCTCCGGAGCAGCGCCACTTCGATGCCCTGGAGCTTGCGCTGGCCGAGGTTCCAGGCCTTAAAGTCCCGCCGAAGTTTGTCTGCATGAAAGGATATCCAACGGAGGCAATCCTCGCAGCAGCGCGTGACAACATTGTCGATCTGCTGGTGCTGGGCATCCGCGATCAGAAACGGCTTGAACTAGACGGCGCGAAGCCTTCACTTTCGTATGAGATCGTTGCTCGCGCACAATGCCCGGTGGTCACACTGCACAACTTCCGCAAAGGATTGAGCGAAAAGCTGCCGCTGGGGAACCGCCTGCGGCTGGTTTCGAATCGGGCTTATGTGAACTAGGTAGGGTTCTGCTTGCGATCTGGCAGCGAGACCAGAGAGTAAAGGTAGATCACTATTCCCACCCCTGAAAGCATGACCGCCAGCCCCATAAAGATCAACAGCGCCAGGGGCATTCTTACCCACAGGCTTAATGCCGAGGCAATCAGGCCGGCAGAAATCAGCATGGCCGCAACCCGGAGGCGCGCCTGCATTTTTGGCGAGTTTTTTTTTCAACATGCTGCTGGTCGCTCATGGTTGCTCCTTCCAGTATTTTGCCGTACCGAGATGGGTTACATTGTGGATGGTGTCATGGCAGCCGCTCGACGTGCAGGACATCTTATTGGATTTGATGTCGGCCATTAACTGCGGATCGGCAGTGTGCACAACCTGTTCTTCGAATGACCGGGCACCTTCGTGGCAATGCAGGCACTCGCGATTGTTAAATGGAGTGTAGAGATGCACCGGGTTTGAAGGATGGCTTATGTATTGCTTATATACGTGCACCATGCCACGGAGTTTGGCATGCACGCCCCCGTAAAGGGTGTAATCCGTGTGGCAGGTGTAGCAGGCCTGGTCGCGGGGAATACGCGCATTCTGAAAGTGTGCGGCTGGAATGTAGGACTTGTCATCCACCAGCAGGCTTTTGCCGTAAGGTTCCATGGTATGGCAGGAGAGGCAGAACTCGGTCTGCTTGGTATGCTCGATCCGGTTTTCCGTTACCATGGCCAGCGTCAGCACAGGCAGCAGGAAGAGCACGCAGAACACTAGAATCTTTCCTCCCGCCGTACAGGCAACGCCTGGGCGGATACATACGGTAATCGCCAGAGCTACACTCAGGCCGATCAGCAGACCAAGCAGCAGGGTTGGAGTCATCAGCACGACTTTAAGGCCTCCTGATGGAGAAAGCTTGATGGCGCATCTGATCAGGTGCTTCTAATTTTAGTTTCATATATCAGATCCCACCGGCAAATGATCAGAAAGCGTAAATGAGACTGAAGGTTCCAAAATTTGCATGGAAGTTGCGTGCCGCCGTTGGTGCCGTATTCGCACCTTCGGTGTAGTCCCAGTAGTTCCAGCCAGCCTTGCCGGTTAGATACTTGGCGAATTGCCATGACACGGAAGCAGTTGGCTGGTAATAGGTGGATTCCAACGGCCCCAGCGGAGCATTCGGGTTGAGCAGCAAGGTATTGCCGTCATTGGAAGTAATCGTATATCCCAGGCTGGTGGTGATTCGCCGTATGGGCTTATAGATTAAGTTGAATGACCCGAAGTTTCCCGTATTGTCATACAGCGAGATTCCTGAGAGATACGGCGTGCCGCAACTTATTGTGCCCGGCGTAGTGGGTGTGGCCACGAAGCAGATATTGGTCTGCGAGAAGGTGTCGATGTAGCTGTAGTTGACGTCCAGACTCCACTTTTCCGAGGGCACGAAAATCGCCGCAAAATTGTAGGTGCGATCATGCTGCAGGTGGCCTACGTCGAGATCGTTGTTGCGCTGCTCGATGATATTGATTGCCGAGCTAAAGGTAATCCACTTCCTGGGTTGATACTTGGCGCGAGCCCGGTAATGTTGCAGGTGGCGTGGGCTAATGCGGGTGTACACATTATCGGCGTAGAAGAATTCCGTGTCGAAATTGATGCGCAGATTGCTCATCGGCCTGAGCCAGACGCCAGCCAGCAGCGAGTGCTCGTTAATTTCCGCGGTATCCGCGAAAGTGGCGGCGCCGGCGCCGGTCGTTGTGCACGGCGCACTTGTCGGACAGCCGCGGGGGAGGGCGAGAGTGGGGTAGATCGTAAACAGGTCGTTTTCGAGCAGGCTGGCATTGATCTGCCGGTGTCCGTAGCGATAACCGATATCGCCGCCCACGCGTGAATTAAAGTCATATTGCAACTGCGTGGTATTTAACTGCTCATTTTGCCCCGTGAAAGTAAAGAACTGCGACGATTGCAGATCGGAGTTGGAACTCGCATTATGCTGCGGGCAGGTCGCGGCGGTGAAAGGCGGCGGGCATGTCGCCGGATTGAATATATTTGGATTGCTCAGCAGCGTGGCGCCAAACAAGGTGCTCGTATTCTGATTCGCGAAGCCGGGAATGCGGAAGGCATCCCAGCGGAAGGTATCCACGAAGCTAAGGTGGTCCGTAATATGTACGGTTACGCCGAGGTCTGCCGTTGTGGTAACTTTTTCCGCCGATCCGGGCTCACTGACGACGAAAGCGCGGTTGCGATTGCGCGTGATCAACCCTGAGAAGGTTTCGTTGGCCGAGGTGATGTCGGAATTGCCGGCAGAATAGGACGCACGAGCGGAGAAGTCCACGCGTTTGAAGTAGCTGCTTTGCATGCTGAGCTGTTCCGTAGGAAAGAACCCGCGCGCTCCGGTGTTGCGGCCATAGCCGAAATAGCCATTGCATGCTGGATTTACAGCTCCGGTCCCTAGAACCGGCGTTGCGCATGGCTGGCCTGCGGGGGTGTTGAATGATACCCCGAGGGAAACTGGAATGCCGCCAGCCAATTGGTATCCAGACAAATTGCCAAAGGAATACATGTTGGTGTTGGCCAGGGAATAATTCGTGTCGTCCTTGAATACATTGAAGGTCTGGTCGTAACTGATATTGGTGCGCGGCAAGACCTTGTAGTCGACGCCTATGCGATAGGTGTCGAGGCCGGTGCGCATGGTGCCAGCAAGCAGTCCCTCAGTGCCTTCATGAATGGTGGAGAAGAAAGGTCCATCGTTGACATTCCGCGTGTATTCCAGCCGGAACTTGACCACCGAAAGTGGCAGTAATGTCAGACTGATATCCGACATCTTGCGCGTGGTATTGAACAGGTGTGGAGAGTCTCCAATCTGCACGCTGGGACTCGATGCCGTTGGGTTCAACGGGTTTGCCAGCAAATCATAGTCGAAGAAGTTACGATCCCGGCGAAATGTGGCATTCAGGGTATACCACTTTCCCTTGGAGGCTCGCAGCATCGTCATATCGTTGGGATCACCGCCGTAGCCGAAGCTTGATGTGGTGAGATCGTCGAAGATCATCCCATTGCCGGGTTGTGCGTGCAGGTCGAGAGAATAGGAAAGCAATCGTGGGCCGCTGCTCCAGTTCACGAAAGTGTCGAACATAGGCACGCTGCCGGAAACGTCGCCGACATGGCCGCCCAATTCGACGGTCTGGTGGGCGGTGTAGGCTCCCCATTGCGCGCCATTTCCAGTTTCCGGTTCCTGTGCGACGGTGATTTGTGCCGCAGCCAGCAAAACGAGAGCCGGGAAGAGGACGACGTACCGCGACGACTGCCGTTGTATTGCAGCGGGAATCAGCTTTTCTAGCATTCGACGCATCGCATACTCCTACTTGAAGAAGAATTGATTGAAGTTTGAGCCGTGAATCTGCGTGTGGCAGAGCGTGCACGACTGGTATTTCTGCGCCTGATTGTGGAACGAAGGAATAGCCGGTGCAGCTGAATCCACGGTAAAGGTGTGGCATTCAAGGCAGAGCAGGTTGACCTGGCTGCGCTTCAGCAGGCGCGGATTGGGTGAACCATGCGGCGTATGGCAGGCGACGCAACCTTCGGTCTTTACCGGAGGATGCTCAAACATGAATGGTCCGGCTTTTTCCGCGTGACACTTGAAGCAGACCGTATCCTGCGCCGAGGTAGAACGGAGCTGTTTAGTCAGGAACCCGCCGTGCGGGTTGTGGCAATCGCTGCACTTTACCAGCCCTTCGTTGACTCGATGATGGAAGGGCATGGAGAATTCAGGCTTCTTTTCCAGGTGGCAGCCATAGCAGAGCATTGGCTCCGATGCTTTGAGCAACTGGGTCCGGTTCACTGGATGGTGAGCCGAATGGCAGTCCAGGCATCCAACATTATTCTTCTGATGTTCGGAGCGGAGAAAATTAGCGTGCTCCTCGCCCAGTTCATGGCAGGTCATGCAGCGTTTGCTGGCATCCTCGCTCTTGAGCTTGGAGAATGAAATGATCTTGGAGACGTCGCCACCCGCGTCGATGTGTGCCTGGCCGGGACCATGGCACGATTCGCATCCCTGAGCGCCGGGTCCACCGTGATGATTGAGCGTGGTAATCGAATGTGGTCCGGTCTCGAAGGATTTTGTTTCTGCCTGATGGCAGTCTTTGCAACTGTCGGAGCCCGCGTAGCCGGATTTATCGTTGGCGGCCGGTGTTTTGGAGGCAGCTGTATTGGATGCAGTCTGTCCGGCGGCGCCACCGCCCGGCGGGGTTGCTGCAGCGGCTACGGAGAGATATGCAAACAGCAAGAAAAGCAAACAATGGAAAGCAGTCTGTAGCTTTTTGCGCTGGTACACGCTTTTCCTCCAAAAACATCCATTCCGGATAGACTGCTTCCGCAGGATGCATGTTTGTTAAAGTAATGGGCTTAAAAGCGGATCGTCTGTGACGTACATCACTGGATCAAGGGTAGAAAGTGGAAAACAATTTTGCCCAGTATTGGTTCTCTTGCCAATCTGACGCGCCGAGAGACGTCTGACTGCGTCCATCACGGGATAGTACATCGCTTGCGACGTGGCAAACTGTACACTTTGAGACATATTTTGCAGATTATGTGGAACACAATCCTGTCCGACATAAGCAATAAATATTCCATTAATTCTCGGGCAGGCTGTCGCTTAATGTCGTGATTCGGGATTCAGTGGGGAGAGCAAGGCGCAAGAAATAGAGTTCCTCCGCTGTGCCCAGCGGAGGAAGATTGTTATGGAATGAATGCTCTAATATCCATGCTCCGAGCCTCCGGCAACTTTGCCGCGAAACATGCGGTAGATAAATGCGAAATATCCAGCGGCGAAGAGCATCCCAATCACCCACCATACGATGCCAATGGAAAGCGCGTAAGAGCCGGTTGCCGCATTGGCGACGGTCAAGCTATAGGCGGGATTTGTGCTAGCCGGCAGCATTACGGGATACAAGCCAAAGGCTGCTCCAACCAGCATCACGGCCAGATATAGGCAGGAACTAATGAACGCAGCACGCTCCCTGTGCTTGCGTAGCGACAAGTACATAAAGATAAGGCTACCCGCAACCACTGCCGGAATCGCAAACGAAACCGGATATCTGCGGTAGTTATCGAGCACCGTAGGGCGCACATGAATCGTGGCCATGAGACTCAGCGCGGTAAGAACAGCGAGCACGGGCCACAGGATCATCGCTGCTTTTCGCGCGCGCGCATTCAACTCGCCTTCCGTCTTCGTGATGATATAAGTTGCGCCATGAATACTGAGCGACACAAATGCAACCAGGGCAGCCAGAACGGTATACCAATCGAGAATGCCAGGGTTGGCCCCGGGCCGCCAGTTTGTCCAGAGGGGCTCGAAGAAGGTTTGGTCGGCATTCAAGGGGACGCCGCGAATCACATTACCGAGAGCCGCGCCAAAAAAGATGGCAAGCAGCATGCTTGCAATTGAAAAGAGTCCGTCGAAGAAATCGCGCCAGACCTGATTATCAAGGTGCATGCGAAACTCGATGCCAATGGCGCGCGAGATCAACAGCCAGAGCACCATGTTGAGCGGAAGATAAAAACCGCTGAAGCTTGCGGCGTAGACCGAGGGGAAGGCGAAGAACAGAGTGCCGCCCCCGGCAATCAACCATACTTCATTACCGTCCCACACTGGGCCAATCGTACGCAGAAGCATTCGCCTCTCATTATTTGTTTTGCCCAGGAATAGATGAAGGATGCCACAACCGATATCGAAGCCGTCGAAGATGACGTAGCCGGCTATCATGAGCGCTACTAAGGCAAACCATAACGTAGTCATGCGGCCTCCTGGGTGTTTCCGGATTGGGTGATGGCCTTGCCGCCTGCGTCAGGAAGTACGCCTTCTGGTCCATGATCGATTTCACGATGGACAAGGAAGAGAAAGAAAATCGCCAGCACGGTATACATTCCCATAAAGCCCAGCAGAGTAAACAATCCGTTTCCGGCGGATACGTTCTGCGAATATCCTGCGGCCGTGCGCATCAATCCGTAGACGAGCCATGGCTGACGTCCCATTTCGGCGGTCATCCACCCGGCGGTGTTGGCGATGTAGGGAAAGGGCAGGCACAGCATCAATATCCAAAGCAGCCAGCGGGTCGTAAATAACTTGCCGCGCCATAGAAGAAAAGCTGCCATGGTCATGACCAGTATGAACAATGTGCCCAGCCCGGCCATGATGTGGTAGCTGAAATAGAGAAGAGGAATATTCGTTGGCCAGTCCTCTTTTGGAAACTGATCGAGGCCCTTTACCTCTGCG
>Ga0206959_10322_pt1 | contig 10766 bp, 10 predicted proteins | sample Alteio_BWOrgHeat_31_FD_152971 | JGI IMG/M metagenome (GOLD analysis project Ga0206959, IMG submission 152971) | Enriched cells from forest soil in Barre Woods Harvard Forest LTER site, Petersham, Massachusetts, United States -... | ecosystem: Environmental > Terrestrial > Soil > Temperate forest >...
CGAATGACCTAGGCGATCTCACAAGGTGAGAAGTGCTTCGTGAGCCCCCATTGGTCACCATAGAGTCATCAGAGAATGGCTCCGTCTAAAGGAACTCGGAAAGTCTTTATTTTGTTGGCGTCCCCGACGGGAATTGAACCCGTGGATACTGGTTTTGCAGGCTGCCCGATTTCAGTAAAATCAATAACCTAAGTGGAAAACCCCATACTCAAAAGCCCTTGAATTTACTCTCGCCTACTTTCTCAATGGGGTGAAAATGGGGTTTTTGGTGCCCTGCTTCCGGGTGCCGCGTCGTAGCCATCATGACCCTTGCCGACAGGCCTAGACTCATTGACTCTTTCGCATCCAATTGCGCGGCGTGAAGTTGCTTCCATTGATCCGGCAACCAGACTGAGAGTTCGTTTATTCGCGCCGCCGGCAAGTTCATCAACAACTGGGTCAGGTAGAGTTGCGGGTCCACATTATGGCGACGGCAGGTGCTTGTCAGACTGGCTAGGATTGCCGCCGTCCGGCCGCCGCGCGCGTTGCCGACGAACAGCGAGTTTTTTCGATTGAGGACCACGCGTTTCATCTCTCGTTCGCTAACATTGTTGTCGAGCGGCACCGCGCCATCTGAACAAAAAACGTTCAACGCCTCCCACTGACCTAGGGCATAGGTCACCGCCTCTAATCGCATGTCTAAACAAGGAATTTCTCAAGCGGCTCCCAATAGTGACTTCTCCACCCCGCTGCGAGGTGTTCCCCCAAGCCTTTGGGAAAGCCCATATGGTCCAAGACGATCTTGGTTCCGGAGCCTTGCTCTCTTAGTTCGAACTTAGCAATGGAGTACACACCCGGCTCCCAATCGACCACTCGCCATGCCTGCACGATTCGCTCGTTGGGCACGAGCTCGATCTGCCTGCCTATGATGTGCCCGCCGAAGAGTATGAACACGCCTCCACCCTCACTACTGATTTTTGTGGGTTCGCTGCCTAGGGCCGTAGACGCTCCACCGAGCTTTATAACCTTGTCGAACTGTTTGGTGTCGGTGAGCGCTTCGTAGACACGCTTCCGGCTCGCTTTGAAGGAAGCCTCCTGGTGAATGGATTCCGCCGTACGAGAAATCTCCTCCTCGATTTCTGCCCGAGCTTCGTTTGTGCATAGAGCCAATCCGCCGAACGCCATTGCAATACCTGCGATCACTTGCCGCCGGGTGAGCTCATTGGCTATCGCTTCCCGATTCATTTCATAGCCCATCATCGTCCTCCCGAGTTCTTGACCTCAAAATCCCCCATCAGAAGAACAACGAGGGAAAATATGTTCAAGATAATATTTTTCCGGCCAGGTGAGTCCCATTCGGGTCATACTTCAGTGCCGTAGAGTTAAGGAGGACACATGTCTTATCCCGCTGGCCATCGCGTGACAGTAAAGAAAAACATCATTGACAGCGCACGGAGGCTGTTCAATCGGCACGGCTTCGAGAATGTATCTCTCGGCCAGATTATGGCCGGTGCGGGCCTGACACACGGTGGCTTTTATAGCTACTTCAACAGCAAAAGCGATCTCTATGCCGAAGTATTGAGCTGCTTCTTCACCGACCCCGAATGGAAAAGCTGCTGGGAAGGCGTGCATGTGGATCTATCCTCGACCGATGTAGGTTCGCAGGTTGTCCGCGCTTATCTATCTCGTCAGCATTTCGAGGACGTGGAGAACTCCTGTCCCATGGTTGCATTGCCGACTGATGTCGCCCGTAGCGGCGAAAGCGCGAGGCGCGCCTTCGAGACCGTCTTCAAAGCGATGGTAGGCGTCTTAGGGCGCAGCTTGATCCAGAATGGACGTAGTCGCCGCACTACAGCCCTAGGCATCGCAGCCCTGTCCATCGGCGGGATGATCGTGGCTCGCACCATGGTCGACCCCGCTCTAGCGGACGAATTGCGCGCTGCCTGCATGACTATTGCGCTCGATCTCGGTGGCTGGACGAAGAAGAAAAAATCGAAACACAATATTTCCCCGCGACACAAGCTGCGCCGGTCGACAGGCTTCTAGTTACACCGGATGCGACGCAAATGACCGTATGCGCGTCTTGGTGTGTTGTTCCTTGTGATGATTATGTCTGGATTACCGGCTCACGCGCTACCGGTGAGTGGAATTCTGAAGAGCCCAAGCAGTGCTCCCCCATTGATTGGGTTTTTCAGCGAGATATTTGCCGCGAATGCGAACCACCTTCCGGAGTGGCAAACTCACATCGCCAAACAAGATGACCAGACAAAGGCGGTGCTCGATCAGGCGCTCAAGGTGAGCAAGTCAGGAGGCGTTCTCAATAGTAGCGGCCACTCGGCACAGTTGAACGACGCGTGCTGGGGTGGATTTTTTGCCACTGGAAATCCCAAGTTTGTGGACAAGGTCGTGGATCAGTTGCGGTATTTCGACGAGCGCTCCGATGAGGCACTCTTTTTCTCGGGAGCCACGGCCATGTGGTCCCTGGCAACAAACTCCCGCACATACACTGCAGTCCGTTCGGCAATCGAGAGCGCAAAGATCAATGCTGATAAGCGTACTCAGGAGTTGATTGCTGAATTGCTGCGCGACGATCCGGCGCGAATCAAACAGGAAATCGCAGAAGTGGTTAGAACGCAGACGGACGCTGGTAAATGGAAGTAATTTATTTGTGCCGGTCGATGCTGAGGCTGCACGTCCAAGCGTGACAAGTAAGGAGTTACCGCCCCTATTCAGGGACTGGCATCTGCCCAGTCCGCGCGACGGTCACTTCCATAGGCCGACTTGTGGAGGATTTTTCACGTTAGGTCTAGAAAGCTAAGAATCGACATCCGCTTCTTGTCGCATGGCTCTGAGGTGAGGATCGCCCAGGCGGATTCGATCCAGATCTTTCGACTCAGTTGGGAGCGAAGAACGCTCCTAACTCCGCTCAAGATGACAGTGTGCGAGTTTATCCGTGAGCGCCCTGGAGTCGATCCGCGTGACAACACAGGTTAAGGGATGACGGGTGCAGCTCCGAAGATAGTGCCGGCGCCGGGATCGATGATCCGTACGAATGTCGTTTTGCCAGTCGCCAGGTCAAGCGAGACCAATTCGGTGAACGCCTGTGGAGGCCCGCCGGCAAAGCCGGTCAGTGCATCTCCTGCGGCTGCAGCCCCTGCAGGAAGTCCACGGCCTTCTGCGCATAAGAGGCGGCCTGTACGACACAGCGCTTGTCGTTCTTGAGGACTTCGAGCCAGTTGGCGATATAGCCGGCATGGTCATCACGTGCTTCCGGCGTCAGCTCCAGATCGGCGCACAGGAAGGCGCTGCCCAGCTCGGCAACGAGTTCCTCGCGGGCGTAGCCTTCATCGCCCCAATGCTGCCGGCCGAAATCGCGGGCCAGGCGCATGGGATGCTTGGTCGAATGGATGAATTCATGTCCGAGCGTGGCGAAGTAGCTTTCGGCGTCGCGGAAGGCTTCGATGATCGGCATCTGCACGTAGTCCAGCTCCTGCGCGTAATAGGCGCGGTTGCCGCCGTGCTTCAAAGTGACGGGGATATGCTTGAAGAATTCCTCGGCGCGCGCGATGCGCTCGACCGGCGTGAGTTGGCTTTCGGCTTTGGCGTAGTAGATTTCCGGAAGACCGTCGATCTGCTCGACGTTGAACACTGTGTAGCCCTTGAAGAACGGGATTTCGCGCTCGATATCCTCACCGCTGTCGTCGTCGTGCTCGGAGCGCGTGATGGAATTGGCGTAAACCACGAGCGAGCCCTTCTCGCCCTTGCGGACATGCGCGTTCAGTTCGAGGGCCTGCTTAAAGGTCATCCAGATCGGCGCCGCAAAACCCTGCTCCATCGCGCTGGCCCAGAGCATCAGGATGTTGATGCCGAAATAGGGCTGGCTATTATGGCGCAGCGGACGCGTGATTCTCCCTGCCGCGTGTTCGGCGTTCCAGGGTTTCATCCACGGCCTGACGCCCTGCTCCAGCGAGGCGATGATCTTGTTGGTGATGCGGGTGTAAACGTCCTGCTTTTCTTCTGTGTTCGACATGGTCTGTCCTTTCCGCGTTTTCGTAACGCGGGCATGAACAAGCGCGGTACAGAGCGGGACCTGTCACCGAAGGGAAACGGCCAACACGGGAGCGGAGCGAAAGGAGCGGGCAGCGCCGTTGACAGGGACCGCCGCCGCGCCATGATCCGCGTACTGTTACGAGAAGCGGAAAGGAACAAGACAGAACGCCGCAGCAGGACGTTCCCGGGGTCGCTAAGAAGCGCCGGCAGGATGGATGTTCTTAACTATTGTCGGGTCGACGTGTGCACTCGCGATTCGGCGCCAACTGAAGACAGTCGCTCGCACCTGGCTCGAAATGTGATCTCGCCTCTTCTGCACTGGATCGCACCAAATCGCATAGGAGCTTTAAGGAGTTTCGGCAACATAACTGGTTCGATTGTAGGCGTATGCCTTCACGACAAGAATGCAGGTGAGGTCAGGGTCATTTCGACGATTACTGCAATTGAAAGATCGGTGGACCTGAAGGGTTGACACAGGCGGTCTTGAAAATCACGCGATATTGGCGGCTCTATTTGGTTTCAATAGTTTAAGTGGGGACGGATTGCACAGTTTCGGTTGAAATCGGGCACAGTAGGTTGGTTTTGTGCAGTAGATTGTGCAGCAAATTATGGATTGTGCAGTAAGTCTTAAATCCCCGATTTGCTGCACACGATATGTGCGCGTAGTTCATTCTCTGTGCGACGGGCCTGACCATATTGCGAGGTGAGTGGAGAAAACTGGGGGCTCCCCTGGACCTTCGCCATGAAGGATGATAAGCCCTTCGCTCTCGGCGGTGTGTGGCGTGCGCTGGGATGCAGAAAGTAGGAATTGGCGACAAGCATGCCGACCTGCCTGATATTGTGTTGGGCAGGGAAACACACGATGAATACCTGCTCACGCTGCTGCCCGAGCTTCAACCAAATCTCGAAGCAAACGATGCTTCAATCGCTTCGGTGCTCTGGTTTCTCGACCGTGCGCATCTGGATCGCACTCCCCCTGACAAGTTCCACCGTCAAATGGATTTCGTGCGCAAAATTTGGTTCGAGGAGCAGGAGCGACGTGAGTCACCAAACTATCCGTGCCCGCTGTTAGAAGAACTGCAATGGGTGTTCGTACCAGACTGGCCGCCAGATTCAGAACCGGAAGACATCGCGAAGATTGTTGCTAGTCGATTTCAAGGAGCAATTGAAAAGCTGGCAACTTAAGTTGGCTGCTCTCTCGCAGAAGCCAGAGAGACAACGACGTGGAAGAATTGAACCAGTAGGCTGCCATGATGTAGGCGCTCACCGCGAAGGGTACCCTGTGCAATCGAGCGTCACGTTGCGCGTTTTATCTTTGATCTGACGTGCGCGAATTGAAGACGTGGATATCCGAGGACGCTGGTCCCGACATGACCATCGACGCTCTCATGTCTGTGATTCATTATTTCCGCATCAAGAATGTGCGTGCCAGGGAGATATTGAGCGAAGTTGCGCAATCCGTGGAGAGTTGGCGTACGGCAGGACAAAATATTGGCATGAGCGACGAAGAGCTTGAGCCTTTTGTTAGACGCCTTCGAACACCCCGAACGCAGGGCCGCGAAGTTTGCACCTGTAGCTCAAGTGGCGGAGAAGGCTCTTTCTTACCAAAAAATATGGTCGTTTCAATGCCATTGCGTATCTGTCACTGGCCGCGGGCATTGCTGTGATTATCGTTTTACTTTGGTCACCCATCTATAGGCAGGTGACAGTTGTATCCGACACGATGGCCCTCCGAGAGTGGGTATCGCCTAATGCAGTTCCCGAATTCCTTGCGAGGGAGGGCGGCGATCAAGACTCCCAATTAGCAACAAATCTAAAACGGTGGGTGACCAACCTTCAGAATGCCACACATCACAGTAAGCCATTGCCGAACTCCCTTGTTCACTGGAGTGAGGTCAATCAAAAATGTAAGGATCAATCCGAGTCCTTCGCAATTTCAACACTCAAGGTTCATGCGGATTGTGCGTCCTATTTGGCGACCAGAGAGCCTACTGGCACGACTGTGGCAGCCGGGGAGAATCCCGAAAAAGTCATCCCGGAATTGTCACAGGCGGAGCAGGACGTTTTCGCGACTTTCTCCGAAGAACTCATTGGCAATTCACAAGTACCGAAGATTCCAGGAAACTCGGTGCACATCGAGACAGCGTTGCCTAACGTGTGAAGCGTCGCACAGCGTTTACGCGACAAGATCGTCATCCCTTGGATTTACGTAGCTAGCCGGAGTGGTGCAGTTCTCGTATACCCGGGCACCGGTTTGATTGGAAACACCGGATGGACAACTCAGAGCAGAACTTGGTATGAAGCGGCGTTTGGTAGCGAGCTAGATACTAGGCTATCGCAGCCATATCTAATGGGATCCCTTACGGTACCCTACTTAGACCTCCTCGCATCAAGACAATATGTTTTTGTAAGGACTTATTTTCAGACATTTTCTCATGGTGGTGAGGACTTCGTACTTTGTGCAGATTTTGCGAGGCAAGGCGCTGCGCCAGGTTTCACAGGGATCCGGCAAGAGAGCCTTCTCTCTTCCGTGCGATGGGCTCTTCTGGCCAGTGGGTTGGTTTTTCTGCTCGCCTACTTGTTCTCTCGATCGAGTACGGAGAGATATATTTTTGAGCGACAAGAGTTCGATTACGGGCGTCTGATCCAAACTCGGAATAATGAGTTTTCCGGTATGGACAGGCAATTCAGAGATGCAGCAGGGGAGCTGTCCTTCGGAAAGATCGTCAATTTTAAACTCAAAATCGGATCAGAGGAGGAGAGCAAGCGCCTAAAGATCTTTGGGTTACAACGTGAAGACCGTATCATCCGGGGGTACGAGAGTTGGCGCGTTTTCTATGAGCACTCAGAAAACTGGAACTTCTTTGGTATCAGATTTCAGAGTGTTGCTGCTATCCCAATGGGCAACCTGCTGGTTATATACGACCGCGAAGTTGTTCCATCTTGTGAATGGGTACAGTCCGCATCGAGGATTGAAACGCTATTCTCCAAAGAGCACTTAGCCGACACTGAGCAGGCACTTGCGCGATACCTAGAAAGGCGGGCAGCGGCCACAATGAGTCCCTTGGAAGTGAGTTCTCGCCAGTTGCGCGCTGGTTCCGATAAGGATGGCGCTAAGAGCGTGCCGCAATTGATTGGGATTGCACCGGAAAAACTCACCGCGTGGGAGCAGCAGCAGATATATCTAACGCTCGACGAGGCGACACTGATTAAAATGTTCAAGGACGCGGAGGTTAAGGCGGTGATCCTGGAGAGTTATTTCCGTCGACTGCTCGAACGAGAGAGAATTGATTCCTTGTTTGAAGGTGCGAGTGTTCAGCGTCTCGTAGTGTTTCCCGAAAGTAAGACGACTGATGGTAAAGCAATTCTAGCGCTGAGCGAAAGTGCGTGTAACCTCTTTAAGAGGAAGATTCTTCCGGGCTATACTCAGCCGCGATCACTAGAATTCGTGAGGGCAAGTGATGTTTGGGAGAAGGGAAGGGATGCGAAGGTATACGATTTTGCCATACTGAATGATAAATTGGTTGTTGTTACTCACACAGTTTCTGAAGTTGCCACAGTAGATGTTTCTACGGGTGAACAGGATCACTCTGATTACCGCGTGGACGGATATGTCTCTTGGAGAAGGGCAGATGTCGAATTTTATCGAGAGTTATTTATAGAACTGTCTGAAGCGAGCACAGAGTACGAGATCGAAACACGACCTATTGGTTAGACAACAAATATTAAGTGTGCTGTTATCTATCCACCGTCGTGCACCTGAGTGGTTAGCTCTCCAATGGTCGACTATGCTGATGCTATGCCGAAACTGTCGTCTGGGAGATAAAGCAATAGGGACATCAAGAGAACCTTTAGATCATCTGTTCGAGTCTTCGTGGATGATAACGTCGTTTATCATTCACTACTTGGGATTCGCAAGCCGCAAGAGCTTGGGGACCTGTCCGAGATGCCGATTCCGCAACTTGAATGATTCGGCGCTTTGGCATCTACCCAGACTCCGAAGATGCCGAGTTCGCACCCGCCGGCTGGCCACACGCACTGCGCAGCTGTCCGGAGATACTCGTCCCCTTCGTCCACAGGAAAGCGCGCTTAAACCCGGCCTCGTTACTGTAATTCTGCACGCTGGTGCGCGGCCCTGGCGTTGATAGTCACGAACCGTCGCTAAGACCGGAGGCTTTTGGCGGTCAGGTTTATGGGGCCAGTCTGTCTTGACGAGCGAATCACGACCATCGCACGACCCTGATAAAGCTTGCGCCGAGCGCCGTGATAGGAATCCGGGTCCTGTCCATCTCCGTTCCCACGGCGGTGGATTACGCCGGGTCCGTTGATCTCGAACTGAACCTCCTGATCCGCGTGCAGATCAGGCCTACCATTTGCATCCACAGCCTCGACCGTTACGAAATGAAAGATCCTGGCCGTCCGCCTGGAGCACCGTTCGATTCGCCGCCACGCGCAGCGTCGCCGCTGCTCCCACCGCCGCGAGCACGCCTTTCCGCAACAACGCGATCCCCGCGCAGGCCCACCCCCTTCAGCGGTCTACTTCGACTGTTTTAGAGTTATCGATCGTCAATCGACAATTGGGCCCAGCCTTATCAGTGGAGGAAGACTCGACCGCGGCGTGAGTTGGAAACTTAGGAAACCGTGAAAGCTCCAGGCGAGGTTCATCTGGAAGCCATCACGAATCTTCGTGAATTCAAGAGCCTCTGAGATGGCGAGTTTGAGTTCTTTTCGAAGTTTTCTCCGTAAATGTTTGTTTGAAAAACTACCCGAATCAATAGATCACATGAATCGGCAAGCAACAACAAAGGGTGTGCCCAGGTCGCTATTTTGAGACATATGATAGCAGTCCCCGCAACCGAGCAGTTCGAGCTATCGCCGCGCCGGATAGGTTGATGGTAAATCTCTAGTGCCGTATCGACAGCGCTCCGCGGGGAGAACTTAGCGGCGGCGAGGTTGTTGGCGCGGAGCGGTGTGGATACGGCGATTTGCAGTAAGCCCCTGGCGTGGTGGATGCATGGGGATTGTATGCCGCTTACGGAGAGTTGAGACAGCTACCCGGGCACGGGGATAGCCGAAGTGAGGCATGACTGACCGTGTTGCCAGGACGGTCGGGAAGCTGAACGGGTGGCTGGATGGTTGTTGTGAGCGGTGTGAAGGCGATTGGAGGCGTAGGGGCGCGAGGGCGCGGTGGGAATCCGTCGCGGCGCGGAGTCTGGATGTCCTACGGGTCAGCATCGTCTTGATCAGGATGAGTCGAAGGCTAGCGCCCTGCTTGGGCTGGGCGGCTCAACAGCGGAGCTACGTGCGACGACGTGCAGGGTGCCGCATTTGCACTGGGGACAGGATCGGTTGAGTGCAGACTTCTGCTGTTCGGAAAGCAGGGTGCAGCGATCTACAGCCGTGGCGCAGAGATGGAGCCGCAGAGGGCCAACGCCTGTTGACGGTTGCGGTTGGCAAGCAATCCGAAGTGGCGGATCTTAACGAAACCGGCGGGCAGCACATGGAGCAGGAAGCGGCGGATGAACTAGACCGCGTCGAGCTTCATTACGCTGCTGCGGTTGCCATGTCTGGAGTCTCGCCGTCTGCCCCAAACGTTGGTCGTCATGTCATCTTTTGTGTTTAAATCCCTTTGTTTGTCCGTCAAGCTAAACTATTTGTTCTCGTGTATTGAGATACAGAGCCGATCTCGCAGGTTTTGCGAGATAGCATCTTAATTATTAGAGGCCCTCATGTATTAGTTAAATAGTTAATAACTCATTTAAGACTTGAAAGGCCAGCCATCCTAACCTATATTCATTTGAATTCCATGATGAGGTACGAGTTAGAAGTTTTAGCTTTTAGCATGTATCAAGCGACGCTGATTGTTATCACCTAAAAGCGCAACCTAAGGCTTCAAACACACGTGTCTAGGCGGACACTTTTACGATACCCAATTAGGGAAGCAAATGTATAGAAAACTGCCCTTGGCGTCGCGCACCTCACTCGTTCTGAGTCTCTTTATTGCGCTGTCGTCGCTGCAACTGTTTGCGAGCACTTTCAGTAATCTCGCCTTGAAGCCTTCGAATTCCCCCTTCAAGACGCACGCCTCGATGCGGTCGATTCTGATTACGCAAACCTCACTGTCACCGATTGCGCTCAGCCCATAGCTGGCCCGAGCCAGGCACCTATATGTCAGGGAACGGTCTTTAGTATTAAAGTATCCGATCTCGGCCTTAGGGCAAAGCTGAAGCAATTTCATGTAGGCGAGCATGTCCGTGTTGCATGCGACGAAAAGAAAGTGCTGCAGGATATCGGGGGGCTCTGGTCAGTACCTGTGAGTGCGACGCATAGACTGACAATCAATGAAGATGATGCTGCTACGTGATAATAAAAATAAAACGAGTCCGCTCCTTTTGAACCTATAAAATACAACCGGCAATGTTGGAGGGTCTTATGATGCACTTTCTGCGACAGACCTTGGTGTCAGGTTATTTGTTGCTGCTGTTCGGCTCGATAGCGATTGTAGGTTGTTCGATCCGTCTAATATCCGATTATGACAATGTTCTTGACCAGGATGTAACTGCTATGCAGCAGAGCACTGAAACATTCCTTAATCAATTGAGCAATGAAGTAGGTACCCCGGCTGGGACCTACAGCGCAAACACTGATTTTTATGTGAAGACCAATGCCTCCCTAGCAACAATGGCAACTCGCGCTGCTGCCGCGCCAAAAAGCAAAATTATTGCCGGCGAAGTTCA
>Ga0206959_10326_pt1 | contig 10646 bp, 9 predicted proteins | sample Alteio_BWOrgHeat_31_FD_152971 | JGI IMG/M metagenome (GOLD analysis project Ga0206959, IMG submission 152971) | Enriched cells from forest soil in Barre Woods Harvard Forest LTER site, Petersham, Massachusetts, United States -... | ecosystem: Environmental > Terrestrial > Soil > Temperate forest >...
TCCTCAAGCTGGGAGCGCAGGTCTTCGGAGATCTCGGCCAGGATGTCCTGCTTCTGGGCGCGCGGCAGCCAAAAGCCGACGGCCTGCAGATAGCGGTCAATGAGGTCTGTGGATGGTTTAGTCATTGCAGTTGTTCCTTTGTCTCGAGCGCTGTGGACTCATGCGCGGTTTGGGTTGCCGATGGTGATGAGGGGACGGGCGCCATGATCCGGTCGATGGCCGCGCTCATAGCTTCGTGCTCATTCAAAAGCTGATAGAGTGTGATTTCGCCTTGGGGGGAGAGCCGGTAGAAGCGCTTGTTGCGCTTGTCCTCCTCCCGCCAATGGCTGACGAGCAGGCCCTGCGTTTCCAGGCGGCGCAGCAGCGGGTAGAGCGTGTTTTCGTCGATGGCCAGGCCGTGGCTCTCGAGAGCTTTGCGCAGGGCATATCCGTAATGTTCCGTCCGGAGCTGGGCGAGGACGGCGAGGATCAGACTGCCGCGGCGAAGCTCAAGGCGAAGGTTCTCAAAGATTTCGTTGTCCATGTTCGTCGCACACTGTGTATCAAACAGTATGTGAAGTACACCGTATGCGATGCGGGTAAAGTTGTCAAGAGAAATTTTCGAGGAAAAGCGGCCGTCAACATTAGGCTCTTGGCGAGGGGGGAATGAATGAACATCGCTGAAGCCTACGATTACCTCGCTCGCGCCTGCCGGGACCTATGGGCCACGCTGAAGAGCGTGCCGGACGAGGTTTTGTCCCGGCCGTTGCTGGACGGCTCGCGGTTTCACTGCATTAAGGACATTGTGATGCACATCCCCGACGTGGAGAACGGTTGGACTCGCGGGGACATCCTGCGCGACCGGATGGTGCGGAAAGACTTTCCGCCTTGATGAACCCTGAAGGTGGCCCGGTTTACGCGGAATTCCCGCTCGAAATGCTACCGGACTACTGGCGGGCTGTGGAGCAGAGCACCCTCGCTTACGTCGCCACCCTGACGGACGATGAGCTGAAACGGCTTGTGAGTATGCTCAACCGGCCAGAGGAGCGGCATACGGTGGATGAACTGTTGTGGCACGTCATGATTCACGAGATACGGCACACGGCACAGATTGCGCTGCTCCTGCGCTCGCAGGCCATTAAGCCGCCTTCTCTTGACCTGTTGAATTACCTGCCGTCCACGTGACCTTGTCCCAAGGAAGGGCGGGGGAATCCCCGACGCTACTTTCTTTTCCGGCTCGGGTTCAGTAGTCTCAAGAAGCTCTGGACAGCTTCTTAAAACCCCGGTTCTTCGCGGTCCACCTAATGCGTCGTTTTCCATCTGTCTTCGTTCTCGGACTGGCTTCGAGCCTCGCGTTGCCTGCCGCAACGGTTTCGCACGGTCAGAGTGCGGCTCATCCGCGCACGTATACCTTCCAGCCCGCCACCTATCACGGTCATTCGGCGGGACACCACGCCGGGCATGGCCACGCTAGCCATGGCGCGAAGAACGCATCGGTGCGCCGCCCTGGGAGTCGATCAGTTGCAGGCCACCATCATGCCGCACTTGTGCCAGAGACCCGCACTGTTAGCGCCATGATTCCTCCCAAACCATTGATAGACATGCATCTGCCGCCGCTTGCGGGGTCCCACGAGTCGCTGGTCAGGCAGAATGAGCGGACGGAAGCCGACGGCATCGAACGTATTGAAGACGATTCTCAGTTGAACGAGTTGCGCCGGGAGAAAGCTCTGGTGGCTGTGCCGGTGAGTGCATCCTTGCACATCAATGAGGGTTTACCGATAAACCGGCGCTATTGCCGGCCATGGACAGCGAAATTTCTGACTGACCTAGCGCGGGCGCATTATGCCCGCTTCCATCGCTACCTGCAGGTAAACTCGGCAGTGCGGACTGTTGAGTATCAACGGCAATTGATCGAAGTGAACGGCAATGCCGCTCCAGCCGATGGCGATATTGCCTCGCCGCATTTGAGTGGCGCGACGATCGACATCGCGAAAAAGGGTCTGTCGACTTCAGAAGTCGCCTGGATGCGAGGCTACCTGCTGCCTCTGCAGATGGCAGGCAAGCTCGACGTAGAGGAAGAATTCTATCAGTCGTGCTTCCACATCGCTGTGTACAAATCGTATGCACCGCCGGTGCAACCGAAGACTCCAGTACGGCACAATTCGGCAACGCTGCTGGCGGAGCGGGTGCGATAGAGCTGCACAATCCTTGCGGCAAGCTACGATTGCTGCCTGATGCAAATTCCTGCTGAACTAACACGATGGACGACAGTCGCAGCGGCGATCCTTGCGTTTGCGCCGGTGCTGGCGTTCGGGTTCTGTGGCGCAGGGCTGATAGGGCGCGTACGTATATTGCCGACCGCAGTTCAGCTCACGCTGCCCGCGCTCCTATGTCTTCCCTATCTGCTGGCAACGTTGCCGCTGGGACCGCCGGGGCCTACAGGTGGATTTCGCTGGGATTGGTTCACGCTCTACGCGCTCCTCCCGGTCGCCGTGGCGGCGTCTCTACTGCTCGTGGTGAAACTCGATCCCGACCAGCGCGGGCATTGGCTCGAGTTTATGGTCCTGCTGGCCCTGGGGCTGGCGGTCGACTTGCGCTGGTTCGAGGGCGCCTGGCCGCACCGGATCGTCTTCATGAACAAAATGCTGCTGCTCGATGCCGGGTTGTATGGATTTCGTTGCATGCGCGGGCTGACGGGCGTGGGGTTTGACCTGCGCCTGCATTGGAGTGACTGGAAAATCGGGCTGCGCGAGTTGGCCTACAGCACGCCGATTGCCGTGACGCTAGGGCTCGTGCTGGGTTTTCTCCACTGGCAACCGCACATCGAGCGGCCGTGGATGATCCCACTAGCGTGGCTCTTTACCTTTTTCTTCATTGCATTACCTGAAGAGATTTATTTTCGCGGCTGGATGCAGAATCTTCTTGAAAGACGTCTGGGCCGCACGGCTGCGCTGCTGATAACGGCGGCTATCTTCGGGCTCTCGCATTTCAACAAGCGGACTGCCTTCTTCAATTGGCGATATGCATTACTGGCCGCGATCGCCGGAGTCTTCTACGGGCGCGCCTGGCGGGCCGAGCGGCGAATTGCAGCATCCGCAATTACGCACGCAACGGTGGACACGCTCTGGGGCGCGCTGCTTCGCTAAAACTTTCATCGATTGCCATGACGCTGGTGGTAATGCAGGTAACCCAGTCCGACACGCATGTGGCGATGGACCTGATCCGGGATGGTAATCGCGAGACAGATTCCCAGAATGCCGTGGGCGAGTGCCAGCGTGTAGAGATTGCGATAGCGCAGGAAGAACAGACAGGAGAGGGTTCCCCAGACAAGCGTGAGGACTGTGAGTACCGGATTGGGGATGTGAGCGAGGGCGAACAGCAACGCCACCAGCCCGACGGCCGGCCAACGGCCCGGAACCAGGCGAAGCATGCGTGACAGGAAATAACTCTGCAGAAGGAACTGCTGCATGAGCGCCCAGACGAGGTATCCCCAGACGTGGGAGAAGAGAGGCGCCTGGCCAAAGAGTGAATGCAGCGTATGCAGGCGGAAGGACACCCACACAGCGAGCGCGGAAAGGGCGAATGCAAGGACGGGGATCCAGAGTGAAAAGACCAGACCTGTCGTTCCAAGGCCCAGCGTCTTCAGGTTTTCGCGGCGCAGCAGAGTGAGGCTGAGGATAGTCGCAACGGTGATCCAATAGAGAATGCGCTGCAGCGGATTGGGAGTCCAGATGACAGTGAGGATGAGGCCATAGCCTACGATAATTTCAAGAAGATCGCGGGTTCGCGGCGAAATGCGGGACACGACTCAGAGTAAACCGGCACGCGTCTGGACCGAAACGACCGCAGCGAAAAATCAGACAGCTATCGAAACTGGCTCATGTCCATATTCAGCGAGTACTTTTCTCCGTGTTCCAGCAATTCCTCCCATGTAACCTCGCGGCCCAGCTGACCGGCCATTCGGCCCAGCATCGCGCTCAACGCGCTCTCCACACCGATAGCGGCCTGATTGTGGAACTTGCCTGAGACAATGCTCTCGATAAAGCCGCGATCCTTCTCCTGATCGGCCAGAGCGAGATTGTCGGTAAACGCTCCATTTGCGGCAAACGACGCGCCTCCCGCTACCGGCTTCGCGGGCGAATTGTCAGCCCAAATCCACGCATTGTCACCGATGATCCGGAGCGGCCCGGAGTAGGGCGCTTCAGCGATACCGCGCGAGCCGAAGACCCTCTGAGAAACATCAAACCAGCCGTTCGTGCCGAACTGAGTCGAAGAAAAGCTCACATGCACATTGTCGGGATAGGTGAATATGACCTGATAGTTGTCCCAGTTATCTCCGAAGTGCGTGAGGACATTCCTTCCGCCCGTAGCTACTGCCTTGGTGGGGTGCGCCTTGAGCACCCAGTTACAAATGTCGATGACGTGAATGTTCTGCTCGACCAAAATGTCTCCGGACAAGGTGCGATCCCAAAGCCAGTTGCGCAGACGAATTTCATCGTGAGACATCGTCGCAGGCCGATCGGGGTAAGTCGACGCCGGTGCATTATAGTGAGCGGCGATCGAGGCGATCTTGCCCAGATCGCCATTCTGGATACGGCGCACAATTTCGACAAATGGTGGCGCACTGCGAATCTGGAAGCCCACGTCGAGGCTCAGGCGGCCCTCCACGCGCTTGCCGATCTCCAGCGCCTGCTTTGCCTGCGTCACGTCCACGCCAACCGGCTTTTCACAATAGGCATGCTTGCCGGCGCGGACCACCGCATCGAGATGCTGCACATGGAACCACGGCGGAGTAGAGATTTGCACGGCGTCGACCCCATTCGACGAGGCGACTTCCTCGAATGCCTTGTAGCCGCGAAAGATCAGTTTAGGATCGACGCCCGAATAGCCCAGTGTGCCGGCGAGTTCGTCGAAATGCGCCTTTCCCTTCTCAAGCTGGTCAGGAAAAATATCTGCGACCGCGACAATCCGCGCGTTGGTGTTCTTTGCGAACGACGTAGCCACCGAAGTTCCGCGATTGCCGCAGCCGAGGAGAGCCAGCCGCACCGCTGAGTTGGCTTCGTAACCGAAGGCCGTTCGGGATTTCAGAAGCAGTAGCCCCGAAGCCGCAGCCGTACCACTGATGAAGTCTCGTCTATCCACAGATTCTCCTTATGCGTGACTGCCTTGTACCTGGGCAATGATCCCTTCCAGATACACTCTCTCTTTCTTTACGTCTTCAATCTGCTGAGGGCCTGAGGTTTCACGTTCGATGGTGATCGCGCCGCTGTAGCCGAGTTTGTGAAGTCTGGTAAACACCTGCAAAAAGTCGACTAAGCCGGTGCCGATCAGCACCTCCTCACCCAGCTTCATTGGATCGGTGGGCCATCTGCCGTCTTTCGCATGAACACTCTTCACATGCGGGCCGATCATGTCGACGGCATCCACCGGATTGGCTTTGCCATAGAGAATCAGGTTCGCGGTATCCAATCCTACGCCCAGATTCGGCTGGTCTACGTCTTGAATGGCGCGCTTCATGGTGGTGGGAGTTTCCTGCCCGGTCTCCATAAGAAAGTCTTGCCCGTTCGTAGCGCAGTGCATGGCAACCTCACGAATGGCAAGCACAGTCTCCTCATAGAGCGAATCTCTAGGATTCTCCGGAATGAAGCCGCAATGGGTCTGCACGCGCGGAACCCGCAGCAGCTTCGCGAAATCGGAGGTTTGTTTCAATGCGTCGATTCTGGCTGATCGGCTTTCGCGCGGCACAAGGCCAATGGTCGAGGGTCCATCGAGAAAATCCCATACCAGCCGGCCCGGCCCCACGACCTCGACACTCGTTGCGACGACGCCATACTTATCCAGCAATGCACGCAATTCCTGTGCAAGGGATTCGCTGAACTTGCCAAGATAGCCATCCAACGAAAGAAAGCAGTTGGAAAAGCCCAGTTCCTTAACCCGCGAGATGGCGGCCTCCGCCCCAGTCGCAGGCTGAATCATCAGGCCGAGCGCCATGGGCTTCAGGGCATTCTGCGCGGGCGGCGCAGCGATCGCAGACAACAGATTCGATATCCCGATTCTTCGGCCGGAAACGCGACCGGCAAACGCGCCGGTCTGAAGGACCGTCGCGCTCATCGTGGCTCTCAGGAAAGTTCTCCGATGCATGCCTCACCTCGCTGAACAACGTTCCAAGAGGAAAGCCTATCAGAGCGTCGTCGCATTGCATCGGAAGGAGCTACAGCTATTGCGTCTTGAGTGCGCGGTGACCGATGTCCCGGCGGTAGTACATGCCTTCGAAATGAATCTTGCCCATGGCTTCATAGGCGCGCTGGAGCGCGCCGTCGAGAGAGTCGGCTGTGGCCGTAACCGCCAACACCCGGCCTCCGCTAGTGAGGTAATTACCGTCGACCAGGGCGGTGCCCGCGTGGAAGACTTCAACGCCGCGGGTCCGGGCAGCGTCGTTGAGACCGGTGATGCGATGTCCGGTAGTATAGCTGCCCGGATAGCCGTCTGACGCGGCGATGACAGAAGCGGATGCGCCTGGTTTCCAGGTGAACTCGGTTTCGCTGAGGCGGCCTTCTACGCAGGCTTCGAGAGCATCGACAAGATCGCTTTCCATACGGACGAGAATTGCTTGCGTCTCCGGATCACCGAAGCGGGTGTTGTATTCAAGCACCATCGGGCCGCGCGCCGTCATCATCAGGCCGCAGTAGAGCACGCCGATGAACGGAGTGTCTTCCGCCGCCATTCCGTCGATGGTGGGCTGGGCGACGTGGTGTACCAGCCACTCCCGCATCTGGTTATCCAGAATGGGGTCGGTCGAATAGACGCCCATGCCGCCCGTGTTCGGTCCGGTGTCTCCTTCGCCGAGGCGTTTGTGATCCTGTGCGGGAACGAGGGGCGCGACGTGTTTGCCGTCGCTCAACAGGAGAAAAGACACCTCTTCTCCGCTGAGGAACTCTTCGATGACCACGCTCGTTTCCACACTCCCCAACAGCTTGCCGCTGAACAGCCCGGTGATGGCCTCCTCGGCCTCATGCTTCGATTCGCAGATGAGTACGCCCTTGCCGGAGGCGAGCCCGTCTGCCTTGATGACAACGGGCAGGTGAAAGAAATGGAGCGAGTCGAGGGCTTCCTGCCGGGTGGTGCAGACCGCGTAGCTGGCAGTAGGTATTTTGTAGCGCTGCATGAAGCGCTTGGCGAAGGCCTTGCTGGTTTCCAGCATGGCTGCGGCGCGGGTGGGTCCGAAGACCGCGAGGTCGCGGCGGGCGAGCTCATCGACCAGGCCGAGCGAGAGAGGCAGCTCTGGGCCCACAACGGTGAGGTCGGGCGCCTCTTCCCCAACCACGCGCAGCATGTCGTTGAGGTCTTTGGGGCTGGCCGGGACACAGCGTGCAACGGATGCGATACCCCCATTGCCGGGCGCACAAACGATATCGGTGACGCGCGGCGATTTGCGGAGGGCCCATACGAGGGCGTGTTCGCGGCCGCCTGCGCCGATGACAAGCACTTTCATGAGGGGAGACGCCTTCCGTTTCGGGTGAATGATTCCTTGGCAAGCCTATCGCATGCCTTCGGCGCCGCCAAGCGGAGGACATTATCCAATGCTATCCAGGAGGGTAATCCGACGCCGGCATATGAACAATTGTTAATAACAGTAAATTAACTATGGTTTACAAACTCTAAAATCCTCCCTATACTGAGCGAAAGCGTATGGCCACCCCCACGACCCAAGCCGCCCGTCCGTCCCTGCTGCCCCGGCTGCGTAGCTCGGAATTGTGGTCGTACTTCGGGCCAGCGTTTGTGGCCAGCATCGCCTACATCGACCCCGGCAACTTCGCCACCAACTTCGATGGCGGATCGCGTTTTGGCTACAAGCTGCTATGGGTGCTGCTGTGGTCGAATGCCATGGCGATTCTGATTCAATATCTGGCCGCCAAGCTGGGGATTGCCACGGGCAGAACGCTGCCGCAGAACTGCCGCGAGCGCTTTCCGAGGCCGGTGACACTTTTTTTATGGGTGGCGGCTGAGGTGTCGGCGCTGGCCACGGACATGGCCGAGTTTCTGGGCGCAGCACTGGGCTTCTATCTGCTCTTCGGTCCCTCGCTCCTGGGGCATGGCTGGAACAAGACAGAGATTCTCCTAGCTGCGGCTGTGCTTTCGGCGATGTGTGTTTTCGCCATCCTAGCGCTGGAACTGTGGGGCTTCCGCAAACTGGAATACGCCATTATGGGGTTCGTCTGTGTGATCGGCGTCTGCTATGGGATCGAGATGCTGTTGATTCGTCCGCAGTGGTCGGCAATTGCGCTGCACACGCTGGTACCGATGGTGGACGGGAAGAGCATCTACATCGCGGTGGGAATGCTGGGCGCGACGGTGATGCCGCACGTGATTTATCTCCACTCGGCGTTGGTACAGCCGCGCCTGCGCGAAGAGAAGGTAGCGAATACGCGCCACAGGTATCTGTCCCGGCTAAAGCATCTGCGCTTCGAGACGATCGATGTCTTCGCGGCCATGAATGCAGCGTGGCTCGTGAACTCAGCCATGCTGATCGTCGCCGCCACAGCTTTAGGGGGGCAGGTGCTGGCGAACCCCATCGAGGACGCACACCGGACGCTGGGACCGCTGCTGGGTGAGGCCTCTGCGGTTATCTTTGCCGTGGCGTTACTCTGTTCCGGGCTCTCGTCTTCGACTGTGGGCACGATGGCCGGTCAGGTGATCATCGAAGGCTTTTTGAACATCCGCTTCAGCATCTTTCTTCGCCGGCTGCTGACGCTAGTCCCCGCCATCGTGGTAATTGCCAGCGGACTCGATCCCCTGAAGATCCTGATTCTCTCGCAGGTAGTGCTGAGTTTCGCGCTGCCCTTCGCGCTGATTCCACTGCTTCTGCTGACCGGGAATCGCAAAGTGATGGGGGAGTTCGTGAATCGGCGGACCACCCATGGGCTGGGGTGGTTGACTGTGAGCGTCGTTGTAGGGTTGAATCTTTTCCTGTTGTGGCAAACCTTCGTCACATAACCGGCTTTGCGCCCCACCCGCAATCGGCTGGCTCTTAACCTCGATCAAAGGATCATCGATGCATACGTTCCGATTCCCCCATCCGAGTCTTCGAGCTCCGCTCTTCGCAGTGCTCGCCGCCGCCATCGCACTTCCGCTCTCAGCCCAATCGAGCGCATCCCTCTATAGCCCGATCACAACCGGAACCTCCCTTGAAGCCACGGCCGATCCTCTCGTGCCGCGGCCACATACCAAGCATTGCGACGTCACACTGCTTACCAACCAGGCATTCGCCGACTTCAACAACAAGACTTTTAGCTTTACGCCTCCCGCCGACTGCCCAGGGCCATGGGCGAAAGTCATTTTTACAGGTGACTTTTCCATCCAGGCGGGCGTCCAGTTCGACCGTACCGGACAGGTCTTCTTCGGCAACGTGAACATCTACTTCGGCACCACGGCTGAGCCTCTGCAAAACGTGACCGACACGTGGCATGTGGAGCGCGATCTTACCGACTACACTTCGCTCTTCAAGGCACCACAAACGGGTTACGCGAGCCTGGGCAACATCGTTGGCGCCGATGGTTTGACCTCGACCATCTTCGGCACTTTCAAGCTGGAGTTCTACCAAGCGGACTTCGGCAACCCCGCCCCGATAACCGCGGACCTCGTATTACCCTTACCCGACAATGGAAGCGCCTTGCTGAACGCCTCGACTCCAGAGCTGACTCAGACCTTCACGCTTCCGATAAATGTCGAGAGCGCGTACCTCGATGTAGTCGCGCAAAGCCAGAACGAGGAGGAGCAGTGGTTCTTTTGCCTGCCGAACAGCGTTGCGAGCGAGGTGAACGACTGCGGTAACACCGCCTTTCGCCAGGTGAACGTCAGCATCGACGGCAAACCCGCGGGCGTCGCGCCGGTCTTCCCGTGGATCTACACCGGCGGCGTCGATCCCGGCCTCTGGATTCCGATCCCCGGCGTGCAAACTCTAAACTTGCTACCCTACCGCGTGGATCTGACCCCCTTCGCCGGTCTTTTGAGCGACGGTCAACAGCACACGGTCGGCATCACCGTCTACAACGCCTTCGAATACTTCTCCACCGTAGCTAGTCTGCTGGTATACGAAGACCATGGAAGCAAGCATGTAACCGGGGCAGTGACAGAAGACACGCTCACTGATCCCAATCCAACAGTCGTCAGCAATGTCGTGTTCGATTCAAGCGGCAACGGTGGAGGCTTGGCGACCGTGACCAGCGCGCAGAAATTCACCATCGCCGGCTACGTAAACACTTCGCATGGGCGGGTCAGCACGAAGGTCGACGGTAATGTGAATTTCAGCAATGCCCAGACCGTGATCTCCACCGCAACCACCTTCGGCCAGGGAGTAGTGCAAAGCTCGACGGTGGACCAGAAAACAACGACGCAGCAGGGCTTTCTCTCTACCACGAAGGAGAACAATTTCTCCTATCCCTTTACCATCAACTATCTAGAAACGCTTGAGAGCAATGGTAATATCGGCCAGGTCAGTACGGTTGATCAGAACTTTCAGCGCAATGAAACCAATACCCTTGAAGGATTTCCCATCTTTCACTCCAGTGTCAGCAACGAGGTGACCTCCGGAGACACGGCGACCTTCGTTGCATCACCCACCGGCTTCTCTCTCGGCCCCAACAGCGGGCAAAGCAGCAAACAAACCT
>Ga0206959_10272_pt2 | contig 10581 bp, 9 predicted proteins | sample Alteio_BWOrgHeat_31_FD_152971 | JGI IMG/M metagenome (GOLD analysis project Ga0206959, IMG submission 152971) | Enriched cells from forest soil in Barre Woods Harvard Forest LTER site, Petersham, Massachusetts, United States -... | ecosystem: Environmental > Terrestrial > Soil > Temperate forest >...
GCGCGATGGCGATGGCCGCTGCTCAACAACTCAATGGAACGGACCAGGCAGTGCACAGCGGCGCGCTGATACCGGCCACGGCGGTAGCGGCGACACTGACATGCCGCGATTGCCCCAGCGTCAACAACGACCAGAAGAGCAAAGGAGCATCCGCATTCATATTGATGGTGACGTGGCGAGCGGTCGTGCCATCGGCCGTCGAAGCCGCTCCGGTTTGACCTGCCGCCGCGATAGCATCAGCCACCGTGGCGAAGAGCGCCGGTTCAGCGACTGTGCTCGTGAGCGCGAGAGTCGGCTGTCCGATCACAATGGAACCGAAGTTGTACCGGCTGGCGTCATGCAGCGAATCATCCAGCAGGGATTGGGCGGCTCCGCCGGCGGCCTCCACTGCCTGGTCCGTTCCATTGAGTTGTTGAGCAGCGGCCATCGCCATCGCGCTGGCGGCCTGATTGAGTTCCCCTTTGACGAGATAAAGGCGTCCCAGATCCACGGCAAATCCCATGAATCCGAAGATCACAGGCACAAGGATAACCAGCATCTGGATAGAGATGCCGCCGCGCCGCAGTCTACTGCTTTTCTGGCTTTGGTTCCTGGTGACCACGCGGCCCCACAAACTCCCCTGTAGTCTTGCCATCCTTGTCAGTCTTCGGTGGAACCACCGGCAGGAATGTCGATGGAAACGCCGGCAGCGGTGCTTGTTCCCCAGGACCCAGCGGTTTCACAAAGTGGGGCGTCACCACGACCAGGAGTTCCGTATTGGTTTTCTTGGTGGACCGGCTGCTGAACAGTTGGCCCAGAATCGGGATACTGCCGAGACCTGGCATTTTATCGATCGTCTCTTCTACCCGGTTATCGATTAGCCCGGCGATAGCAAAGCTCTCGCCGTCTTTGAGAATTACCTCTGTCTCCGCGCGGCGCTGCGACAGTGCGGGGATCAGGAAGCCCTGCAGGGTAACGGCATTGGAGTAATCGAGTGAGCTCACCTCCGGCGCAACTTTCAGATTGATGGAGCCGGTTTCGGTAACCGTCGGGGTGAAATCCAGCTGGACGCCAAACGGTTTGAACTGAACTGTGATCACAGGCGACACCGCGCCGCCGGTAGAGGTAGTTGTAAGCACCGGAAACGGGAATGATCCGCCTGCGATGAATGTCGCAGCCTTGCCATCCGTGGTGATCAGGTTGGGCTCGGCCAGAACCTGAAGCAGATCTTTTTCTTCCAGCGCGCGAATCGTCGCCCCCAGATTGATATCCGGCCGGTATACGAACAGGTTCATCAAATCCGCGAAATTCACAGATTGCGTGCCTCCAGGCACCAACTGGGTGAGGCGCGGCGGCTGGAATTGCTCAGTCGATGAAGTTCCGACAAGGGTATTGTTGGTGCTGAAGAGGTTGAAGCCGATCTGCTTAAGCGCCGTGCGGTCGATCGACGCGAATTTTACCTGCAGAACGATCTGTTGGGGCTCGGTCGGCGGCGCGGAAACCAGATTGACAACTGTCTTGGCGCGAGTCTGCGCCAGCGCTGCAGCGCGCTTCACCTGAGCCGCGTTCTTCGCGGTGCCGGTGAGCACGATCGTGTCGCCCTTTCCGGTCATCTCGATACTCGCGCCTTCCAGTTGCGAATTGAAACTCTGTCGAAAGGCTTCGAATTCGGCGGTGTCGGCCACAACGTTGATGTCGTACTGGAGCGGGTTATCGCCCTGCCAGACGATGACCGTGGCGTGACCGGCTTCTTTCGCGTTTACCATCACCTCGCGCGGTGAGATCACAACCACGTCGGCAATCTTCGGCTCGGACGCTGCGACCTGCGGAACATCCTCCGGAAATCGCAGTAATTCACCGCGTCCGCTGGTGAGGTTGACAACCCGCCTCTCGGATTGCGCGAGCGCCAATGCCGCGGCCGCAAGCAGGGCCAAAAGCAGATTCCTCATTTGAAAATCTGCCTTTCGTGTTTATCTCCGCGAAACACTTCCACCACGGCGCGAGGAGCGGGAGGGGGCGGCGGCGTTTTGGGGGCTTCGGGAAGTTTTTTGACCTGTTCCCAGAGATCGCCAGAGTTTTTGAGGCGCTCGCGCTCCAGTTTGCTGCGAAGCTGCGGATCCAGCACTTCGCCGCGAATCGGCGTGCCGTCGAGGTCCGCGGATTCATCCAGCGGATTGCGAAGCGAAAGACTAACGCGTCCTTCGTTCTTCGCAAGCTCGATTTTCTGGGCTTGCTCCGGGGTGACAATCAGCGTCGCGGCAACCGCCTTTGGCGCTTTGGGATCTGCCGTAGTCCCCTGCACATTCCTGCCAATGGACAGCACGCGCACGTTTTGCAGAAGGGTGGTGGTGACAGCTTCCATTAAATTGCCGGGGCGAGTGAAGAGAACGTCAACATGCGAGCCCGGCATCACCAGACCGGCGACACTGCTGGCATCGGTGATCGGCACCGAGACCGCGCGATAGCCAGGGTCGATGGTAGACGAGATTCCTTCGCCTCCGGTAGCCGACGACAAACTCATTGCCGAGAGCGGCGTATTGGCTGCGATCGGATAGAGTGCGATCCGGTCCAGCGCGTCTTTCTCCACCAGAACCGCGCCTCTGGGCACGTCTCTCGTCAGTACTGTTACGGTCTTGAGATCTTTCTTTGCAATACGGGTCCCGATAGGAAGATCGCGCGCGGTCGCCAAAATCCTCGTCCGGGTTTCCTGGTGCGGAAGCACGGTGCTGCGATAGAGAAACCAGCTGAGCAGGGCCGCCGAGATCCATGCACCGCCGAACAGAAGCAAAAGACGCTGCCGGCTCACCTAGCTCGTCCCTTCCCGCTCAAACAGGACGGCAACTTTGTCACGGTAAAGTTCCTGCCAGCCAGCGGACCGTAACGCCTCCGCCAGCGGTGCCTGCGGTGAGACCAGCGCGTGGGTGAAATTCCAGGCGTCGACTTGCGCACGCCAACCCGGACGCAACTGATTGATTTGGGCGTACTGGCGAAGAAAGTCCGCGCCGTAGAAATCGCTGCGGCCATCGAAGAAAACCTTACGTTTCCCAGCGAACCGGTAAATGAGGTAACCGCCAAACTTATCGGACGAAAAGACGCGGGCGTCCGCGGGCAGTTTTCCGACCGCAACAGATGCCGCGACTGGAAATTGATCGGCGGGAAAAGCAGGATGGGAGGATTTCAGAATTCCCAGTAAAGCGAGAGCGAGAACCGGGATCAACGCAGCGCCGTTCCACTTCCTGTCAAACAAACGCAAGCTGTCTCCGTGCGCCAGAAAAGCGTCGAGCCTTTTTCGGAAACCGCGTCCGACCTGCGCGGATCGAAGTGCGCTGGTGATCGAACCCGCCGCAAGCGGTAAAAGAAGAAGCGCCGCAAGCGGCAGCAGCCGCGCGGTACGCAGCGCCCCGGCGGTCAGAACTGCGGCGAGAAGAAACCGGTCAACCCGGCCGATACTGAGCGCCGCAACTCCGCCCGCGACCCCCAGCAACAGAGCGAGTGCGATCTGCCCGGCACCCTCGGCATGGAAGTTGAAACTCTGAAACTCACCGATTCGGTCGAGCAGGGCGGAATTCGTCAGATAACCGAAAACGTGCTCGTGCAAGCGCCATCCAAGTGGGTTGACAAAGGTCCCGGCAGCCGCGGCGGCTGCGGTTTTCAGAAATAGGGATGGTTGGGTCTCTGTCTCCCAAATCAAGCCAGACAGCCATGCCCCGGCAGCATAAACCAGCGGAATCAGAACCGCGAAGAAAAAGCTGCCGTGTACATTTGCCCACGCCGCTGCAAAAAGAAAAGCGGTCAGGAGATCGCGCCGTTCCACAACCGCACGTTCGCAGAACCAGACCGTCGCGAGAAGAAAAAGCCAGCTCACCACGTGTGGCCGCGCCAGCCAATGCAGGTTGACAGTGGAAAGCATCGGCGCCGCAAAGGCGCAAACTAACAGGAAATTCCCTCCCGCTTTCCAGGCGAGGCGAAACCACATCCAGACTGACGCCCCAATCGCCAGCGCATAAAACCAGGCAACGCCGGCCAGTCCAAGAGCGCTGTGCAGTGCGCCGCTCAAAACGTCGACGGCCCATTCCCAGGCGAACCACTCCGCGCCGGAACGGGAGAAGGAAAACGGATCGACTCGAGGCAGGGTTCCGGTTGCAAGGATGCGCTCGCCGGTACGTATGTGCCAGCCGGCATCGGCATCGCGAAACAGCGCCGTCACCCCACCGAACTCGGCGATGAGGTAGATGACGGCGACAATCGCAACCACCAAAGCCATGTCGGGGACAAACCATCCCGCAATCCGGCTGGCCCAGGGCTGAATAACCGGCTGGTAACGGCCGGGCGCGTACACCTCAGCCCGGTTCGCAGCCGCGATGGGATTCGCCTGCAAATAAAATTCCGCTACTGCTGTGCAGCGCCGATACTGGACAGATCGGCGGTGATGCTGGAGTAGAGACTGGAAATACCCTGCGAAAGGGTATTGACAGTCGTAATTAGAGCCAAGCCGACGGCCGCAACAATCAGCGCGTATTCAACCAGGTCCTGCCCCTGCTCGTCGCGCCAAAAGCGAATCAGCAGAGAGCGAATCTCAGACTTTTTCATAAACCCGTATTCTCCATTCAACGGGAAGCGACGCTGCTTCCGGAATCCTTCGTTTCCTGGCCCGCGGGAGGTGCCCCCCACAGGCGCCGCCACGCACCCTGCAGCCTCGACGGCCGGTGTTCAGGGCGTACCACTGCCTTAAATTCCGCAGGCTTGCCGTCCAGTTCGGAAAGCAACCGGAGATTGTTCAAGGCCGCTGTGTTTTGTCGATTATAGCCCAGCGCAACATCGATTTCCTGCCGCGCCGCGGCGTAGTTGCCCGCTTCCATCAGCGCCACTGCGACGTTGTTATGGGCGGACGCCGGATCGGCAACCGACTGCAGATGGACCACTGCCTCTTTTGGCTTATCCGCCAAAGAAGTTCCAAGATTATTGCGTGCGATCACCGAGCGCGGGTTGAGCTGCAGGGCAGCCCGGAATTCGCTCTCGGCTTCGTTTTTTCGACCCTGCCGCAGAAGGCAATAGCCCAGATTGTTGTGCAGATCGTCATGCTCAGGCGCGAGGGCAAGTGCTTCACGATACGCGGCTTCGCCCCCTTTCCAGTCCCCCGCCTCATCGCGCAGGATTCCCAGCCAAGCCCAGATATCCAGATTCGGCTGGTGCTTGCCGGCGAAAGCGGTCAGGAAAGCGGCGCCGGCCGCCGCACGGCCGGTGTCTCGCAATAACTTCGCGAACGCAACGGCGACGCCAGACGATTCCGGCGCTCGCTCTACGGCTAACCGCAGATGCTCAAGGGCGATATCGGGGAAGCCCTTCTGTTGATAGCGGCGCGCGAGTTCGAGGCGGGTGGTGAGATTGGCCGGATCGGCGTCGAGCTGGGCACGAAGAGTCTTGATCTCGAAGTCGCCTTCGCCGGCGTCCACAGCATTACGGACCTGCCGCTCCATTGCCGAGGGAACTGGGGCAGTCGCGATGCGGGTGTGCGCTGCACAGCCGCAGAGAGCAATTGATGCAACGAAGATCGTCTCAAACTTCCACCAGCTCAAGCTGATCTCCTTTTTGCGTTGCGCTGGCCTCAATCACCCCGACCGGAAGCTCGATCACCGAATGAGCCGAGAGACAAACCGACATACGCCACGGGCGAAGGTTCCGCACGATCTTCCTGACGCGGCGCCTACGGTCTATATACACGGCATCGATCGCGAACTTCATAAAAAACATATGGATGCTCTCGCATGGGACGATCCAGAGTCCACACCCGGCCTCCAGTTTCCGGTGCTTCAACAGACCCACCTGGCGGGTTGCGCTGCTGTCGGCAATGTCAATTCGATCGCCGAGAGACGTACCCCTTGTCAGGTTCCGCACACCAAATTTCAAAGTACTTGTTTATAGCACGCAGAGCGTAAAAATGGAACGAAACTTATATGCACCGCAAGTTATAATGCGATTTCTACAAAATGACCCTGGAGTCCGATTGGTAAAGAGAGTTTTGTCTCTGGCGGTAGCGCTGGTCACCATCGGTGCCGCGGTGGTTTTCGCGCAGACCACAGCCGCAACCTTCGGGAAAGTCATCACGCTTGGCGGCACACCCTCGGACGGCGTGCTGGATGAACGCCGCAATCTCATCTATCTGGTAAACCAGGCCGGCAATCGCGTCGATCTCTTCAGCACCTCTACGAACGCGGTGGTCGGATCGATATCGGTAGGGAATGGGCCGCTGGCTGCAGCGATGTCGCCGGACAACAGCCTGCTCTACGTGACGAATGGAACAAGCTCAACACTCAGCGTGGTGGATCTCAACGGACAGGCCGTGCTGGAAACGGTCACCATGCCCGCCGCGCCACAGGGAGTCGAGGTCGGCGCCGATGGACGCGCGTTGATTTCCACGGCAGGCACGGCGGGCGGCGCCAATACTCTACTGATCTTCGATTCCACCCAGATACTGGCCAATCAGCTGACCGCGGTGGTGACTCCCCCGCCCCCGTCCACACCGACTCCTCTGCCCCCACAGACTCTGGCGCGCCCCGCGACGACCTTTCTGAGCAAGCTGAAACGCACCCCGAACGGCCAATACATTGTCGGCCTGACCAATCCAAGCGCCACGCAAACCTACCTGTTCGTCTACGAAGTTTCTTCGGGAACAATCCTGCGCAGCCGCACCGTCACCGGCCAGTCGACCGTGATCGCAATGTCGCCCGATGGCTCCCGTTTTATGGCGGGATACACGCTGTACGACATCAATACTCTTTCGATTCTGGGACAGATGAACAACGCCAATGCGCCGTTCGCTTTCACCGCGGCGTTCAATACGGCTTCCAATGTGGGCGGCGCGGCGTTCTCGCCGGATGGTAAGACCATCTATGGCGCATTCAACGTTGCCGCGAATACCAACCCGGCGCCGCCCCCGAACTCCTCGACGCTGCTGCTGACAGACCCGAACAATCTCGCCATTAACCTCGGCATCCGCATGCCCGAAAGCATCGTGGCCAAAGTTCTGATCGCCTCTGATGGTTCAAATGCGTGGAGCCTCTCGCAGTCCGGCCTGATCTATTTGCCGCTGTCCACGCTGAACACGTTCCCTATCATCCAGCCTTCGGCAACCCAGGTTTTCCTGTCTCAGAATCCGTGCAACCCTGGCCTGGCGCAGGGATCGGTGCAGATCAGCAACGCGGGCGGCGGCAGGCTGACCTATGCCGTATCCACCATTTCATCTGCGCTGACCACTGCGGTCTCCAGCGGCCTTGCGCCCTCCAATATCACTTTCACTATGGAGCCGGGCCGGCTCGCGGTAACCCGCCAGGCAGGCACGAACCTCACAACCGGCGCCGCGGTGTTACAGGGGCAGCCGCTCGACGTAACCATCTCATCGCCGGAAGCGATTAACATTCCGCCGCTGATTCGGATTTACATGAATTATCGGCAATCCGACCAGCGCGGCGTAATCTTCCCCATCCCGACGATTCCCAACAACTCACCAGTGGTTACGCAGATTGCCGCAGCTACACTGGTGGGCGGAGATCAGGGCCTCGAAGACATTGTGTTAGACCCGGTTCGCAACCGCGTCTACATCTCCAATGCCGGCTACAACCGCGTGGAAGTTTTCGATACCGTCAACCAGACGTTCCTTTCGCCAATTCCAGTCGGACAGTTGCCGCACCAGATGGCACTTAGCTCGGACGGCAACACGCTTTACGTAGCCAGCACCGGCGGCGAGTTGATCGATATCGTAGACCTGAACGTCAACAAAGACATTGGGCATGTCGCCTTCCCGCCCATCCCGCGTCAGGCCGGTGGTGTCACGGCAGCGCTCCTCTATCCGCAGGCGATGGCTGCCAGCCAGAACAGTCTGCAGTTTGTGATGTCGAACGGGGGGCAGTGGTCGGTAATCGGAGGCACGGCGGTACCGCGCGCCGCCGATACCCTGACACGCCAGACCAATAACACAAATACGCTGTCGACTCCGGTGACCATGTTGGCGACGCCGGATAACTCGAAGATCGTCACCCTGGCGGGCACGGGCGTCGCTTATCTGTACGACGCTTCCACCAACGCCTATCTTTCCAGCGCGACATTGTTCCAGGCGCCGATTCAGGGTTTTTACGGACCGCTGGGCGGTGGGCCAACGCAATCTTTCTTGACTCTGGGCGGGTTGTATACAAATCCATCGTTGACAATACTGGGAGGCACGGCGAACGCCAGCGTCGTTACTTCCGGAATCCCTTCCCGCAATACCGTCGCGACAGCGGCGTTCGATGCTTCAAGTTTCGTCCGGCTTTCCACCCCGGTGCGGACTAACATCAATACGACCCCGGTAGACGATGCGCGGCCGACGCTGGAACGGATCAATATCAACACCAACTCCGTCCAGCTGTTGGCGGTGGCCCCGGAGAATCCACGCTTCACCGTCTTTGGAACCACTCGCTTCAACATCCCCTCGCGCTCTATGGTGATCGACAGCAACAACGTCGCTTACATTATTACGCTTTCCGGCCTCAGCGTGGTGCCGCTCACGCCGAACGGCGCCCCCGCACCGCAAATTGCCGCTACCCGGGGAATTGTGAATGCGACCGATGCTTCCACTAACCTCACCATCGGCGGTGTGATCAACGTTTCCGGTTCAAATCTTGCCAAAGCGTCCACCGCAACTGTGTTGCCCCCACCCACCGTGCTGGGTGGCTCCTGCGTGGTTTTCAATGACGTCCCGCTGCCGCTCCTGCGCACCGCAGGAGGTCAGATTCAGGCGCAGATCCCGACGAACGTCACCGCGGGCAGCAACGTTGTCCAGGTACGATCGCTCGCCACAGGACTGCAGAGTTCGCCGGTGACGGTGACAGTGCAGTCTCCGGCGAACCCGGGCGGGAGCGGCTCCGGAACCACGACCGTTGTTACCGGCGAACGCAATAACCCGCGCATCGAGCCGAAAATCAAGTAAAGAGGATCAGGTAAATACGGCGTCCCGTTTAACAATAAGGGAATGCCAAAGAACCGTCTGGAGGCTTTCAGCGACGGCGTGATAGCCATTGTGATCACTTTGCTGGTGCTGGAGATTCACATCCCCGCGCTGCCCACCCACGCCGGCAGCGGGATGCTCCTTCAGATGCTGCTCCGCCTCGCGCCGAACATCGCGGCATATGTCATCAGCTTTCTGATCTGTTCCATCTGGTGGATCACCCACCACAATTTCGTGCACGACCTGCGTGAGGTGGACCGCACTCTGCTGTGGGCCAACAATATGTTCCTGCTCTGCCTGGGCTTCCTGCCGTTCCCCACGGCTCTGCTTGGCCAGCAACCGAGGGAACCGGTGGCGGCAGCGTTCTACGGCGCTGTCTGCACACTGGCGGGAGTCTGCTTCGTCTTCATGCGCTGGTACGCCTCGTCGCGTGGAAAGCTGATGCGCCAGGAAATCCCCGTCCGGGAACTGCGGCGTCGCATACATGCGGGAATTCTGATGCCGGTCCTCTATCTGATCGCGACCGGAGTGTCTTTCGCCTCGCCGCTCGCCGCAACAACCCTGTATCTCGCCTTACCGCTCTGGTACGCATTGGGACAACCCGGCCTGCGGGTTCAGGGACGCGTGGAACAGATAGAGGACTAAGAATCGCAAGGTAAAGTCCGGGGCGGGACCGGGCAAAAAAATAGATCGGCGATATCCGGCTCTACATCGTCATGGTGCGGGTTCTTTCAGGTGCTCACGCCGCCGCGCTCCAACAGGTGACGATGTTATCTCGATACATTCTTCCGGTCTTCGCAATCCGCTCCGCGTCCTGCGGAGCACCGGACGAGAAGGATGTCTGCAATGACTGAACCCAGTTGGAGCGAAGGAGGCGGTAACGATGTTTTTGCCTGCCAGTAGGTGGCTCCGAGCCTGTTCGTTGCTTTGTACGGCTGTGCTGATTCCTGGGGAGTTGCCGTTGCTTTCGCAACAGCCGACTCCCGCTGCCGCCGGCACAGCCGTCAAGCTGTCACCGGATCAACTGGACAGCATGGTTGCGCCGATCGCGCTTTACCCCGATCCACTGCTTGCACAGGTACTCGCCGCATCCACTTATCCGCTGGAAGTTGTCCAGTTGCAACAGTGGCTGGCGAAAAATCCAGGTTTAAAAGACAAAAAGTTGGCAGATGCGGTCCAAAAGGAGAACTGGGATCCGAGCATCCAGGGCCTCGCTGCGCTCCCGGACGTCGTCAAGCAGTTAGCCGACAACATTAAATGGACTTCGGAGTTGGGTAACGCCTTCCTCGCGCAGCAATCGGATGTGATGGATGCTGTTCAGCGGATGCGCGGCAAAGCGCAGACATCCGGAAAGTTAACTTCGAACGAGCAGGTAAAGGTTGAGACCAGAGTAATTGAGCAGAAAAGTGTCGTTGTTATTGAGCAAGCCAATCCGCAAGTCATTTACGTGCCATCTTACGACCCGGTGTACATATGGGGCGCCGCTCCGTACTACCCCTATCCGCCCGTTTACTATCCGGGATACTATGCAGCCGGGTTGGCGATCTCGTTCGGCATCGGTGTTGCCATGGGCGCCTTTTGGGGAGGTGGTTGGGGTTATGGCTGTGGCTGGGGCGGTAACA
>Ga0206959_10327_pt1 | contig 10569 bp, 12 predicted proteins | sample Alteio_BWOrgHeat_31_FD_152971 | JGI IMG/M metagenome (GOLD analysis project Ga0206959, IMG submission 152971) | Enriched cells from forest soil in Barre Woods Harvard Forest LTER site, Petersham, Massachusetts, United States -... | ecosystem: Environmental > Terrestrial > Soil > Temperate forest >...
CCGTTGCGCCAGAGGGCAATCCGGTTACGCTGAAGTTCACGTTTCCCGTGAATCCATCAGAGGGCGTTACGTTCACCGTGTAACTTGTGCCGTTTCCCTGAAAGATAGTCTGGGACGATGGTGTGGCCGTGACCAGGAAATCTGGTTGTGGGATTGGCTGTGAGGTTACCTGAACAAAACTCGCCGCTGAGGGTACGCCCGATTGATTCAGAATGAACAGCATGTAGTAACCCGGCGGGGCGATATTGCTATTTGGAGGCGAAGTGACATTCAGTGTTCCGCTCGCCGCAGTGAAGGACAGACCCACCTCACGCTGATCCATTCCAAACGCGTGCGTTACGGTTCCATTACGCACCAGAACAACAGAAGATATGTTCGCGGCGTCCGGCGTTGCCACAGCGAAGTCTATGCCATAACCGATTGCGGTCGGCGCGGTTGTGATCGACGGACGCGTAGCGAGTGTGCCGTTCGCGTTGAACAAGTACGCTGGTTGATAAATCTCCATTTGCTGCACATAGCTGCCCCGGACGGGATTGCCGCCGGCGAACCATACCGTCGCATCCGGAAGAAGCAGCGCCACGGAGTGATACAACCGAGGATAAGCGTTTGCCCCGGCTGAAGAGAAGGTGTTGCTTACAGGGTCATAGAGGTCCGCATTCAGGCTTGCCGTCTTGGTGTCTTCATCATTCACGGAACCGCCGAGAGCCAGAACTTTGCCGTTGGGCAAAGTCACCGCATTCATCTCAATCCGCGCCTGGCTCATGCTTGGCCCATATTGCCATGCCGGGGTCGACGTGCCCATGTCGATGACCTCAGTGATGTTGGTACCGGGGTTCCCGCCGCCCATGATCATCACTTTCGGGTCGTAGTTGTTGTTCGGCGTCAAAGGGAGCAGAACAGATGAACCGTAGGTGCGCATTCCACTGTAATTCGTTGTGGCAACATTCGTGTTCCAGGTGTTCGTCGAAGGGTCGAAAAGCTTCGATATGGTTTGCGCACCTGCATAAAACACTTTGCCATTCGGCAGAAGGTGCAACCATGGATAGAGATCCGGAGTCCAGGGTGCAATGTACTCCCCACCCCAGCCCGTGTCAGCCGAGTAAAACTCGACAGCCGTGTCGGTGCCGCCGGTCTCCTTCAGACCGGAAAACGTCATGACTCTCCCGTCGCCCAGGGTCAACAGTGTTGGATACCAGCGTCCATGTGCCATGTTCGGAGCATTGCTGAACGTGTTTGTCCGCGGATCGAAAGTTGCTGCCTGCGGCTGCCCAAAGAAGGGGTCATATTGTATGGTGCCCCCGGCTATGAATGGGCGCCCATCCTCCAGGAGCACCATGCCATTACAGAACATGTCCCAGGAGAGGGAAAACTGGCTGATGGTCTGTCCCGTCAGAGGATCCAGAAGCAATGCCCCGGAGCCATTCGATGGGCCGTAGGGTGGCCCCGATGGACAGCCGGACTGCGTCAGTGGGCAGTTTCCTGAGCCGGCAATTACCAGCAATTTGCCGTTAGTCAGCAGGGCCACGTGGACGGGATTGATGGGCATGGTGTTGGACAACGTGGTCCACTGTCCCTGCACGCTGGCCTGACCCACCCCCAGCGGCGGCAATACTGAGAGCAAGAGCGAGAATGCAAGCGCAGTAGTTAGCCAGAACCAGGTGCGGCGGGTCATTGAGACACCTCAATGCCGGCACGGAGGGAGGAAGGGTGAGACAACAATGCGGGACCGGCGGTTTATTTATTCATACGCCGTAGAATTGTGTATGTCACGGATGATGTAGCCGACAATCTGGACCTAGCTATTGCGGCGGCGGCAAGAAATAAGATATGCCACCCAAACGATTGATTCTCAAATGGAACGTTGATTGCCCGTTCCAATGGACCCTTCCCTCAGATATACATCTATACATCACGCAGATGTACATCATGCTGTATATCAAATGCAATTTCAAGTTGCTCGCGCATGGCATAGAGTGCCTGACCGTTAGTGAACGGGCATCGGCTAAGTTTCTTCTTTATCAAGATAAGTCTGCGAACCCGAACTTGGGTCCAAGTTGGGTCCACTCGTTCCCGAATACCAGACAAAAAGGCGGTACAACACGCAGAACAAACCTAAACGAAACAACATCTTAGTACATCGATTTGTTGGTTCGGGACCGGGGGTCGGAGGTTCGAATCCTCTCTCCTCGACCATTTTAGGAATCAATCAGTTATGGGATTTCTCCCTGTGCGGCTAAGGAAGCACCAAGGGGCAACCCGCCAATAGAAAAATCCGAGTAGCTCCACGTCATTTTGCCGACGACGACCGAGATGGACGCTCAGATTGACTGCCTGCAAAGAGGCGCTGCCGATCCGGGCTGGTGGCAACTCTCTGAAAAGTGATATTTGCAGCACATTTAGCTTGAATGGCGCGTTAGAGTGCGATATATATCACTTATGCAGACTCTAGCTGAACTCGGCGGGGCAGTCGCAGCACGGCGAAGGGCCCTCAAGCTACATCAAAGCGAGGTTGCGGCCCGTTCTGGACTATCGAGGGAGTCTCTTGTGCGTTTCGAACGAGGACAGTTGACCGAATTCGGCAGCCGCAAACTGCTGGCTGTCCTCGCACTTCTAGGAATGGAGATAACCTTCACCGAAGTCGGGAAGTCTAGCACCCTCGATGAACTCAGACGTGAGCGAGGTGGCGCGGCATGAAGTTGAATGTCCACGTACTTGGCCAACACGTTGGCGTACTCGAACAGGTCGGCGACTTCAAAAGCGTGATGGCCTACCTTCCAGAGGTTGCGCCGGAAAACCTTGTCTCTTTGACTATGCCCATCCGGACCGAATCCTATCCGTGGGATGACGAACTCCACCCCATCTTTCGGATGAATCTCCCAGAAAGGGTATCTGCTGCAAGTCTTGCAGGAAGAATTCGGACCGATTGTCGGTGCTCCCGAATACCATGCAGGGAGGGTACAACACGCAGAACAAACCTCTAAGCGGGACAGGTTAATGAATCTGTTGTTGGTTCGGGACCAGGAGGTCGCTGCATTTTCGCCTGGCCCCAATTCCTAATCTGGCCCGTCTGAAGTTTCTGGAGAATGACCGACCCGCTGCGTTAGTCGTGGGTTAGACTGAGTTTCTCAGAACAAGACAAAGTGCTGCTTCCATTCCAAAATGGAACGCATTGCCTGACCAGGCTCGCCCCGATGCTGCGAGTTCGGCTCTAGCTCATTTCCCTCACTGTGATTTCATATTTGAAGTTATCCGGATCGAACGGATCGACGCATCCTTCCGAGGTTTCCGCCTGCGGATACATAAAGTACACCACCGGTTTGTTGTCCGATCCGGGTAGTTCCACGTCATGAGCGTAGTTGTATGCCATCCAATTCATCTCCCATGAACCGAACAAATAATCGCGGGCTCGCGACACGATTTGATCGGTCAATGGGCGATTCCCGGGGGGTTCTTCCAAAGCTACTTTCCGAACATCGGCTGGATCCACAGGCACCCACCCGCGCTCGCGCAGGTAGACTTCCACGCGACAGTGCTGTCCCTTCGTTGCTTTATCGGTGGCCACTCCGAGGCTCTTGTAGCCCAGCTCTGATTTCGCGATCCGCAAACCATAGACATGCCGCGCCGGCAAGCCCACCGAGCGCGCCAAGCCAACATACAGAGCGTTCAAGTCGGCGCATTTGCCGCCCATATCGCCGGATTCCAACATGAATCGGATGTCGCCCCGACCACAGCCACGGACTTTGGGATCGCGGAACGTATTTTCCACGACCCACTCATAAATAGCCCGCGCCTTCTCCGTGTCGGTAGTCGCGCCGGCGGTTGCCTTCAGCGCAGTCGCTTTCACAATGCCGTCTGTCGGCACGTATCGGCTGGGTTGAAGAAAGTAGTCCAGTTCCGTCCGTGAAACGGGCGGCGCTGTTCCTCGAGAGGACAAATCGACAACGTAGTTTTTCAGCGATACGCGGCTGGTCAGCGTCAGCACCGGCTTGGCGTTTGCGGCATACGTCGCGGACACGATCCCGAGAGCGTTTTGCTTGTCCTCGCTGAGCCTGGCCGTTCCACCCTCTGCCGTGAACCGGTCCGAAATTGTTTTTTGATAGGGCGTGTCGCGAATCAGCGGCGCCGGCAGCCAAATGTGGCTAACTCCGTCAGGCTTCAGCAGCTCAACTCTGGTGACGACCTCGAATGTTCGCCATCCGCATGCCGGTGGGGTATCCGCCAGGACAGGCAGCGCCTTGGTGAGAGCCCAACCAGCACAGATTGAGCCATTCGCTCGCAAGAAATTTCGCCGATTCATAACTCGCCTCAAAAAATCGCCTCTACGACGTTTGGGTGGGAACAGCGCTTGGTTGAAAGGAGACAAATTTCAGCCCGCAAGACAGTTAAGACATAGGACGAGCTTCAGTAACCGAGCTCTCGATTCGCCAGCTCTGTTCCTTCAACTCTAGCCTGAATTTTCTGGAATGCGGTATCCCGAGAAGTCGAAGTGTCATCGGCAAACGGGGCGAAGCCGCAGTCGTCAGTCGTTCCGAGTTGATCGACGGGCAGAACGGCTGCCACTTCGAGAATGCGATCGCGAACCTGAACCGCAGTCTCTACCACCGGGTTGAGCGGGTCGATGACACCTACAAATACAAATTGCTGAGGACTTACGAGTTGGCTCACCAGCCGCAAAATACGCTTCTTATCAGGCTCACTGGCCATCTGGAGATAGAATCGGCCCACATTCAATTGGAATAAATCGGGCAGAAAATCTGCGTAGTCCACATCCGCGCTGTGCGTTGAATCATGATCGCCGCCTGGGCAGACGTGCACACCGATCTTTCGACGCTCATCCGGAGAGAAGCGACCAAGGACCTGATTATTCAACTCGACCAAGCTACGGAGGAGGCTGCCCGATGGATCGAGCTTCACGGAGAGCCGGCCCTCTGTGAAATCAATTTGGACGCTTGCCGCGCCAGCATCAAGCGCTCCGCGGACATCAGCTTCGGCTCCGTCGATCAAGTCCGAGATAAAGGCTTCTCGTGAGTAGCCAGGGATTCCATTTTGAGGATAGAGCAGACTCAGTGCCGAAGCGGAGATGACAGCCTGCTTTATCGGGCGTTGCGTGTAAGCAAGCGCTGCCTTGAGATAGCTTTCGGCATGTATTCCATAACGAAAGGGCCCACTCGTCAGCCGAGGCAACTGGCGTTGGTGCCCGTCCGCAAACGGGATCACGACTCCATCGGGTGCAAGGTTGTTGAGTCCACTAAGCGGGTAGGTCGCAAAACTGGGCTTAGTTTGCTCGCCATCCGTCAGGATCGGCGAACCGGTCTGTTCGAGACGATTGATCGTGTCCCGAAGCGCCTCGTTGTAGGCATTGTCCAGCACTTCAGGCGCGATTTTTCCAGCCTTGAAAGATGTGATCGCCTGAAGCAGCTGCGGAGGGCGGGGGATGCTGCCAATCGATTCAGTCGGAATCGCCATCAGCGGAGTCTACCAAGGTCCGGTTACAGTCAACTTCCACCTAAAGGATGATTTCAGTCAGGCCGATCAAGGTTAGACTGTTGGTCAATGTCGATCCCTGCCGCCCCGCGCTCTATCAGACGTTCACATAAGATAGTCCCGGTCTTGTGCCTGTTCCTGGCCAGTCTCGCGACCCTCGCCCTCGCGGCTTACCCAATTTATGTGATTCGGCCCTTCCGCGAGCAGACGCCTGCGGCCCTCGAGCGTGCACTATGGGTCCTTATGCACAATAAGCCGTTATTGTTGATGCTCGCATCCTTGATCACGGTTCTTGCACTACTTCTATGGCGACATGCGGGTTGGGTCGCAAGATCGTTGCTGGTACCCGCCATGGGCATTACAATTTTGGCGGCGGTTTCGAGCTGGATCAATCCTTACGAGAAAATGTTTCATCCGGTGGGCGCGCCAAACTTTCTTGCGTCTAACCTGACCACAATTGACGCAAATGACATGGTCATTGCAGTTACTCTTGGCGGAGAGAGCCGCGCTTACCCAATCCGCGAGATGGGGTATCACCATATAGTGAACGACCGGCTGCACGGACTGCCTATCGTTGTCACGTATTGAACGCTCTGCCATACGGGTCTGGTCTGGACCCGCAGCCTGAACGGACGCGAACTGCACTTTCACTTAGCGGGCATCAACAACCAGAACTTCATCATGCGCGATGAGGAGACGGGCAGTTATTGGCAGCAGGTGACGGGAGCCGCGATTGCCGGTCCTTGTAAAGGTGAGCAGCTCACGTTAGTGCCGCAGGATGAACTCAGCTTTGGGCTCTGGAAGAAAGAGCAGCCGAACGGTACTGTCCTGGCGCCGTTGCCGCGTTACACCGCAAAGTATGAAAAGGCAACCTGGGAAAGCGAAGTGGCGAAACTGCCGACCGTGATCCATGGGACGAAGGGTACGCTCGCTGACCGCGAGACAATCTTCGGCGTGGTGAGCAATGGGGCGGCACAAGCCTATCCGATGAGTAAATTGACGGCTCAATCTCCGGTACTACTGGATGTCCTGGGCGATCGGCCGATTATGCTTGTCCTCGGTCCGGACGGAAAGTCAGTGCGGGTGTTTTCCCGCCAGATCGCTGGGCGAGAACCTGAGTTCTACGGCCACAGTGTCGCGAACACGAGTGATTCTTGGACGCTCGTAGATGACACGACCCTCAGCGGGTGGAACTTTGACGGTTGCGCCGTTTCTGGCGAGATGAAGGGACAGTGCCTCACGCGGATCGATGCACTGAAAGACTACTGGTTCGACTGGCAGCATTATCATCCGCACAGCGGCATCTATCGGCACTAGCGATCTCCAAATTCCATCCCGTTGGGGCTCCTCCAGGTCATGACCAGTCGGAACCCGGCGATGATTGCGCAAAGTCTCTCCCGAAGCAAGACGGCCGATGTCGATGTAATGATATGAGCTGAATTCGTGCAAAGCGCCAGCAATCATCAGGCGAAACACACTCCCATCGGTTTCGTCTTTGGGCTCGGGACCGTCATCGTTCGAGGCAATGGTCTTTACCAACCTGTATCTCATGGGAATTATTGCTGAAGAGCGTTTTATCCTGGCCACAATTGGATTCATGCCCGGACTGGCTGCGCGGGAGGGACTGATGAACCTGATGCACGTCACGACTGCGCTCCCTACCAGCCTTTAGTTTGCACGGATGGCACTGCTGTTCTCTCTCACGCTTGTCCTATGTATGCTGTCAGGCTTTATCGTGGCTCGGCGCCTGCGCAAGGCGAACTCGGCTGAGGTCTGCGCATGACATCGAGCGTAGTGCAATGCAACGGACTTTCGCCGCGCGGTGCCTTCAGAAGATTCGAGCTCAGTCAATATTCTCGATGAACAGGCGATTGGAGAGATCGAAGAGTGGAACAGCCATGGCCGTTGTGACAATGGCCATGAGAACGAAGACAGTGAAGAGCAGCGGACTGAGGATACCGGCCTTATATCCGACATTGAGGACAATAAGCTCGACAAGGCCGCGGGTGTTCAATAAGATGCCGATCTGCGTTGCCATCTTCCATTGCATGCCGCAGCGCCTTGCCGCAAACGTGGCTCCGCCGATTTTTCCCCCTACTGCAACTAGCAAAATAATTGCGAACCAGCCCAGACCGCTGCCGGAGAACATCTCTCTCTGCATGCGCAGGCCTGTCATAGCAAAGAAAATGGGCAGAGTCACCTGGACGATTGGCGACAGCGTTCGTTGAAGAGAATGCTCAAGCGATCGGGACGCCTGCTTGAGCACAGGCATGCAGATACCAGCGAAGAAAGCTCCGAAAAAAGCATGTAGGCCAAGAATCTCCGTAATCCGTGCGCTGAGAAACGCGAACGCGATCATCCCCGGAAGCCATAGACCCATCTGCGGGTTCGGACGTAGGGCGAGAAGCCGTGCGGCGAGTGGCCGCACCACAAAGAGCATAATGCCGAGGTACACCGCCAGCATGAGTAGCCGGAGAGCGCTTGCTGTCAGATTCTGGCCAACTGGACCGCCGAGGATGAGAGTGAGCGTGAGCGCAAGGAGCAGCCAAGCGAACAGGTCGTTGGCCGCCGCACAGATCAGCGCAATGGAAGCTGTCGAAGGGTTGATCGGTTGGCTCGTGCGCTTGCGTTCCTCAATGATCCGGGCGAGCACCGGCAGCGCGGTAATACTCATCGCGATGCCCGTAAAGAGCAGGAGAGCGAGATGCGAGATCTGTCCCATGCCAAAATGCGCAAGGAGAAGAGGAGAGAGTGCTGCTCCCAAAGTAAAGGGGAGAGCAATACTGCCGACGGTGATAGCGAGCGCTGCCCCACGGTTGTGGTGGATGGCAGTAAGGTCCAGTTCGGTGCCCATGAGGAAGAGAAACAGCACGAGGCCGACATTGCTGACCACTTCCAGCGGATGCAAGCCCGAAGGGGAAAAGAGAAATGTCGATACGGGTGACAGGTAATGGCCGAGGAGGAGCGGGCCCAGGAGGAGACCGCCCGCGATCTCGCCCACAACGCGCGGCTGCCTCAGATGTGCAAGGATCCAGCCGCAGGCATTCGTGACGGCGAGGATCGCCCCCACTTGCAGAACGAGGAGCAGGGATTGCGGGAGCAGACCCGACGCGTTCATTGGGTGACCTGTTTCGCAGGCCGTCTTCTGCGCATCGCTTCGATGACGTAAATATACCAATCGGCGTTAGGCGCCAATGGGTTTGAAAAAGGTGCCGGAAAAATTGCCCACTCATAGTCCGCAACTAACCGTTCTTCCATGTCCATTTTCTCGGCGGCTGAGATTCCCTACCTCATTCTCTTGCCGATCGACCAAAGCGGCCCACATAGTCGACCATCTCTACTCCTTTATCACCCTCTCCACCAAATCGCCCAGTTCTTCCGCCGTGAACTGATTGCCTTCGAGATTCGCCGCCAGCTGCCCCTTGCGATCCAGGATGAGCGTGCGAAGCGAATGCGTAAGATACCCGTCATCGCTCCAGAAGTTCATGCCAAACATCCCCGCAACCTGCTGAATCTCCGGCAGCGACGCGGTAAGAAAATGCCACAACGCCGGATTGGCCTTCCACGCACCGGCATAGTTCACCGGCGCCGCGCCCTACTTGAGATGCCGCAGCAAATCTGCAGCCTGCTCGGCCGTCGTCGCCGCCAGAGTGCCGACCTGGACCTTGCCGGAAGAGCCGGCCTGTTGTGCACGGGCCACGAAGGGAAGCATTGCTCGCTCGCAAACAGGGAGGGCAGAAGCACAGCACAAATCCAAAGAAGTGACCGTCTGTTCTGAGCCAACATTTGCTCCTCAACCGTCTCTTACTCTTCGCCGCACGGGTTCCCCGCGTCAAAGTCGATGCGCCAATGAGAACCCATCGAGTGGACGTTGGCATCAACCTAAAAGTTGAGAAGCTAACAATTAATGAGAGCAGGCAAGCGGATGCCTGGGTGATGCGACAAAAGCGATGTAAAAGGCGGGGTCCATGAGGCCGTCGATACTAAAGTACTCCACCCGGAGGCAAGGCTCGTTGGCTAAGCAAAAGCAAGGTCGTTAACACAAACCTGCGCAATATGTTCCTGCATGCGTGCTGATGTTGTCCGCCTCAAGAGGAGGACGGTCGGTTAAGTAGCGGGAGACTTCCTCTTAAACCGCACTCGCGATGCCGAGGCTCATTCGCCGCCCATCCTGGTCTATAGAGATCAGCGTCTGGGCAATGGGAAGCGGAGAACGCATGCTAGGCAGCAGCGGCGAATCAGCTAAGTCTTAGCGCACGAGAAACGTCAGGCGCGATCGGAAGGGGTCTCGGCGAATCAGCATGCTTACTGGCTTACAAGCCAGTCGGTATCTTTTTGAGAGCAGCTTTGAGATCTTCCGGGTGGAACCCGAAGGGACCAGGCTTGCTCCTGTACGCGACGCGACCGCCTTGTTCGATCAGATAGAGGCGGTCAGGCCATCCGGTGTAGGCAATTTCAACACGGTTGTCGAAGCCGTCGATGACAGCGGGAAATTTGATGCCCAGTTTGCGCACGCAAACTCCCGCTACCGACGCACGCTCCTGCTCATCGCGAGGGCTGCGAAAAAGCACCTTGTCGCGAACGTTACTCTGCATCGCCCAGACGTCAGTTGGGTGCGCTTCGAGAATATAGACGGCGTAGAAATCGACCTTGCCCTTGTACTCCTCGGACAACTTGTTTAGGGCGGGAACCTCCCGCCGAAATGGCGGTCAAGTGTAACTGCCGAAGACCAGCACGACCGGTTTGTTAACCCATAGTGACGCCAATTGTACCGGCGCTTTGGCGTCCAGTGTCTTGACCTGGAAGTCGGGCGCACTATCCCCAACCTTCAATGTGCCCTTGCGCGCATGGGTCCACATGGTTTCGAAGGGAAAGAGAAAATAGGCAGGCATGGGCATCCTTGCCATGACATGCCCGAAAGTCTCGGGCGACTGGTGCATTGCCCAGTTGATATAGCCGAGGAAGGGGAGCCACAAACAGAAAAGCACGGCGCAAGCAATAAGTAACCGGCGCTTTGTGCGCTCCTTCATCTTCATCATTTGTCGCTCACTTGGTCATCGCATTCATTTCAAGATAGCCCTGTGG
>Ga0206959_10277_pt3 | contig 10540 bp, 8 predicted proteins | sample Alteio_BWOrgHeat_31_FD_152971 | JGI IMG/M metagenome (GOLD analysis project Ga0206959, IMG submission 152971) | Enriched cells from forest soil in Barre Woods Harvard Forest LTER site, Petersham, Massachusetts, United States -... | ecosystem: Environmental > Terrestrial > Soil > Temperate forest >...
GATTTATAACCTGTCATTTCGAGAACAATGGGGATGGAACAGCGGCTTCCAGGCAGGTTTATGCGTATGCAGATTCTGGCCGCTTCGTCATCACTCTTCGCTTCTCTGGGAACGTGTTTAACGCCCCGAATGGCGGCGGTAATGTTATTGAGTATGCGGGGGCTGGTGGGGTTGCTTATGTCAACTGGATTGGCAATCAATTTAACGGCTATTCCCTCCCCGTTGAGACTGGACCCGTAACATCGGTCACGGTAATAGGCGATAACGGCACACATGCAACTGACTTAGCCTTCAGTGTGGTTGAGGGGGGATTTTCAGGTATTAAACTGGGCGGCAATCATGGCGCGGCCAGACAGTTCTCCATTCGAGCTGGTCAACCCTTTGACTTCGATGGCTTCTTTCTCATCAAGGATGAGACCGATAATGCTCTGCTTGCGTTCTCCGGGGGCAGCAATTGGCAGATGAAAACCGTCCTTCCAATTGACGCGACTCCGAGCACTGGCGACCAACTTGGGGATGTGAGTTTCCGCTGGCAGCAGATTAACGCAGGCACTTTGGACGCCTTACTGGGAAGAGTGGTCCAAGCCGCACTGATTGATATTACTAACGTTAACCCTACGGTTCTCTCGATCCAGGCTGGTCACACCAGTAGCACTTTCGTCAACTGGGGAGACGTGTCGATCAATTCACAGCCCCTTGGCAAAGCGTTTCTCCGATGGACCCGAGACACCAACCTCGGCAGAAAGCTTGGTATTTACACCTCCAACACCAGCGGCACAACGATCCTCGCCGCTGAGTTCGGCTACAACGGAGAACTTAACACCGCTGGAGATATAGTGGCCGGCGGCAATGTGACGGGCGGCGGCACTGATATGGCCTCTCTGTTGGCTCTCACCACGAGCCTGCAAGCGCAGATCAATACGCTCACGGCGGGTAAAGCCGACCACGGTGCGTACAGCGGCAGTGGCACCGCAAATCTCACTACAGGCGCTGTGAGCGTCTCTACGACGATCTAAAGTTATGTATTTTCTAATGATCTACGCTTCAGGCGTTCTCAAGAGCGGCACAGCTCTCATGTTGCTTGCCGACGCCCAGGCGCTACAGGTGGCGATCCAGTCTTCTGGCGCTTATACCGCGACCCTGCACAGCTCAGACGGCAAGGTCTACCAACCGCCGGCCACATAACGCTGAACCGCAATGTTTGTGAATTGCGGCGGATAGCTGGAATCGCCCAGAATCCGCTTAGTGAGCCTGTTCAGCGATGTAGCCGGTATCTTCACCGCGGGGCGGTCTGCCAAGGCCATCTCCGACGCCAATATCGCGGCTGAACAGGGCGTTCTCAACCAGACCGCGGCGGGCCAAACTAACATCCTCGGCGCGGCCAATTCGACCGGCGTGAATGTCGGCAACGCCCTGAATAGCACGAACGACATTGTAAACAGCACGCTGCGCGACGCCACAACGAACGTAAATCAAGCCGGCACGAACATCAACACAGCGGCTGGAACGGCGAACAACACGCTGGCCGGGGTCTATAACCAGATCCGATCCGATACGCAGCCGTCCATCGATTCCGGCGCGCAGGGCAATCGGTCTCTTCAGGCGTATGCGGCCTCGAATCCACAGTTCAGTTTCAATTACAACGATTACGCGAATGACCCGGCGTTTCAGTTCCAGATGGATCAGGGAACGCGGGCGATTCAGAATCAGGCCGCCTCGCAGGGCCTGGCGCAGGGCGGAAATACGCTGCAGGCGCTGACGCAGTATGGGCAGGGCTTGGCTTCGACCTACTATAATGACGCCTTCAATCGCGCTCAGACGCAGTTCCAGACGAACCAGAATACGACTCTGGCGAACCTGCAGGCGTTGATCAACAGCGGCGCGCAGGGGAATTCGAACTTCAGCCAGGCTGGAGAGTATCTGGGTGGGCAGATCGCGAACAATACGACCGGAGCGGCAACTCAGAACGCCACGCTGCAGCAATACCTGGCGGGGCTGAATACCACCGGCCAGCAGAATCTGGGGCAATTGAATGTCTCTGGCCTGCTCGGCGCGGGCGCGCAGTCCCTGCAGGGCAGCGAGGCCGCTGGACAGTTGGGGCTGGCGGGCGCCACTACAGCCGGCAATTTCGCCACTGGCGCTGGGAATGCCAGGGCTTCCGGAATCATCGGCCAAGGCGCAGCCGTTGGCGGCCTGGTGTCCGATCTGGGCGGACTAATAACCAACCCAGCACTGGGGATATTCCCCTCTCATCCTTAAAATGGGATCCCCTTCCACACTTCTGGATCTTATCGCCCACGGCGGCTCTTTGCGCGCGCAGGGGGATAACGACCAGCAGGCGGCCGCCACCGCTCTTACGCAGGCACAGACCGGCCGTGTCCAGCAGGAAGCGCCGATTCTGGCGCAGCAGGCCGAGCAGGCGCGACTGGAAACGCAACGTCAGCAACAGGCACTTCGCGATCAGGAGATCATGCGTCAGGTATGGGCGCAGCCAGACGCCAACGACTACCTGACCGATCCGAACAAGCTTCGCATGGCGCTGGCGCAGCGCGGGGCATCGGCTCCCGGCGTAATGTCTGCCGTTTCTTCAGCCATTGATCTGAACACTAAAGCGTCGACGCTGAAGAAGGACCAGATCGCCAATGAGGAACAGGAGTTTGGTGTCATTAAGGATGGCCTGATCGGCTACCTGAATACTCCTGACGAGCAAAAGCCGCAAGCCTACCCTTCGGTCTACGCCGATATCCAGAAGAGAGAGCCGCAACTGGCGGCGGCACTCCCGGCGCCCGGTGCTGGCGTCGCGCCGAATCAGAATGACTTGGCGCATGTCATCGGGCTGACAAAAGCTCACGAGCAGCTGCTCACGAACGCGAAGACGAAGGCGGAAACCGAGCAGGCGGAAGCCGGGGGCCGCGAGAAAAGCATCAACGCCAAAATCGCCGAACTGAACTTTAATCTTCGCCGCGACGCCAGCCCGGAAACACTGGCCGCGCAGGTCGATTCCCTGATCGATCCGGCGAAGTACCCAGACCAGAATGCCCAGGCAAAGAGTCTTAGTGCGACTGCGATGAAGTATGGCGGGCCGGAAGCGGCCACTAAGGCGATCCAGGACGTTTACGGGCAGGTCGCGGAGGCCCAGAAGCAGGCCTTGACCGCGCCCGGGCGGCTCCAAGAAGAACTGGACAAGCAAAAGGCGTTAATGCCTGGGGCGGTGCTGGAAGCCGCTCAGAAAGCGAATGCTGAGATTGGTCCTCACGTAGCGGCAGCGGTCGCGTCCCAGAAAGCATTGGCCGCACAGTCGCCGGATGCCTTTGCCGGGATCGTAGATGCAAGCTCGCGACGACAGGCAGAGAGCGAATCGGACAAGATCGACCAGACGTATACCGATGCCCTGAATACCAACCAGCGGTTACGCGACACCATTTCGGCGGCTCAGAGCGGAAATAAAGCCGCTCCCGCTGTTATCCCAATCGAGGAATTGCGCGGATTTGTAAATCGTGTTAACAGCACCGAACTTAAAAGTGTTGGCGGCGCGGGCAACCTGGTCGATAAAGTCGAGGGCTATATCAACGGGAAAACGAAAGGTCAGCCCATAGCCCCGGATGTCTTGCGGGATATGAAAGACCTGCTCACCAGCGGCGATCAGTTCGCAGAGCGGGCCTATTCTGCAGGAGTTGACCGCCTCAAAAAGCGCGGGGTAGACGCGTCCAAACTGGCGAAGCCGACTATCACGGGAGCGCCCGCGGCGAAGACTTACGCGCAGACGGCCACCGGTCCGAACAATCACAAGATCGGATCGAACGACGGCGGCAAGACATGGTTTGACCTGCAAACCGGAGCGGCGGTGAAGTAGTGGCCGCCCCCGCCGGATACACGATCGATCAACCACAGGCCGGGCCGCCGCCGGGATACACGCTGGATAAGCCGTCCGCGCCAGAGCAATCCTTTTCGCAGGAACATCATCTTGGCCCCATCGCCGCCCCGGTCTCTGACGCGCTGGAAGGTGTCGGCGCTGGCGTCTGGAGCACGCTACAGGGCGCTTACAACCTAATCCGCATGGTCCCCGGCGTTGGCGACAAACTGCCGCCTCCCAGTGAATTCGTGAAGCATCTTGCCGTTGAGCCGGATACGATGGCTGGCCACGCAGGAAAGCTGGCCGAGCAGGGTGCGGAATTCGTTATCCCCGCGGCTAAGGCTGCAAAACTCACCGAAGGCGCGAATCTCATCGTGCGAATGGCTGGGCAGGGCGCGGCAGCCGCGGGGACGCGCGCCGTGCAGACCGGTGGCGATGTTCCGGCTTCTGTGGATGCGGGACTTGTTGGCGCAGCCGGGCCAGCGGTCGGAGCTGCATACGGCGCGATAGCTCCCAAAGTGGCTGAAGCAGTCCCAGAAATAGCCAAAAAGGTGGCTCTTGGCGTCGCCGGGAGAGCTACAGGGCTGCCTATTTCCTCGATCTACAAAGCCATATCGAAAACCGCGCCGCTCGCAAATAAAGTAACCGCTGCATCCGAAGCCGCCGAACAGGAAGCCAGTCTTCTCGACGATCTCTCACAGGCGTTGGCAAAGCGGCCCTTCAAGAATCTCTCCGCCGAAGCTCAGCAGACCATCCGCGATATCGCCGCCAAAGGCTCCACTGCGCCCGCTCCACAAGCCGCCGCCCCTCCGGCACCGGCTCCCGCACCGACCGCTGCTCCTGCCACTACGCCCACCCCGGTACCGGCAGCGGTCGCACCTCCAGCAGGGCCAGCCAACACCTTCGTTCCCGGTGGTCCGGTTCGCCCTCCGCTTGCACAGGCCCCAGTCGCGCCTCCGGTATCTCAGGCCGCTCCAGTCGCAGCGCCTGCGCCACAACTCGCCCCGGCTGCCCTTCCCGATCTCCGCGAACTGGCGAAGTTGCCGGCCAAAGAGGCCGTGGCCAAAATCAATGCCGCTCGAGGTAATTCCGGCGCGATCGCCAAGCAACTCGCCGACGAGATGCTCCGCAGCGGCACGGCTACGGACAGCATGATCGTTCCGGAAGAAGCCGCGCACGTCACCGATGAAGGGAAACTGGCGCTGCGCGACCTGATGCGCAGCGTTTCTCCGGAGCATGCGAAGGCTCTGGCGGACGCGACCTACGCTGGGGCCCCCGAAGAAGGGGAAGTGGCTGGCGCAGCCTATGAAGCCGCGGCGCGCGCCGACAAAGCGCAGAAACTGGCGAACGCCCTGAGCAAAGGCGGGGTCTCGGCGGCCGATGCGGAGCGAATCGAAAAGGATCACTGGGACCTGCTCTCGAAAGCCATTGGCGTTCGCTCTCCCAGCAAAGCAACGATCGGCGAAGTTCTGTTTCGGCTGAAGCGCATGGAAGCGCCCGCCGCAGGAAGGGTTCAATGAAACGACTATTTTTACTCGTACTGACGGCGGCCGCTTTGTTCGGCCAGTCGCCGCTGGGACAGTTCAAAGCGGGCGGTCAACAGGCCGTTACCGGCACCGCCGCGCAGTTGCCGAGCTTCACATCGAATGCCGTGTGCATTGAGGTCATACCTGGTGGCTCGCAAACGGTATACATCGGCGATTCAACGGTGACCACATCGAACGGCTTCCCTATCGCAGCCGGAACCGGGCTCTGTTTCATCTCACAGAACCTTAACAAAATCTACGTAGTAGCGGCGTCCACAGGATCGACAATCGCATGGTACGGACTCTCAAACAACTAACCGCTATCTTCCTCGCTGTTCTGCTGCCCATCAGCGCGCAGTCGCCTCTTGGCCTGCCATCTCTGTCAACCGGCGGCGCGAGCAGCGGCAGTGGCGGTGGTTCGAGTGGGCAGTACTCCACGGCATCCGTGGGCTACACAGCCGGCACATATTATTTCCCTGCGGGCGGTGGTCTTGCCGCAAACGCCACCCAAGCCAACGTGATGACCGTTCAGGGGTCAGGCGGCACCATCAGCAATTTTGCCGTAAACCTCCCCGGCGCATCTGGTGGAGGGACTGCGACATTCACATGGTTCGGCGGTGCTTCGGGCACCACAGCAGAGCCGGTGACGTGTGCGGCCAATACCGGGAATTCCTTCTCTTGTTCGGACACGACGCATACCTTTACCTATGCGGCGGGCGACAAGCTTAGCATTCAAATGGTGGTCACCACGGCCACGGTGACCAGCCAGGTAACGATGGTTTGGGGAACCGGTCAGGTCGGCCCAGCTGGCGCCACCGGAGCGACCGGAGCAGCCGGTGCAGGGTACGCGGCGACATCTACGACTTCATTGGCTATCGGCACTGGATCGACCAGCTTTACCACTCAAGCTGGGCTGGCATATTCAACAGGGGCATTTGTTCGGGCATCCAGCGCGGCCAATGGTGCGAATTATATGCAGGGGTTGGTCACCTCGTATTCGGGCACTACGCTTGTTTTCAATGTGACCGAAACGGGCGGGAGCGGGACGCATGCTGACTGGAACATTAATCTCGTAGGCAATACCGGGGCGACCGGAGCGACGGGTCCTACAGGTCCAACGGGACCAGCCGGAGCAAACGGGGCCGGCAACAACGCTTTATGCAGCGATGCCACGGGCAGCACTACAACTTACACCTGCCCGACGCCAAACCCGACCGTGGTCAGCCTTACCGGGCTAATTATAAGTTTCGTTCCGCAAACGACAAACAGCGGATCGGCCACGGTTAATGTGGCGGGCTTGGGAGCCAAATCCCTGGTTCAATCAGACTGCTCGACCGCGCTATCGGCCTCGGCGTTGACTGGCGGAAAAATGTACCTGTTTTCCTACAACGGGACTAACTTCTGCCAGTCCAGCACAAGCGGAGGCGGTGCGTCTCTCCCTGTTAGCGCCGAAATTCTGGCGTCTGACAGCAGCGGTAATGGGGTCGATTGGTTCAAGGCGACCGTCACCTCCACCACGCTGTCTGTAGCGGGGGGCAGAGCGCAGTTCAGAACCAAGATCTGCAATAACCTGAACGTTACCGCAACCCTGGCGAGCGGCACCACCGCAGTGACCAGCTCGGGGGTCGGATACCTTTATATCGATAATTCTTGCGCTCTCGTGATACAGGTTCCCAGCGCGCTGGCTATTACGTGGGCCACCACCACCAATATCACCGTGGCCAGTGTAGCCACTCCGTCGTTCCCGGATGCAAACGGTGAGGCCATTGCGCTTTACACGATCACCATCACCACCAACGGCAGCACGGCGTCGTTGTCGATGACTCCGGCGACGGACGATAACAGGTCAACACTGCGGGCTGACCCAACCACGTGCGGCACCGGTATCCTGTGTCCGAGCGCATCAGGGCTTCAACAGTTCTCCGTCGATACAGCGTATTCGCCGCCGCAATCGAACTCCACTAACGCGCTTAACAGCGCAACGACGACGGTCAACGTCAGCGCAGCCACGGCTCCCAGCACAGGGCAAGTTTTAACGGCCACTGACTCAACTCATGCAACATGGCAAGCTGCCGGCGGATCAAACACGCTTTATGTGACCACGGGACTGGCGTCGACGCTGTCCGCCACCTCAGACACTGTGATGTTCACGTCGGGCTCCTTGCCCGCCTTAGCCGCGGGCGCTTGCATGGGGTATGAAGGGTGGTTTACCAGCAATGCCAGCGGGGCTACGTTATCTGCGGTCAAAGTCTGGTACGGTACAGCGTCCGGCGCATCACCCTCAGATTCATTAACTGTAACCAATGCAGCCATAGGAGGCGCTATCGGCTCTGGCAGTGCAGCTGCGATACAGGTCGTTGGAAGGATTTGCAATAAGAACGCCGTTCAGAATGCGCAGAGCATTACGGGCGTCGTGAACACTCAGCAGTCATCGGGCGGTTTTGCGGCAGGCACTACATCTAGCGCGCAAACCACCAGCGCAACAAACCTAAAAGTAAGTCTGACAACCGCGTGGAGCAGCAACGCAAACACCCTTTTCCCGCAGAGCTTCCGCGTTTGGCTGGAGCAGTAAGAAAAGGCAGAATGATGCACAGGTTATTGTTACTGTACATACTTACCCTCCCGGCATGGGCTGTCAACATATTGGGCTATGTTCGCGGCGGCACCGTCAACAGCTACGCCTATTCGACCGCTGGGTTCAACAGCGCGGTGACTGATGCCATCACTTATCAAACGAGTACGGCCTGTATTTCGTATTACATCATCCTTCCGGCGAACAACACGCTGGATCTGAATGGCAGCGCGTACACGTTGGCTGCGAAAAACTGTGCCCAGTACATTCACATTCAATCGAGCGGGTACTACTCCCTCCCATTCCGGGGCCGGGTGATTCCCTCTCTCCACAGCGCCTTCCTTTCCCGGATTCAAAGCACGGTTGCATCAGGCTCTAACGGTGGATTAATCAACTTAGTAAGCAACAAGACCCGCTATTGGGCATTTGAGGGCATTGATTTTTACGGCGTGTCGGGTGCTGCCGATGGCAGCATATTCTACTTCAACTTACTTCTACTAGGCGAAACCGGAGCCAATTACCCGGCGTCCGTCGATCCTTCGTTGCGGCCCGATCATTTCATCGTAGATCAGTGTTGGCTTCACGGGTTGCAGGGATCTCGAAATGTGGGAAATGCTATCGGGGTAGGCGCGGACCACGTGTACATCACCAATAGTTATTTTGAGGACATTGCGGTTGACGGGGGTGAAGGTCACGCAGTCTCGCTGGGTTACATTGCGGTCGACGCAATCCTTTTAAACAACCACTTCGATTCCTCTACCGAAGACACTCTGGTGGGAGGGACCTTCATGCCCGCCGGTTTGATCCCCTCATTCTTAGTCTTCAATGGAAATGAGTATACAAAAAAGGGCTGGTATCACTTCGGCACCGGTCCCGGAATGCCTACTAATCCATTCTGTCTTGATGGAAGTATCTGGCGCAATCAGACTAATAATACCGACTACTCATGTCTGAGCGACACCTGGAGCCCCATTGGGTCTATCGGCAGCGCCCCAACTCTGAACGGCCCAAGCGTGGTCAAGAATCTCTGGGAAGTGAAGATGTGCCGGTACTGTTTTGTGTACGGCAATGATATGTCAAATCTGTGGATAAGTTCGCAGAACGGGGAAGCCTTCGTGGTTAATTTGACCACTCAGCCTACCGGTGGTAATCCTCCGTGGGTGCAGCCCAACAATGTCACAGCACAGAACTGGACGACGGCGGAGAATGTGTACGTTCGGTATAACAAAATCCATACAACCGTAGCCACCTTTACTTTGGGATTCCCAAGTTCGGCGGGCACTCTTTGCAATACTCCTGATCCTCCACCGGCTACCGTTCCCTGCTACCAGTGGGGGCATCACAACGTTGACTACTCCAATAACCTCGCTACTGACCTGATGAATGAGAGGCTGTATAACTTTGACGACTCCGCAGGTGGTGGGTTCTCCTTCTCCACCAACATAGGCAACTACAACATCAAAGAAGACCACAATACCAATGTCATCAGCACCTCTACATCTAACAGCGGGCAGATGCACCAGCTGGCCGGGACTGCCGAGGACATCGGGCTGGCCGGGATGTACAACATGGAGATCGCAAACAACATCGCGCCGATCGGCATGTACGGCTTGCTGGCTTCCGGGGCTTCGAGCGGGTTGTGCGGGTCGTTTTTTCCCGGCTTAGCCAGTGGGGCTGCCTACAATCTCTCCGGCAATGCCTGGACGACGGATCTTGCTGCGTGGAATGGCAGCAGTTATCCCTTCCTGACAACCGCCGTACCGGGATGTTCATCCACTCCCAACTACGCGGCAGGTACAGCGGCTCCGGCCAATGCCGCCGCGATCGTCAACCCGAGCACCTTCGCCGTGATCGCCCCGTATATCGGCACCGCCACAGATGGCACAGATCCGGGGCCGAATCTCACTATCCTGAACAACGCCACAGCGCACACCGCGGACGGGGTCTATAACCCGTTCCTGGAAATGAACATCAACACGGTTCTGCCGGCGGCGGGGGGCGCGACGATCTATGCCACCGCGCTGGACACAACGACCTGCACAGCAACGGCCAGCACGTCTCTGACGTTCGGATCCAGCACAGGCAGCGTTTCAATCAGCCAGACAGGGCGGATGGTGACGGCCACCTTTAGCGGGGCCAGCAACAACACGGGATATTTTCTCAAGCTCACCTGCAACGGTAAGTACGTGATTGGTGAGGTCGTAACCGGGCATTAAATCATGTCTCACCACGCCGCAATCACAGGCCCCAGCGTATTCCTGACAAGGCTCACGCCGGTCGACTTCAACAGATTTCATGCAGCCCGTCTTCTCTACTCGGGATCGACCGGTCCATTAAACCCCAAATGGTACCCAAAAACAGGCCCGTGCATTGCAACATTCCTCAGTGAACTGCCGGCGGCGTTGATCGCCCTAAAGTGGCACCGCGTGTCGCTGGATTACACCAACGGGAAACTATTCGTCCGAAAGATCGAAAGAAAAAACAAAAAGGAAAACTCATGACCACATTTTGGCTAAATTTCATTATCCTGGAAGCCGTTGGAGTCGCCAACGCCTTCATCCAGATATCGAGCATCAAACCGGGCCTCAA
>Ga0206959_10329_pt1 | contig 10494 bp, 8 predicted proteins | sample Alteio_BWOrgHeat_31_FD_152971 | JGI IMG/M metagenome (GOLD analysis project Ga0206959, IMG submission 152971) | Enriched cells from forest soil in Barre Woods Harvard Forest LTER site, Petersham, Massachusetts, United States -... | ecosystem: Environmental > Terrestrial > Soil > Temperate forest >...
ATCTGTACCGGCGCCTACGACTACCCCACTGCCTTTTGCGAAGTCGATGGGGTTTACACCAATAAGGCGCCCGGTGGCATTGCCTACCGCTGTTCATTCCGGGTGACGGAGGCCGCTTATCTCATCGAGAGGGCGGTCGATGTTCTGGCTCAGGAATTGAAGACTGATCCGGTCGAGTTACGGCGGAAAAACTTCATTCGCCCGGAGAAGTTTCCATACAAGTCGCCGCTCGGCTGGTCCTACGATAGTGGAAACTACGACGCCGCAATGAAAGTAGCGCTGGACACGGTCGGCTACGATGCGTTGCGGAAGGAACAGCAGGAAAAGCGCGAGAAGGGCGAGTTGATGGGCATCGGCATCTCCAGCTTCGTCGAAGTGGTAGGCGCAGGGCCGGCCCATACCTTCGACATTGCCGGTATCAAGATGTTCGACAGCTGCGAGATTCGCGTTCACCCGACTGGCAAGGCTATGTGCCGCATGGGAACGAAGAGCCAGGGTCAGGGGCATGAGACGACGTATGCCCAGATTGTCGCGCAGGAGTTGGGTATCCCCGCAGCCGATGTGACCGTAGAGGAAGGCGACACGGATACCGCTCCCTATGGCTTGGGAACGTACGCCAGCCGCAGCACACCGGTCTCCGGTGCTGCGACCGCCATGGCGGCGCGTAAGATCCGCGACAAGGGAAAAAAAATCGCTGCTCATCTGTTGGAATGTAGTGAGGAGGACCTGGACTGGGAACCCGGCAAGTTTTTCGTCAAAGGCGCGCCCAGCAAAGCCAAGACAATCCAGGAGATTGCTTTCGCCGCATACACCAATATGCCGGCTGGCATGGAAGCTGGCCTCGAAGCGGTGGACTACTACGATCCGCCCAATCTCACCTTTCCTTTCGGCACATACATCTGCGTGGTGGATATCGACAAAGGCACCGGCGAGATCAAAGTCCGCCGTTTCGTCGCCGTGGACGACTGCGGCAACATCATCAATCCCATGATCGTAGAAGGTCAGATCCATGGCGGATTGACTGAGGGCCTGGCCATCGCCTTCATGCAGCAGATTGACTACGACGAGAACGGCAACGTGCAGGGGGGAACTTTCATGGACTACCTGTTGCCGACGGCCGTCGAAACTCCTCATTGGGAGACTGGTAAGACATGCACGCCTTCGCCGCACCATCCCTTCGGCGCGAAAGGGGTTGGCGAGTCGCCTAATGTGGGTTCTCCCGCAGCTTTCGTCAACGCTGCCGTGGACGCGCTTTCCCACCTGGGCGTAAAGCATATCGATATGCCGATCGCCCCCTGGAAGGTATGGAATATTCTTAAAGAGAAAGGCCTGGTCAACTAGCGCCATGGCGATGCACATCGAGAAGAGCTTTCAGGTCAAAGAGCCGATCGAGAAAGTCTGGAGCCTCCTCAGTGATCCGCGGAGAGTAGCCGCGTGTGTGCCCGGTGCAAAGATAACGGAACAGGTGGACGAGGAGACATACAAAGGCACGATAAGCGTGAAGGTCGGCCCCAGCGCAACCGATTATAAGGGGGAGCTGGAGATTGTTCGTCTTGACCCGGAGAACCACGAGCTTGAAATTCTTGGCAAAGGACAGGATGTCAGAGGTCGTGGCAGCGCGTCGATGAGGATGACGGGCAAACTGCGCTCCCTCGAGGATGGCGTGACGGAGGTCACGAGCGTATCCGAGGTGAACGTAGTGGGGATCTTGGCGCAGATGGGATCGCGGGTGATCGGCGAAGTCTCCAACATCATGTTTGGGCAATTCATCAAGAACTTCCAGGCACAACTGCAACAACCTGCAGACGAAGCCGCGGCTGAGGCCAAACCAATTAACGCCGCGTCACTGGCGTGGGCTGCGGCAAAAGGAGCGTTTCACCGCGAATCCTGAAGTCTCTGTCGCGTCAAGCCGGCAGATAACATTGGAGGCGGGACGAAGCCATTATGCCAGCCTTACCAGCCCAGCCTGAGGAGGAGTCTGTCAGAGACCCGGATGCTCTCATAGGGAGTTTCGAGCGTCTTGGTTACATTGCAGACCGTTCTCTGGCCACCGCGGTCTATCTCATCACCAAACTACGCAAGCCTCTTTTGATTGAAGGTCACGCTGGTCTGGGGAAAACGGAAGTGGCCAAGGTTCTGGCCTCGCTGTTGGGAACCCAGCTCATCCGCCTGCAGTGTTATGAAGGGCTGGACGTCAGTTCCTCCGTCTACGAATGGAATTATCAGAAGCAGTTGCTCGCGATCAAGATCCAGGAAGGAACGGACCAGACGGTCGAAGAGAAAGAGAGACACATCTTCAGCCGCGAGTTTCTTCTCGAGAGGCCGCTGCTCAAGTCCATCCTTGCCCAGGACGCTTCGCCGGTATTGCTGATCGACGAAATCGACCGTGCAGATGAGGCGTTCGAGGCATTTCTCCTCGAACTGCTCTCCGATTTCCAGATCAGCGTTCCTGAGATGGGCACGATCCAGGCCAGACACATCCCTTATGTTGTTCTCACCTCCAACCGCGCACGAGAACTAAGCGATGCGCTGAAGCGCCGCTGCCTCTATCACTGGATTGACTATCCGAGCATCGAGAAGGAGATGAGAATCGTGCGCGCCAGGCTACCCGGCATTGAAGAGGAGCTGGGAATGCAAGTGGTGAGGTTCGTTCACGGGGTTCGCCTGCTGGATTTGGCGAAACCGCCCGGAGTGGCTGAGACGTTGGACTGCGTACAAGCCGTGGCTTCCTTGGGAAGCCGTAATCTGAGTGCGGAAGTGATCGAGCAAACGCTGGGCTGCGTGGTGAAATCCATGGAAGATGTCGCGAAGCTCAGGGCTGCGGGGATCGACAAGCTAGTGTCCCAGGCTTTTTAGGGCGACGGAGAGCAAAAATGCGCGAAGAACAATCCGAGCGGCTGGCCGCCTCTATCGTAGAATTCTGCCGCTTCGCCGGAGCACACGGCTTGTCCCGCGACCTGCGCCGCACGCTTACGGCGCTTGAAGCAGCCAAAATGATTGGTACGGAAGATCGGGAAACCTTCGCCTTTGTCTTACAGGCGGCGCTGTGCTCTTCCAGGGAAGAATGGGATCTGTTCCTCCAGCTTTTCGAGGAATTTTGGGGCGAATCGCGACCCACACCAAAATCTGCGTCCCGCACGAGCGAGCGATCACGCGAAGGCAACGCACAAGAGCAGGAAGTCGCCTCCACAGTGTTCCTCGATCAACCCGCTAACGAGGCTGCATCGCGAGACGGCGAACGCAAGGCAGTTTATGGCGCGAGTGCGCAGGCGCGGCTGAAGAAGATGGATTTCTCCGGAGTGCCGCTGGACGACCTCGCGGCGCTGGAAGAGCTTTCCGTGCCTTTTGCGGCGGATGAGTCAACGGCTTTCGCGAAGACGTATCATCAGCAATCTCGCCGACCGTGTAGATCTCCGCAGAAGCATCCGGCGAAGTATCGCTTACGGCGGCGAGCCAATCTCACTGGCTTACAAAGCGAGGAAGCCGAGGAAGAACAGGCTGCTGGTCCTTCTCGACATCAGCGGCTCGATGAATTTTTACAGTCTGTTCCTGTTGAGGTTTACCTACGCTCTGCAGGCGCATTTCCAGCGTGTGGACACGTTCCTGTTCAGCACCGATGTTGTCGAGATCAGCGATCTGCTTCGCACTCGGCATCTGACGGAAGCCCTGCGAAGACTCTCGGAGCGAGCAATGGGTTGGTCGGGCGGTACTAGGATCGGCGAGTCGCTCCGTCAATTTAATCAACTCTACGGAAGAAAGCTGCTCTCACGTTATACGACCTTTATCATTCTGAGTGATGGATGGGATACCGGCGAACCGGAAGTACTCGCAGCGGAGTTGCGAGCTGCCCGGCGCCGCGCGCGAAGAATCATATGGTTGAATCCGTTGTTAGGACTCAAGGACTATCAGCCTATTACGCGAGGCATGGCTGCAGCACTCCCACATGTGGATGTTTTTGCTCCAGCGTATAACCTCGAGAGCCTTCTCGCTTTGGAAAGACACCTGTAGAGAAAGGAAGGCGCGCCCGGGATGTTCGACGAATTTCTGAAAAAGGCGGACCAGCTGGTCGTAATCGGCAAACCATTCGCTATCGCCACAGTAGTGCGTTATGAGGCGCCCATCTCGGGCAAGCCTGGTGACAAAGCGATTATTCTTGCCGATGGCGAAGTTTGGGGCTGGATCGGTGGCGGTTGTGCGAAACCCGCAGTGATCAAGGAAGCACTAAAGGCGCTGAAGGATGGCCGCCCGCGGCTGGTCCGCATCAGCCCATCCTCCTCAGAAGGCGAAGGGATCGTCGCGTACAACATAACATGCCACAGCGGCGGCACGCTCGATGTCTACATCGAGCCCGTTCTTCCCAAGCCACATATTTTGATCATGGGCCGCTCTCCAGTTGGACAGACTCTGGCCAAACTCGGCAAGGCAATCAACTATATCGTTTCGGTGGCGGCTCCGGATGCGGATGAGGAGACCTACCGGGAAGCGGACCGGGTACGAGCGGATCTGAACCTGAGTGAACTCAAGATTGGCCCACTGACCTTTGTAGTTGTGTGCACGCAGGGAGAGTGCGATGAGGAGGCGCTTGAAAATGCGCTATACACGGACGCTTCTTATGTAGCATTTGTGGCCAGTAAGGTGAAGGCGGCTAGCGTTCTTCAGTATCTGAGTGAGCGGGGAATGAACGCAGAAAGGCTAAGGCAAGTCAAAGCTCCGGCAGGAATAAACATCGGGGCGGGATCACCGGAAGAAATCGCGGTCAGCATCCTGGCCGAAATCGTCCAGTTGAACAGGAGCAGAGTCGCGGAGCACAAGGACATGCCGGCGTTGCCTGTGGAACAGCCTGAAGTGAAAGACCCGATCTGCGGAATGACTTTGGACGTAGACACACCGAAGTATAAGTCGGAATTTGACGGCAAATCGTTCTACTTCTGTAGCGCCGGTTGCAAGCAAGCATTCGATAGACAACCAGATAGGTACGTGCTTGCGAACCTGCCCATCTAAGGGGTACAAGCGCGTTCTCTCATCACACCGTTTCGATACTTTTCGTGATGGTTCCGAAAATGGTCTCCAGAGCTGCAAGCCAACTTGCCGCACGCCTGTTTCTGGTGAGGTTTCTAAAAATCGACACCGTCGATTCTTTATGCGGTCGGGTGGATGTCATAGCGAACGGATTCCATGCCGTTGGCGCACGAATGCCCCGCAATATAAAATGTGTACCAAGTCTATTCAAACCGCGTGATCACTTGCACTCAATGTTGATCGGAAAGGCTGCTTATGGCAGACGCTCCTAAGATAGAGGTTTCCCGCCGCGGATTTCTTAAGGGTGCCGGCATCACTGCGGCAACCACCGTAATCGAGTCCGCAAATGCGTTTGCACGCGATGCAAAAAACGCGCTGCACGGCGTTCAACCGCTCGGCCCGGACGCTGTACCTATCAAATTGCATGTTAACGGCCGTGAGCACAGAGTCACCGTCGAGCCCCGCTACACGCTTGCTCAGACTCTGCGTGACGATCTTGGCCTGACCGGGACCAAGGTGGTATGCGATCGCGGATCGTGCTCGGCCTGTACGGTGTGGATCGACAAATTACCAGCTCTGGCCTGCATGACGCTCTCCGTCGATGCCGTTGGATGCGAGATTGTTACGATTGAAGGCTTGTCCCAGGGGGATACCATGCACCCGGTGCAAGCAGCGTTCGTGAAGCACGATGCCATGCAATGCGGCTTCTGCACGCCGGGAATGGTAATGAGTTGCGCGGCGCTGCTGGAGCGCAATTCGAGCCCAAATCTAGACGATGTGAAGCACGCCGTTAGCGGAAATCTGTGCCGCTGCGGAACTTATCCCAAGGTCTTTGCTGCCACCCTCGATGTGGCGCAGCAACGTGCGCACGCTTCGGGCCTGGTGACCCTGAGCGCTGGAACGGAGGCCTAGTATGGAAACTCTCCTTCATGAAGAACAGCAAGCGGCCGCGACGCAGGCGAAACCGCAGCAGGCGACCCGGACAGACAGTTTCGTCTTTGGTATTCCACAAAACGGTCTGCAGCAGAAACAACGCGATGTGCCACTTGATGAGCCGCCGCCACTCCCGCCAAACTCGGAGCTGACCTATATAGGCAAGCCAACGCTGCGTTACGATGGCGTGGCAAAAGTGAAGGGAAGTGGCAAGTACACGGCGGATGTGCAATTGCCGGGCATGCTATTCGCGCGCATGGTGGATGCAACGATCCCTCACGGCCACATCGTGTCAATCGACACCAGCGAGGCCGAAAAGCTGCCGGGTGTTCGTGCCGTCTACGTCATCGAGCATGTGTATGGTGTCGCCGAGCTGCGCGATCCAAATCAGGAGGCTCCTTCGCGCTATCCCACCGTCCGCTACGCCGGCCAACCGATCGCGGGCGTTGCCGCCACCTCGCAGCACATCGCGGATGACGCGTCAAAGCTGGTCAAGGTGCGTTACGACGCTAAACCGTTTGTCGTCGATCGCACAGAAGCACGTGCCGACGATGCCCCAGCCGTCTTCCCTGGGCCGGCCGACGAAGCCGGAAGCGCAGGCGGCGGTGGTGGTCCGGCCAATGTTCCGCAGAAGGGGAATGTGCATGGGCCCGAGCAACGTAAAAGAGGCGATACGGACAAGGGCTTTGCCGAGGCGGATGTCATAGTTGAAAGCGAGCACTTTACTCAGGTGCAGACCCACTCTGCCCTTGAGACCCACGGCTTCGTTGTGGACTGGAAGCCGGACGAGGTCACGGTCTACGCCTCCACACAGGGCACCTCGAGCGTGCGAGATGAGTTTGCTGAGGTCTTCAAGTTGCCGAAGAGCAAGGTGCGCGTAATCACGGAATACATGGGCGGTGGCTTTGGCGCAAAGTTCGGGGCAGGAAACGAGGGGGTGGTTGCCGCGAACCTGTCACGCAAGGCGAACGCGCCCGTCAAACTGATGCTCGACCGGCGACAGGAGCACATCGTAAGCAACCGTCCCGACTCGCACCAAAAGCTCAAGATCGGCGCGAAGAGCGATGGTACTCTCACCGCCATCCAACTCACCAGCTACGGCACCGCAGGCGTGGGAACCGGCGCTGGCACCGCGGGCCCCGCAACGAATCTGTACAAGTGCCCGAACGTTTTGACCGAGGAGTACGACGTCTTCATCAACGCGGGTCCGGGCGCGGCCTTCCGTGCCCCCGGACATCCGCAGGGATGCTTCGCGTTCGAGCAGACCATCGATGAGCTTGCCATCAAGTTGAATATGGATCCGCTCGCGCTGCGCGACAAGATTGACGAAAGCCCCGCACGCAGGGTCGAGCGGCAGATTATTCTGGAGCGCACAAACTGGCGCAATCGAAAAGCTCCCGGCTCCGATCCCGGTCCCATCAAGCATGGCATGGGCATCGCGCAATCCGTGTGGTATCGCTTCGTCAACATGAATTCCTCATGCGAGGTTCGGGTCTCGCGCGATGGCTCCGTCGAACTTATGTCGGCCGTGCAGGACCTCGGCACCGGCACCAAGACCATCCTCGCGCAGGTCGTTGGTGAGGAGTTCGGCATGGCGCCCGCGAACGTCGTCATCCGCATTGGCGACACACGCTTTCCAATTGGTCCTGACTCCGGCGGCAGCGTCACCGCTGGCTCTATTACGCCTGCTGTACGCAATGCGGCATACCAGGCCAAGCAGAAGCTCTTTGCTGCTGTTGCTCCGGCTTTGGGCACAACCGCCGACAATCTCGCGATGCAGAATGGTCGCGTGGTCTTCAAAAATGATGCATCGAAGTCATACTCCCTGAAGCAAGTCACGGCGAAACTTCCGACAGACGAAATCTCCGCTCGGGCAACACGCGTTGCCGAATACTCCAAGGACCGTCTCACCTATGGCGGCGTCGATTACGTCGAACTCGCCGTCGACACCGAAACCGGCCGCGTGCACGTCGAAAAGGTCTTCGGCGCACACGATTGCGGCCGACCCATCAATCCCACCGGCGTCATCAGCCAGATCAATGGCGGTATGCTACAAGGCATTTCTTATGCGTTGTTTGAGCAGCGCATCATGGATCGCAACGCCGGCTACATGCTGAATGCGAATCTGGAGAACTACAAAATCCTGGGCGCGCGCGAAGTTCCGGAGATCGAAATTGCGCTGGTCGAGAACTACATCGCGCAGAGTTCTACCGACGCCGCGGGCATCGGTGAGTCGGCCGGCATCATCACGCTGGCCGCGGCCATCGGCAATGCCTTCTACAACGCGACAGGGGTGCGCATGCGTAAGATTCCGATGACCCCGGCAAACGTACTCACCGCGCTCGGTAAAGTGCAGGAGGAGGTGCAGGCATGAACAAATTTGCATTCGTTGATTGCAAAACAGTGGATGAGGCTCTTGGGCAACTTGGCGATGGCGCCACGGTCAAGGCAGGCGGCATCGATCTGCTTGACCTAATGAAAGACGATATCGTCTCTCCAGCTATGCTCGTCAATATTCGTAACATCGACAGCCTGCGCGGCATAACCATCTCCGCCGACGGCCTGCATCTCGGTCCGCTCTCGACCCTGAGCGAAATCGCCGATCATCCTGAGATCCAGCGAAGTTACTCCGCCCTGTCCGATGCGGCCGGACACGCAGCCACGCCGCAGGTACGCAATATGGCCACCCTCGGCGGCAACATTATGCAGCGCCCGCGCTGCTGGTATTTCCGCTCCAGCGATTTCGACTGTAAGAAGAAGGGCAACGGGAGTGACGAATGCCACGCGCACGCCGGCGAGAATCAGTACCACGCCATCATGAACAACGGCACCTGCGCGATGGTTCACCCATCGTCGGCCGCGGTGCCGCTCCTTGGGATGGACGCGCAAGTGGAGCTCACCTCGAAGCGTGGCAAACGCACCGTCTTGATGAGTGACTTCTACGTACCCCCGGAGAAGAATGTTATCAATGAAACCGTTCTCCAGCCGGGAGAATTGATCACGAGAATCTTCGTTCCAGCGCCCGAGCCCGGCACCCGCTCCGCCTACCAGAAATACGGGGAGAAAGAGAGCTTCGACTGGCCGATCGCCGATGCCGGCGTGGTGCTGGTAATGGATGGAACACGCTGCCGCAAGGCCTCGGTGGTGCTTGGCGTGGCCGCGCCTACGCCGATTCGTTCGAAGGACGCCGAGGTCGCGCTCACCGGCAAGACCATCGATGAAACCACCGCGCGCGCTGCCGGGAGGGCCGCCATGCAGAGCGCCACGCCGCTTTCGCAAAACGGCTACAAAACGCAGCTCTTCCAGACCGCAATCTACCGCACCGTGCTGCTCGCGGCTGGGCAGATGCAACGTGATCCAAGCGCCATTGGCTAAGGAGGACCAACATGTCAACCCCCCTCGTTCAGATTAGTTGCCGCTCGCTCCGAAGCAAGTCCTCTTATGGTGCCTTCGGCGAATTCCATGATGAGCTTCTCGATCTCGCTGGAGCCACCGCAACCTATTGGTGTCTCAAGACCATGGGGAAGGCAGGACCGGACGATCACTACGTTCATCGCTCCGTCTGCCAGGAGGGTCGTTCTTGCTGGGAAAGTTGCGCGTCCGATGTCTAGCTGTGCCTACCAATCCCTATGAGCAATTTCTGCGTTTCGGATGAATCCCCCAGCGTCAAAGAGAGTTGGAAATCATGCCCGACTGCGAAAGACATTCCCCTCGCCTGCGGTCATTTGATGGAAAATCCCTGGGGCCGAATCGACTGTCTCCGCGGAAGAAGATTCGGGCTTTCCAGAGAAACCGTGAAGCGCTGTTAGGTCTTCGCCTGGACAACCTCTAACCCCAGTTGTCAGTTCTGGGGTCGAACAAGTCTATTATTACTGCACCAAGAAGTAGTTACGAGCTGTACGTCTGGGGTCAGAACATCCTGGCACATCCGCATGTTCACCCACCAACGGATCACTTACGGATAAACGGGCCAAGCCGGATGAGCGCGCAGCAAACGTGCGCCACCCGGCTGACGGCAAATCTATGGACGAGTTCCATTGTTCTCGAGCACACAACCTGGTGTGTCAACTTGTATACTTCCCCCCGCATTCGAAACGATAGTGTTGTTGAGGATGGCGCTCGGGCAAGTAGCCTCAAGGCCGAAACCCTTGTTCAGCGTCATGGTGCTGCCGGTCACCGAGGCATTTGCCGCAACAATTCCGCGCCCGCCGTTGAGGGATGAGACATCTCCGATTCCCACGCCGCCCCTGGCGTCGAGATCGATGCCGTCCCTGACGTTACTCGCAGCCTCGCTGTCACGCACGATGGCCGCAAGGATCCCCGTTGAGCCATTTCCGATGGCTGAGCTTTCAATCACGCTACCCGCCACTATTATTCCAGCGCCGGCATTACTCTGCGCAGAGACCTTCGCTACGAGGCTGCCATCGCCGATGATGAGAATTCCGTGGGATCCCATACCCCGCACCGACCCATTAAACACCTTGACATCCGTCGGACCCGGCGTCCGTTCGTCTCCAGCTTTTATCCCGATACCGGTACTGG
>Ga0206959_10330_pt1 | contig 10432 bp, 7 predicted proteins | sample Alteio_BWOrgHeat_31_FD_152971 | JGI IMG/M metagenome (GOLD analysis project Ga0206959, IMG submission 152971) | Enriched cells from forest soil in Barre Woods Harvard Forest LTER site, Petersham, Massachusetts, United States -... | ecosystem: Environmental > Terrestrial > Soil > Temperate forest >...
TGCGCGAAGTTGACGGAGGCGGAGACGATGGTGCGCGGGTTGTATGAGCGGTGGGAATTTTTAGAGAAGAAGCGCGCGGGGGATTAAGGCGATTCGGCGAGGAGTTTTTGGATTTCGGCGTCGAGCGTGCCTTCATACGCACGGGGGGCGCGGAGGATGCCGCGGCGATCGATGAGGAAGAAGCCGCCGCCTTGAAAGACGGAATAGGTCGCGCCGGCGGAATAACGCGTGGGGACCGAGTCGGGGGCTTTGGCGGCGTCGGCGTCGAGAGCGACGGGCCAGGGGATTTCCTGCATGTGCAGCATGTCGGAAAGAGTGGCGGGGCTGACTTCGGGATCGACGCGCGGTTCAAGGGCGTCGTGAATGGTGATAATGTCGAGCCCGGCGGCGTGGTATTTGTCATAGAGCGGGCGGAGATCATTCACCCAGTCCATCTGGCTGGGGCGATGCGCGATGTTGGCGCCGATTTGCAGGAGGGTCACACGATTTTTAAATGACGGCGGCTGGGCGGGTTCGTTGGCGAGCCATTGATCGACGATCAGCGGCGGGGCCGGTTTGTCGAGGAGCGGGTAGTGCGGGGGGAGGAGTTTCAGGCGCAGGCCAGATCTATTGGGGGGCGATGTCCACGGGCGGTCGGGCAGGCCTTCGATATCCGCGGAGAGCCGGAGGATGGGCGCGTCGGGCAGATGCGTGAAAGAAAATCGGCCGCGGTGATCGGTGAGGGTGTCGGCACAGGGTTGGGTGGCACTGGAAACGGAAACGCGGAGGCCGCCGATGGGCTGATCGTGTTCGTTGACGACGACGCCGGAAAGGGACGCGGAGCCGGTGGCGGTTTGCGTGGAGGGAGGGCCAGGGTCGAAAAAATCGGTCGAGCGAATTTCGCCGGGCGCGAGATCGTCAATTTGCGACGACTGGAGCGTGCGGTATTGGAGCGTCAGCGGGAAGCCGATGGGGACGGCGGTGAGGACGAGTTGGCGGTCGGGTTGCACAGTGGCGGTTCCGATGGAGTTCACGCCGTCACTGAGTTCATTGTTTACCTTGGCCAGGAAACCGGGGTGAATGCCGGGAACAATGGCGGTGGAGGGAGGAATTTTCGCGGTTACGGTGGCGGTGGGGACCAGCGTGAGATTCAACGGGGCGTCGGGATTTTGTGGAAGATAAGCGAACAGGCGCGCGAGCGAGCGCGGCGCGTTGCAGGCGACGCCCACTTCGCCGTCGAAGGTATCGGGGGCGGGAATGGAGAGGCGGCCTTGGACGTCGGAAGCGAACCAACCGCCGAGCCACACGTATCCGGAGATGGGGTTGCCGGCGGAATCGACGAGTTGCCCGTGCAGGATGGGGCGCGGGGTGATTGCGAGGTTGAATGTTTGAGTGGGCGCGGTTGAAGTGATGAGGATATTTTGGGTGATGTGTTTGCGGCGGCCATTGGGCCAGGAGATGAGGCGCGCGACGTATTCGCCGGGCGGCAACGGCACGGCGAAATGGCCCGTGGCATCGGGCGTCACTTTAGCAATCGGGCGGAGTTGATCGGTGGGCAGATGGATGGTAAACGGTTCTTGCAGCGGGGCGTGCGTGGTTTCGTTGGTCAATTGGCCTTGCAGGAGGGGCGCTGGATCGGCCGCGACGGTGATGAGCGTGTGGGGTTGGGAGAGGGTGATGCCGCGCCGGGGACACAGGGGATCGGGGAGATGCGTCGGCGAATCGCCGTCGGGAATGATGTCGTAGCTGCCAGGGACGAGGGAATGCACCGAGGCGAGGCCGGCCGCATTGGTTTTGGCGTGAAATGAAATGCCGTGGTTGGATCGTGCGATGGCATACATTTCAACACCCGCGCGGGGAAATGGCAGACCGTTTCGCGTCAGTTGGATGCATAGATTCAGGCCGGGAGCGAGATGAAAATCGGCATCGGTCGTGCCGGGCGCAATTGGAAAATAGTTGGCCTGCTGCTCGGTGCTGAATGAGGCGTAGTCTGGATGAGAGACGCCGAGCATGACGCGGGCGGAGGCGGGAATGCGCGTGAACTGGTAGTGCCCGGCGGCGTCGGTGCGCGTGGCGAAACCGGTGAGTTCCGACATCGACCAATAGCTTTCATCGGAACTGCCATCAGGCTGGGCGATCAGTTCCTGGATCGAAGCATGGATGAGCGCGTTGCGAATGGGCTGGCCGCTTTCATCGGTGATGGTGCCGGAAACGGAAGTGGGGCGCTGGAGCGTAATGAGTCGATCCTGCGGGGTGAAGGGATCATCCGTGGCAGCGGCGCGCCATCCGCTGACGGCAAATCCGGGCGCGTCGAAAATCATGAGGCGCTGATCGAAACCAAAGGGCGGATCAGTGGCGAGTGGAACGGTACTGAAAGCGCCTTTGGCGTCCGTGGTGCCTTGGGTTTCGAGTGTTTCGTCATGGAAGTGGTGGGTGATGCGGTAGACGCGGAAAGGGACATTTGTGGCGGGGTGGTTGTCGGGGGTGAGGAGATGGCCGCGAAGGCTGGCTAAATTGGTGGGGATCTTGGGTGACGCGGCGGGGGTGGCAAGTGCGGGCGCGGCGGGAGTCGGGGTGTCAAGGTGTGGGAGAATCGTGGCGGTGGCTCCGGCGAGGATGGCCAGCGCCGCGGCGATGGCGGCAGGAAGTTTGAGCGCGGACCAGAGAAGTGATTTGCCGGTCGCCGCGGCAAGGGAAGCGGCGAGAGGAGTCGCATGGCCGGCGACGATGGCGGTGGTGAGCGCCGGCGGCACGGCGAGCGCGGGGAGGGTGGCGAGAGACGTGGTGAGCATGGCGGCGGAAGTGGTGAGGCCGTGGGAGGCGAGCAAGGCGCGGAGGCGGGCGAGGGCGCGTTCGATGCGTTTGCGGGCGGCGCCTTCGGTGAGGTGGAGGGCGTTGCCGACGTCGCGCAGCGGTAGATTTTGGAAATAGCGCAGGGAGAGGGCGGCGCGATCGGCAGGATGAAGTTTCGCCAGCGCGGCGTCGAGAAGCGGTGAAAGGGCATCGGCTTGCGGTGAGATGGGCGGCGTGGATTCTTGGCGCATGGCAGCGGCCTTTTGTTCATGGAACCGGCGGCGAGCGGCGCGTTTGCGGGCGTCGCGGCAGGCGTAATGAGTGACTTTCAGCAGCCAGGCAATGAGCGGCGGGCCGTGCAGGAGAGAGGGCGCTTTTTGCGAGAGAAGAAGAAAGACGGCTTGCGATACATCGTCCGCTAAAGCGGGATCCGCGAGCTGGCGGCGGGCGGCGTTGTAGATAACGGGAAGGTGCGCGTCGACCAAGACGCGAAACGCGTCGGGCGAGCGAGTAGAAACGTAATCATGCAGGGAAGGGTCCATCGGCACTCCAGTTTACACTGGATAATGGACGCCGCGGCGGCGGAGGGTACGCGGTGAGGCTGGATTTTTATTTATTAGACCACCATGCCGGAGAGTTCGACGGGGAAATGGTCATTTGATGAGGTCAGCGAAGATGTTGCCGTCTTCGGGGCGGTCGCGCGGGTCGGGGCGGTATTCCAGCGGCAGGTGGGCTTTGGCGCGCGAGGCGTTGCGCGCGGTGAAATGGACTTCGGAGTAGCCGACGATGGTGGCGAATTCACGCAGCATCAACGGCGTGAGGACGCTGAGGTGGACGTGCTTGTCCCACTCGGCGATGTAAACGCCTTTGTGGCCGAGGGCGAAGTTGGAATAGTCGCGCATTGAGGATGCGAGGTTGGGCGTATTCACGCGATGCACGCCGCCGGGTTTGAGGACGCGGAGGGTTTCGGCAAGGAAGAGAATTTGATCGCGCTGTGAAATGTGTTCGAGAAAATCTTCGTGATAGACAACGTCGACGGAATTGTCTGCGAAGGGGAGCGGGGCTTGCGTGAAGTCACCTTCGATGAGATCGGCGCGGGTGCCGCGGATGGCGGCGGGATAGTGCGTGTCGCCGTAGTATTGGAGATAAGCTTCGTAAGGTTCGAAGGCGCGGTCGAAGTTAATGAAGCCTTTGAGGATGCGCGGGCCGCAGCCGAAATGGAGTTTAATGGGTGGCGTGGCGGCGGAGGCGGCGTGCGGGGCGGGAGAAAGAAGCGTGGTCATGCGGCACCTGCAAGTGTGGAAGATGGCGCGCAGTGCGGGCCGCGCTAGAGGTGGCTATCGGTTGGGCGAGGGATAAACGATGAAAGATTGCAGGCGCGGCCACACGATCAGGAGGGGTCTTTGTCAGCGGCGTTAAAGAGGTTCATCGCTCTGGTGATGCCGTCCTTGATCCACGTTTCGCAGGCGCTGGTCGTTTTGGACAGCGCCGCGTCCAGCTTGTCGAGTTGATCTTTGGAGAATGGCTCCAACACGTAATTTTTCTGCGGCACGCGGCCGGGGGGATCGATACCGATGCGCAGCCGCGCATAATCCTCCGGCTTTTTCGCGGCGGCGGTCGCGAAGGATGAGAGCGAACGCTGAATATCCGACAACCCGTTGTGCCCGCCTGCCGAACCCGTGGGGCGAAGCCGAATCGTGCCCACCGGCAGCGCGATGTCGTCGGACAACACCAGCAATTCATCGATCCCCAACTTGTAAAACTGCATCGCCGACGCCACCGCCCGGCCCGACAGATTCATGAACGTCATCGGCTTGAGCAAGATGATTTTTTCCGCATTGAGCAGAATATCAGCCGCGAAAGATTCATATGCCGACCGCCAATTTGTCGCCCCATGCATCGATGCCAGCCGATCAATCGCCATGAACCCCGCGTTGTGCCGCGTGCGTTCATATTGCGAACCGGGATTGCCAAGGCCAACGATCAATTTCATCTGAATTCAGCGCCGCTTATAAGAAGAAATCGCCAAAAAAGAAAAGGCCAGTTTCCGGAGAAACTGGCCTTCGTGCAAGCCATGCAATCGAGCAAATTGCTCTTATTTCTTCGCCGCCGGCTTCGCGCCGCCCTTGGCGTCCGCAGCTCCTTCCGCCCCTTCTTCTTCCTTCTTCTTGCCGATGACTTCCGGCTCGGTCGAGGTCGCCGCGGCATCCACTTCGGCGACTTCTTCCTTGATCGCGCGGACCGAGCAAACAATCGCTTCGGGATTGTCGATCAGCTTGGCGCCCTTGGGAAGTTGAATGTCCTTGGCGTGCAAAATCGCGTTGAGCGCCAAGTCTTCCACGTTCACGCGAATCTCCGAAGGAATGGCTGTCGCGAGCACGTCCACTTCGATTTCCGTCATTTGCGTTTCCAAGATGCCGCCTTCCTTGGTGCCCTTGGGCACGCCGCGGAAGTTCAGCGAAACCGCCACGGTCACGCGCTGGTTCGGATCGATGCGCAGGAAATCCAGATGCTCGATCTGAATTCCCAAATAGTCATATTGCACGGCCTTGATGAGGACTTTTTCAACCTTGCCGTCAATCGAAATATCAGCGACGTGCGCGCCTGAGCGAAGAATGGATTCGGTCTGCGCGGTGGGCACCGAGATCGCGATCGGTTCCTGGCCGTGGCCGTACACGATGGCGGGGATCAGATGATTCGCCCGCAATTCTTGCGATTTGCGGCTGCCGCGCTCGGTGCGAATTTGCGCGGCGATGGGTTTGGACTGGTGTTCTGCTGCGGTCGGCATGACGAGGCTCCTAAAGATCGGAACGGCCTACTCTCAACGGCGACTGCCGGCATCAGACGGCATGACATCGCGGCTTACCATGGCGGTTCAGAAAGACGAGCCGGGTAGTGTAGCGGAAAACGGGCGGGCGATACAACTATCGAGGGATGGGCGCGGCAGGGGTGGATTCGCACCACCGCCGCCACATGTGCCGATATGCCGATTCGATGTCTCGTGCGAATGCCGCCGGGTTCATCAATGTGGAAGCACGCAGTCGGGCACGCAATGTCGCGTGAAGTTCTCTTAGCCGCGGCAGGTCGCCGGCCAATTGCGTGGCGATGGTGATGAATTGGTCGTCGCTCTGGGCGACTAATTCTGTCATACCCAGATTCGAAAGCTGACTGAACCCCGCGCGCGACACTGCCGTTTGACCGCACCTGGTAATCACGGGCACGCCCATCCACAGCGCGTCGAGGCTGGTGGTGTGGCCGTTGTAAGGGAATGTGTCGAGGCATAAATCGATGGCGTGATAGGCGGCGAGATAATCATCGTGCGAGGCATAGGGGACGAAAGAAACTCGCGACGCGTCAACGTCCAACAGTCGCACTAATCGCTCGCGTGCCGATCCGGCCGGTGCTCCTACAGCCAGGCGAGATCCCGGCACCGCCCGCATCAACCGCCCCCACAGCGCGGCGACACTGTCATTCACTTTCCAAAACGAATTCAAACATCCGAACACCACATGCCCTGCAAGAATTGCTGGAAGCGCATTCACGGCAGGAAGCGGGCTCAGCGGATCGTAACACCAGAAAGTATGCGGCAGTCGCACGGATTCTTCCGCGTAAAAATCATCATGCTGGCCCGGCGCATCAAGAAACGGATCGGTAAGACGGTAATCCATCGCCGCCAACCCTGTCGTCGCCGGATATCCCGCGAAACTGACTTGAATCGGCGCGGGCTTACGCGCGAAAACCAACATGCGCCCCGCCCCCATGTGCAGCGACAAATCCACTAGAATGTCGATTCGATCCGCGCGAATCAGATCGGCCAGTTGCGTGTCAGAGAGTGCTGCGGTGTCACGCCACTCCGCCGCATTTTGTTTGAACAGCGCGGTCACGCCATCGGGCCGCGCCACGTTTGAATAGCACACCACATGAAACTCTCGACCGTCATGGTGCCGGAGGAGCGGCAACACATTTCGCCCCACCACGTGATCGCAAAAATCCGGCGAGACATAGCCGATGCGCAGCGGCCGATTCGCCGCGCGATCGTTGCCGTGCGCGGTGATTTGTGAACGCATGGGCTCCGCATGGCGAGTGTTCCACGCCAGATGTTCCCGCAAAATCTCGCCAGGCCCGTACGCCGGATGAAAGTGCAGCCGATACACCAGATTGCTGTGCGTGCCCGCCGACGCCGGCGCAACGCGCAGCGCCGCGCGATAACTCTCAATCGCCGCCTCAATTTGCCCCCCCGCGCCCAATGCATTGCCCAAATTATTGAGCGCATCGCCATAACCAGGCTGAATCTCAATGGCCCGGCGAAAAGCAGCGGCCGCGCCATCCAAATCACCGCGTGCCGTCAAAATGTTTCCGAGAATGTTGTGCGATTCGGAGCGATTCGCGTCGAGTTCCACTGCGCGAGAAATCGCTTGCAGCGCGTCATCCACTTTCCCCGTCACCAGCAGCGCCGCCGCCAAATTTGCGTGCGGCACCGCGTGATTCGGCGCCAATCGCGTCGCCCCGCGCAACGTCTCAATTGCGGCCTTTTGCTCGCCAGCTCCCCACAAGGCACTCGCCAGATTCACATGGCTTTCCAGATGCGCCGGATTCCGCGCGATTGCCTCGCGAAACGCCGCCACGGCCTGCTGATATTCCCCCACCGCCAGCGCCGCCAACGCCAAATTCTGCTGCGCTCCCGCCAACTCTGCATCCCGTGCAATCGCCGCGCGATACGCCTCTATCGCCTCGTGAAATCGCCGCTGGTCAAACAGCACATTGCCCAACTCAAAATGCGCCGCCGCCTCATTCGGCTGCCCCGCCAGCACTGCGCGAAACCCCGCCTCCGCCTCCGCCCATCGCCCCGCCCGATGGTCGGCACACGCCTGACGAAACCGTTCATCGCCGTTCGAAGTGACGTTCAACATGCCTGCGTTTCCCACTCAATGTGCGTGCCCGCCATGATAACGTGCCGCCCCGCATAAAACTCGGCAAGCGGATCGCCGCCCCCGCGTTAACCCTCAATCGTCCTACGTAGTACCTCATGAGGATCACATGCAAAACTCCGCGCATCTCACTTCGCTGCTTCTATGCGTCACTCTCGCCGCCGCCGGCGGCTGCGCCCGCACCCACCCCGCCGCCTCCGGCCCGCTCCCCACTCCCATCGATCGCCACGCCGTCGTCGCGCGTCACGAAATCATCGTCCACGATCTCGATCCCACCGGCGCCCTGGCTGTCGGCAACGGTGAGTTCGCCTTCAATTGCGACATCACCGGCCTCCAATCCTTCCCCGAGTACTACGAAAAAACCATGCCCGTCGGCATCCTCAGCACCTGGGGCTGGCACGCCTTCCCAAATCCCAACCACTACATTTTTGCCGATTTCCCGCTAAAATCCGTCCCCAAACACGATCGAACGTTCGTCTACCCAGCCGCCAGCACCAGCGAGCCTACCCCCGCCGCCGCGTATCTCCGCGCCAATCCTCACCGCTTTGGCCTCGGCCGCCTCGGCCTTGAAATGACCCACCCCGACGGCACCAAAGTCCTCATCACCGACCTCAAGAATATCGAAGAACGCCTCGATCTCTGGACCGGCCTTCTCACCAGTTCTTTCGAAATCGATGGCGTGCCCGTGCATGTGCAAACTGCCGCTCACCCCACGCGCGATGAAGTCGCCGTCACCGTCGACTCCCCGCTCCTCGCCACCGGCCACCTCAAACTTCGCATCGCTTTTCCCTACGCCTCCACCTCCTTCGGCCCCGGCTACGAAGACTGGAATCAGCCCGACGCCCACGACACCACCTTCACGCAACGCGAGACCACCGCCACTTTCTCTCGCACGCTCGACGCCACCCATTACACCGTCCAAGCCAAATGGTCCCCCGGCGCATCCCTCACGCAAACCGCCAAACACCAATACCTCCTCTCCGCCGCCACCCCGCACCTCGAACTCTCCGCCACCTTCTCCCCTCAAACACAAAATGAAGCAGACCCCGCCGCCGCCATCCTCTCCGCCTCGCGCGATCACTGGAAATCCTACTGGTCCACCGGCGGCATCATCGATCTCTCCGGCAACGCCGACCCGCGCGCCCTCGAACTCGAACGCCGCATCGTCCTCTCCCAATACCTCATGGCCGTGCACGATTCGGGCTCCAATCCCCCGCAGGAAACTGGTCTCGGCGTCAATTCCTGGTTCGGCAAGTTCCACATGGAAATGTACTGGTGGCATGCCGCACATTGGGCATTGTGGGGCCATCCCGAGCTGCTCGAAAAAAGTCTCGACAGTCTCAAAAATATGATGCCCCCCGGCGAGGCCATGGCCCAGCGCGAAGGATGCAAAGGCGTGAAGTGGGCGAAAATGACCGACCCCAGCGGCGAGGAAAGTCCCTCGGGCGTCGGCCCCGTCCTTGTCTGGCAGCAGCCCCATCCTATCTATCTTGCCGAACTGGTTTATCGCGACCGCCAAGACCGCGCCACGCTAGACCGCTACAAAGACATCGTCTTCGCCACCGCCGATTACATGGCGACCTTCGTCGATTACGACGCCGCGCGCCAGCAATACGTCCTCGGCCCCGGCGTCAGCTCCGCCGATGAAAAACATACCGATTACATTCACAATCTCAACCCCACCCTCGAACTGGGCTACTGGAAATGGGCCCTCAAAACCGCCCAGCAATGGCGCGTCCGCCTCAATCTCCCGCCCGATCCGCTGTGGGACAAAGTCATCGCCGGCCTCGCCCCCCTCACCACCCGCAACGGCATCTATCCCGCCCTCGAACTCCCCGAAGAAAACAAACCCTCCACCATGACCACGTTCCTCCTGGGCGTTCTCCCCGGCGACGGCGTCGAGCCCGAAGCCATGCGCCGCACCCTCCATGCCGTCTCCAAAACAGGTACCGTGCAAGCTAGCGTCACCTGGGGCACCGCCATGATGGCCATGTGCGCCGCCCGCTTGAACGAGCCCGACAAAGCCCTCGACCTCCTCGTTGGCAAGTATGAAAAAAATCCCTTCATGCCCTCCGGCTATACCGTCCGCCGCCCCGAGCAAACCCCCATGTACATGCCCGCCAACGGCGGCTGGCTCTCCGCCGTCGCCCTCATGGCCGCCGGCTGGGATGGCCACACCGACGGCGCTCCGGGCTTCCCTAAATCCTGGAAAGTGCGCTCCGAAGGATTGCATCCCATGCCCTGACCGACCCACCAGATCCCACACTCCGCCAATTCATTTCCCAATCCACGCCAGCCAGCGAACACACCAATCCAACTTCATTCAATAAAAGTGTCACGCCCATGAAAAAGATGGCCGGCACGATCGCTGTATACCCCCAGAGGGTAGTAGTGGAGTCGGACATCAACTTCGCCAAAAAATCCGCGCTGAACAGTATCACCAGAAGGAACGAAACAAACGTCGGTGGAAGCAGGCCAAAGGGCACCAATTTCGCCACGTAATTCAGCGATCGGCCTCGCCAAATGCGCCAGGCAGCCACAAGAAGTCCGATGCCGGCCAGTCCAATGCCCAGCAAAATCCATGCTTCCGAATTCCCCGCTAATTCCTTCAGAACCATCCGCTCAATCAACACTGGAGGAGCTGGCCAACTGCCGCCAAATCCCGCCACCCGCAGCACGATCACATGATGCTCAATCATCACCTCTTTGTACGCGTCGTTTCCGACTCGTCC
>Ga0206959_10318_pt2 | contig 10364 bp, 11 predicted proteins | sample Alteio_BWOrgHeat_31_FD_152971 | JGI IMG/M metagenome (GOLD analysis project Ga0206959, IMG submission 152971) | Enriched cells from forest soil in Barre Woods Harvard Forest LTER site, Petersham, Massachusetts, United States -... | ecosystem: Environmental > Terrestrial > Soil > Temperate forest >...
ACGAAAAAACCGGCGCCGAGGTTGCGGCAGCGAAGCAAGCCAAAGTAGAGGCAGAGATGTTTCAAGCCGACCTTGACTACCGTCAAGCCCTGGCCAAGCTGAAGACCTTGATGGGGGAAAAGTGAAGTAAACGCTCCGATTCGGTATCGGGCGCTGGCTCGTCTTCCGCGCAGCGACATCTGCGGACGGCGCCTTTCAGTTTGCGGGAGCGGCTCTGTCGAAGAGATTTAGCCCCTCGCCCGATCGTTAGGCGAGACTTCCTGAATCAGCCAAAAGAGGAAAGCGGTGGACAAACCGAAGAGCAGCCACCCATTGAGCGCCTCGATTGTTCCTAGCAGTTGCCAGTGTTTCTCCAGAAACAGATTCTGATGTCCGTAGGTTGTCATCGCGCCGAGCGAATAGAGCATCGCAGACTTGAAGTCTGGCATAGCCCCAATGAAACAATAGGCTGCGGCCCAGAGGCCCGTCTCTAGCCCGTGCAGGATAGTTGCCAAGAGAGTCGTTGCACCCACCACGACTGCGAATGCAGCTGTTGGATGGCAGTGCTTCATAATATCGCCGTAAGCCAGGACGGCCTTTTGGCTTAGGAACGCAAGGCCTAACACATGGATGATTACTGTTAACACGATCAGGGGGCAACCCCACACCCAGTCGGCGTGCCAGGGTATGGGAGCTTCTATAAAGAAGCTGAGAGTTATTTGCGCGCGACTCATCCAGGCCTTTCCCTATAGCTTTTTAGGATTGAAACAAGCCAGCCCAGCTGCAGGAGCCGGTCGCGCATGGGCAAGCAGGGCCTCGACTTCTTTGGATTCGACGTTGCTTTTTCGAGTGCTATTTCAATGCTGCCCAAGTGCTGTCGGGATTGAATGCGGCCATCGCCTTTGCCAGATCGACGGTATCTTTCCCAAGATTTTTCGCGAAGACGATTCCGTCCTGATTGATGATGAATGTCTTAATACCCGTATCGTCGTACTTTGCCGGGTAGGCAACATAGGCAAATCCGCCGGTCATCTTTCCATCGACGACATAAGGCTTCGCACCGGCCTTGGCATCAGGGCCTTGACTCTCCAGCCTGCGGAAGTAATAGCCATAGAACGGCTGGTGTGCGTCCGGCTTTACAGTGAATCCTTCATCCGTCGCGAAAGCGACCAGCGGTCCAAGCGGGCTGCGCGGAGAACCTTGTGGAGACTCCCAGTACAAGCCGTTCTGCTGGCCGGGATCGCTGATGAATTTCTGCGCGTACTGTTTGACGCCGCCATGCTGTTGAGAGAAGTACTGCGCCTGGGCGTCTGCCAGAGCCGCGGAGACATCGATGGCGGCGAGTTCATTGCGCCCAATGCGACGTGCCAGGATTTCATCTTTTCCAGCTGCTGCATCGAAATACCATTGACCGGCGGCGTTCTTCATCAGGGGGATGGGAAACGGCTGGTTTTCGGCACCCACCAGCAACAATTCGCTGCCGTCGCCCAGCCTCCGCCAGCGGCTCATCACCTGGTATGCCTTGGCGAATCCATCCAGGGCTGTCTTGTCCTCAGCGACATCGCCGGAGTAGATGATGTCCGCCGATGCCGGCCCGAAGATCGCTAGAACTCCATCCTTATTTTGCGACTTCGCGGCATCCGCCAATGCATTGCCGGCCTCATCCGGCGAAGCGAAGGTCTTGGGCGCGGCCTGGGCCGATTCGGGCTGCTCCTTCTTGTGGCAGGCGGTCAGAGAAAATAGCAACACGAAACCCATAGTCAGCGGTAAGAAGGACGAGGCAAACCTGGCGCGATTGCGGACTAAGTCGAACATTTGATCCTCCGATGGGTTGTTGTTCATCCTGCCCCCGGCTTGGGAAGCCTTGTTATCTACCGACGGAACCCGCCGCCACCACCACGAAATCCTCCACCACCCCATCCGCCGCCGCCGCCCCGGCTGCCCCAGCCCTGCGAGCTGGAGGCCCGTGAGCCCCAACCACCGCCGCCGGAGTCGCCAGAATGGCCGCCCCAGCCACTGAATGCCGATGAGCCGCCGCTATGCGAGTCCCAGCCACCGCCGCTGCCTCCCCAACCGTGTGCGGCATCAGAACCGGAACCGGCCTTCTGCCAGCCACTCCCCGTGTTCTTGTAGGCGTTGCCGTTCGCGGTCGCATACTTGTTCCCATTGGAGGTCGAGGCGCCGGCAACCGTTCCGTTGGCGTCTGAGTAATGCGCGGAGTTCACCGACGTGCCGTCCTTCGAGGCGTACGAGCTTCCATATTGGGCGCCATAGGTAGAAGTCTGGTGGGTTTGGGCGTAAGCTCCGGTACTCGGGTTATAGGCTTGTCCCACCTTTTGGGTGCCATAGGCTGTGGACGTTGATGCGCCGCGCGCATACGTCCCGGTGGAGGGGTTATAGCCAGAGGATGCGTGCGCGCTGCCGTATGGTCCATAAGCGGACGCGCTGGTGCCGTAGTAGCCGCCATGCCAGGCGTCGTTCCCGTAGTAGGCCCCGCCGTGGTAGTACGCTGCACCACCGTACCAGTTGTAATTCCAACTGCTGTATCCCCAGCCGTCGCTCATCATGGCGCCCACTGCCATTCCCACCCCGAAGGAAAGCACGCCTGCGGCCACCACATCAGCGGTCGAGTAATTGGGAACGACGTAAGGTGTGCCATAGATAATGGCGGGGTTGTACTGCGGCACATACACAACTTGCGGATTGGTTGGCTGGATGACAATGGTCTGCGGCGACTGCTGCACAACAGTGATCTGCGCGCCCGACTTCAGATTGCCAGCCGCCTGCGCCTTCGCGCGCAAGGTTTGAATCGCCGTCGTGACCTCAGCCTGCTGGTTGTGGTAGGCCTCACCGAGCTGAGACGTCCAGGAGAGGTTCTGAGCCATGTTGTTGAGTACGGACGGAAACTGGGTGAGCGCTTTGACACTCGGGTCCCAGGTTTGTTTATCAACGGCCGTCATGAGCGCGTTTCCGGTAAGCGCCTTGTTCTGCTGCAACCAGTAGCTGGCGATGGCCACCTGATCGGGAAAGGTCGAAGCACTGAGAATCTGCGCCACCAACGCATCCGGATAGAGAGCGATCGGCGCTACCAGACTCTGTAACTCATCGGCGGTTGCCGGCACACCCTGTCCGGGGTAACTGGAGGCCGTCGCGCCGGCCTGTGGGGATTCAGTACTCTGATAGGCCATGCTGGTCGCAGCCCCAGGGCCGATGGTGAAGACCAGAAGAATGCTCAAACCAATGGAGGTGCTTTGCTTTATCCGTGCTGCCCCGCTCATATATTCCCCTCCCTTACCATCCTTGTTTCGCGGGCCTTGAGGCCTGGCAATGAGACCTGTGGAGCGCCTTGATGGACCCGTGTGAGATCGCGTCTCTGGATCACTCTGGGCATCGGATGTAGCTTTCTCGCCGCTTTCTCACGAACTACACTCGAGCAGTCACTTCGGAGCTTTCGGCGGGCAATGCGCGTCATAGATTGTCTGCATCCGTCTCAGCTTGAGTACGCCGTAGAATACAGTAATCACCATGGCTACAACCAGAAGCCCGGCCAATCTCCTTTCCCATTCGTACTCGCCCTCACGATTGGCGACGTAGCTGGCCGTGATTAAGCAGAGAATGCCGGCGTTAATGATCCAATTCACGGACTTCGGTACGATGAAGTGCATGGTGCCGAAGCCGGCAAGCTGGTAAAGCATGAACGGCAGGATCGCTACCATCGGCAACAGCTCGGAAGCACCCAGCGCGACATCGACAGCGGCGGGCTCCCTGGCATGCAACAGTGCACTGTGTGCCAGTTCATGGAAGAGCGCCGGTATCGCAGCTAAGAATGGCACCACGGCGAGCAGTTCAAGGACCAGGGACCCGCTCCAGGTGCCGACCTTCGACGAAGGATCGGCGCCCGCACCCGAGGATTCCGTGCCAATATACAGTCCGCCGACGATGGCGGCTGCGCTGGACAGCATCAGCAACTCGATAGTGATTCCGAAGCTGGCCGGTTCGCCCGCCTTGATTAGTAGCAGGGCCATGAAACCGGGGAGGTAGAACATCACTCGCACGAGTCGCGCCCACACCCGGGCATCGCGCTCCGGCGGCAAAATGGGGAGAGCACGTCCGTCGGTCCCGGTCGTCGGTCGATCTTTGGACATATCTGGGTCCTCGAAGCGAAAGATTTGAATTCTGATCCGGCCTTGCAGTTACGGCGCGATCCGTATTTCGAACCGACGCCCTGTTCTCCTTATAAAAATGTTTGAGTCGCGTTACCTATGGCCAGCCGCTCTTGCTCTCAGGCGGGTTGGAGATAGCGTCATGCTATCGAAAATCAGCTTGGAGGAGAACTAGCAAAAATAAGAGGACTGACCTCCAAAAAGGCCAGTGAGGCTCGTGTTTCGGCGACCCGAAAAAGTAAAAGCGGGCTTCTCTGGCACATTTCCCCCATTGATATCCAGCTTCGGCCGCGAACTCACTCGTCCACAAGAAGGGTGTGGGGCCCCGTGATCCTCGGCCCTATATTCCTAATTCCTAGTAATTTTTTTCCCTGCTGTCTATGAATTCTGACAGTTCCCGAGAAATCTGGAGGAGGCTTATGCTCGCGTCAGGAACTCTGGTTCTTCACCTCAGACTCATCAGTTTATCCGCGCTCGATTGACGGTATGCCGCTCATTTCGCGACAAATGGAGCATAGGTGGTCTTTCAGACTCACAGCAACTTGGGGAATGACCAGATCCTCGAAAGGAACAGATGGTCGACTTGATGCGCCTTTTAATGGTGATTGCCTTAGCGGTCTCGTTATTCGTCATGAGTCCGCGACAAGCACAAAGAAAGTCGTTACGCGCATTGAGGAGAGAGGTGAAGGACATGTAGAAGATAGAGAAGGCGAAGCGAAGGGAAAATGATTTTGCGGCAGTTGCCAAAGTTAAAGACTAGGCGGCGGAATTAAGAAACCGCCGTAAATGCAGAGAACTGCGCTGCTGATCCCAGATCTGGCAACGCTTATTCGAAAGGGTAACGATCATGAAAATCAGATTTGCATTGTGCGCAATGCTGCTATCAATCACATCCACAATCGCCTTCGGGCAAACTGTCTCCGTCAACTACAACCACAACCAGAGCTTCGCGCAGTATCACACATATACATGGCAAATCGACGATCCAAACAAAATAGCCAATTCCATCCTGGCGCAGGTCGCGATCACCGACACCGACAGCGCGCTCGCGGGAAAAGGCTTAAGCAAGGTTGACATAAGTGCAAATCCAGATCTGATCGTAATCGCGACGGGCGGCTTGAGACAGCAAACCTCCTACAGTGCCTGGGGCATGCGGGGCATAGGCGGCGGCATGGGCGGAATCACTCCCGAGCAAAACGTTGAGGGATCATTGGTAATCAGCATCTATGACGCTAAGCAGAAGGCGCTGATATGGCGCGGAATTGGTCAAAGTACCTTGAGCAACAACGGCAACAAGAACCAGCAGACAGTAGAAAAGGCCATCCAGAAGATGTTCAAGCAGTGGCCAAATGCCTAAGGGGAGCGCTAATCCCAAGAGCGGAGATCAAGCCATGAGCCAGAGCCACCTCACCATCAGCTTTCCCTTGAAGTCGCCTGCGGACGCGAAAGCGATTGCAGGAGAACTTCCACCGCTGATGCCCGGGCTTTTCCAAGCCGAGGATACTATCGGCACCATTCACTACTCACGCTTTACGGTCCTAAGCGAGAAGACGCTGCTATTTCTCAGTGACTTCGATGGGGAATTTACTCGGCTTGTGACCGATTTCGTCATACACGCGGGCCCGGTCTTCGATGCAATCTTCGAACATGTCGAGGGACCGCCCGCCACGCCGGTGTCGGATCATGCGGATGCTTTCGTCGAGTGGATGGCGGAGCATCTCGTCCAACCGTTGAACCTCTATACGGCCTACCCCGATGTGACGGTTAAAGAGATCAAGGCGTTGGCCGCCGCCGCCGACGTGACCGGCGCTGGCGAACTGCATCCGTTCTTGGTAATCATACCCGGCAAGTCATGGCTCGCATTCCAGGAGATTCAGATGCTCCTGCGCTTGCGCGCCAGCGGGATAACGAATGACCTGGATAGCGTCGGCACGCCACACTTCGCGCAATTCGTTCCGCTCGAAGACCGTCAGGTCGGTTTCTTTACCGTCTACGATGGCAATTTCGATACCTATATTGCCGACTTCACCAAAAACATCGGGCAGGTCTTCGATCTCCTGTTCAAGTTCACCAAAGGCGCCCCCCCTTCCCCGTGCAGGAAGCATCTTCAGGAGTTCATCGATTTCGCGGCGGGCGCGAATCGGGTCCCTATCGGCTTTTATCAGGCTTATCCCGGCCTGAGCGTTCAGGATATTCACGCGTTGATCGCTGATAGCAAGACCACGACGGCCGCCGTAGCCGAGGTGGGAACACACTTTGAGTAACGAGACCATGGAAAATCCCGCACATCTGAAAGCAGCTGGCGGTTTCCTGAACAAGCTTTTGGGAAAGAGCAACGACGAGAGCGATGCCATAACGGCACCGTCCGTATTGGATCTTCCAGATATTCAGGGGCTGATCCTCCGCGGCTATCGAATGCCAATGGTTCGACACTTTCTGCTGGAGGTTCGCGACCCCGCTAGAGCACGCAAACTTCTCGGCCGGCTTATCAGTGGCGATGAGGGCGATACACCACAGATCACCACCGCACAGGACTGGCATGTAGGATTCGCGCCGGGACCACACGATGATCCAGCGGCTTTACCGCATCGCAAACCTGACTATTGTCTCAACGTGGGCATTACCTGGCCAGGACTCGTTGCGTTGGAAGTAAAGGACCGCGTCCCGTCACTTTCGTTCAAATCATTTGGTGCGTTCACGGCTGGGGCAGCCGAACGGGCGCCGCTGGTGGGTGACACAGGAGCAAGCGCGCCGGAACACTGGATTGGCGGATTCGGGAAAGGGAGCGATCACGTTCTGATGACGCTGCACGCCATAAGTCCAGAGGCTATGGCGACCTACAGCGACCGCCTCGGCTCCCTCTTCGTCGAAGGCAACGCCTTTCGGGAGGTCTGGCGGCAGGACGGGATGGCGCTGATGGAAATCAAGGATGGACAGCCTGTCCCTACGACGAAGGTACATTTCGGCTACACCGACGGCATCAGCATGACTACGGTTCGCGGTGGCCCGGAATGGTATCCGCGGGACCACCAGCAACCATGCGAACCTTGGCTGTTCGTGCTGATGGATGAGGCTGAGAATTACTTTGTGCCGGAGCCTCGCGAACTGGGAGTGAACGGGAGCTTTGCCGTCTTTAAGATGATCGAGACGGACGTGGTCGGCTTCGAGAATTTCCTGCAGTCGAACAAAGACAAGATCGATCCTGAATTACTCGCCGCGAAGATGTGCGGACGTTGGCGCAACGGCGTTCCGCTGATGCTATCGCCCGAGACCGATAGCCCCGAGGGCTTGGCGCCCGACCAGCTCAACAACTTTGACTACGTAAATGCAGATGGATCGGGCGATCCCAAAGGTCTAAGGTGCCCGATCGGTGCGCACATGCGCCGCATCAATCCGAGAGGGCAGCCTGTCACCGGACAGGGCAAGCCGGGCGGCAGCAATAATACTCACCGACTTACTCGCCGGGGAATGCCCTATGGGCCTGTCTACGATCCGGCACAGCCATACGACGGAATCGAACGCGGCCTGCTGGGCTATTTCATCAACTCCAACATTGAGAACCAGTATGAGTTTGTACTTCGCGAATGGGTGAATAAAGCAGAGTTCGCTGGAGCGGTCCGGCTCAATCCCAAGTCGAAAGACCCGATGATTGCGACCCAGGATCCGGAGGAGAGCATCTTCGTCATTCCGCAGGCGAATGGAGCGCCCGCGATCCAGGTGACAGGGCTTTCAACCTTCGTTGCGACCAAGGCTGCCGCGTACTGTTTCTTGCCAAGCATCACGGCCGTTAAGTTTATCGCCAATCTACGTTGAGGCTTGCATGCTATTCATCACCGGATGGTTCGGAGTGACCGGCAGCGACGCTGAGCGGAACCTCGCCCGGGAACAGTCTGACATCGAGCAGATCATGGAGATGAGTCTTCTGATGCAGGCGAATGCTGCCGCCAAGCAAAAACGGCAGCTCGCCCGTGGAACTCATGCCAAGGGCGTTTGTGCCCGGGCAGAGTTCGAGGTACTTGACGTTACCGCGGGACGCGCCCCCACACTAGCCGCAAGGCTCGCGAAGGGTATATTCGCGAAACCGGGTGTTTACCCTGCCATTGTGCGGTTTGGGAATGCGGATTCGACCAAACGCTCTGATTTCAAGGCCGACGTCCGATCGTTGTCGTTCTCTGTTGATCTCACTCGGGATGGCACAGCTGTTCCTGATGCGAATGTCGGCCGACAGGACTTCTCGATGCAAAACGCGACGACTCTGCCCATCAACGACTCGCCGGCATTCCTGGCGATCATGAAGTTACTCACAGCGTCGAACCCCGCCGCCGGCCTGTGGTCCCTGCCGTTCAAGGATAAGTTGCGAGTGATAAGGACTCTTGCGTTGGTACAGGTGCAGTCGCACCAGGCCATCAAACCTTATCAGCAGCTTCGCTACTGGAGCACCGTCCCGTTTCGCCACGGACCCGCCGATGTAGTGAAGTATTCGGCCTCGCCATCACCGGATAATCCCTCAGGGCTATTGCAGCGGAAAAGCCCCGACGGTCTGCAGGACGAAGTCATCCGGCACCTCCAGGAAGATAGCAAGATGAGCAGCTTCGACCTTGGGGTCCAGTTCCTCGATGCCGACAGGATGACCTATTGGGGCAAGCGTCTGGACGCCAATTTCTGGATCGAAAACGCGAGCGTCGATTGGAAGGAAACAGAAGTTCCATTCCACACGGTCGCACGGCTCACTCTCTTGTCTAGATCGCAGCTTCCGCCGGACGAGGATGAAGCGACATATTTTGATGTCACTGGCAACTCAACGCCTGACAGCACGCCCGTGGGGAGCATTAATCGTGCCCGCCAGCCTGCAGAGGTTGCCAGCAGAAAAGCACGCATGCGCGGACAGCAATTGTGAACCATAATCAAGGTTGGCGAAACATTGATCGACCTTGGGACTCCAGTCATGACGAATGCGAAGTGATCGTCAGCCTCGACGCGACGTTCTACGCGGTGAAGAGAACATCGTTTCCAGACTGATTGAGATGCGGCTAGCCCTGAAACTCGCGTGGTCGATAGCAGTTGTGGCATGTTCGCTGCAGAGGCTTAGCGCCCAAGATCTTTCGCCGCGAACCTACGTCATCACTCCTATCCATTACAACGCGATCACGTTGACCTGGTCCTTCTACGACGGAAGTATTGACTTCAACGGTACAATCCCGGCTACTGGCGCCACGGGAACATATAACGTACCGATCTTCAGCTACTATCACTCGTTCAACTTCTTTGGCCGCTCCGCCAACGTCGTCGCCTCGTTGCCTTACGCAATAGGAAACTTTAAGGGAACAGTCAACGGCGCAGGGGGCCCACCTTTACCGTTCCGGTCTTTTAGATTCGGTCTATCGCTTCGCCGTAAACATTAAGGGGGGACCTGCCATACCGCCGCAGGAGTTCGGGAAATGGAGGCAGGAAGTTCTGTTGGGCGTCAGCCTCAAGGTGATGGCTCCCACGGGCCAGTACGATCCTACGAAGCTAATCAACTGGGGCACCAACCGCTGGTCTTTCAAACCGGAATTTGGTTATTCCCAACGCTGGAGCGGCAAATGGGTGCTCGATGGGTACGCCGGAGTGTGGTTCTTTACCACGAATTCCGACTTCTGGTCGCGGAACATCTACTATCCGGGCACCAGGTCCCAATCGCAGGCTCCAATTGGCGCGTTTGAGGGACACCTGAGCTACGACTTCAAGCCGCGGCTCTGGGCCTCGCTTGACGGCAATTATTGGTTCGGTGGGAAAACAAGCCTGAATGGTGTACAAAACCCACTCACCCAGGAGTCGAACTCACGCATCGGAGGCACCGTCGCGATCCCTATCACCAAACACCAGGCTCTGAAATTCAGCTACAGCAATGGCACCTATATCCGGTTTGGGGGCAACTACCAGAACGTCTCAGCTGCGTGGCAGTACTCCTGGATGGGGAGGCCCAATTGACTGCGGGCGTACCTTTAGATTCACACACGCGGGATCTGCCTAGGAACTTGTTGAAATTCACTGCGACGCGGCGTATTGACTGGGGATTTTCTTTTCTGTCGAGTTGAAATCTGTCTGAATTGTGTATTTAGCCAGTGTTCATCGGGGTTTGCAGATATCGGAGAAAAGCTCCCGACGCCCGCAACCACAGTTCAGGCACACTTCTCCCTAATTCTTCCCGGTGACTGAGCCATCAGTCGGGGCAGGCGCAGC
>Ga0206959_10331_pt1 | contig 10346 bp, 19 predicted proteins | sample Alteio_BWOrgHeat_31_FD_152971 | JGI IMG/M metagenome (GOLD analysis project Ga0206959, IMG submission 152971) | Enriched cells from forest soil in Barre Woods Harvard Forest LTER site, Petersham, Massachusetts, United States -... | ecosystem: Environmental > Terrestrial > Soil > Temperate forest >...
CGCAACACAGGCACTATGCCATGCTTTCCTGAAGTCTCCCACGGGCCGACCTTCGACGTGAAACACGTATGCGGAAAGCCGGACACCGGTCTTCGTGGTCACCTTACGGTCCGCGTTGCGCCGTTCAATCAACTGCGCCAATTCGCCTCCGAGTACCAGTCGTGGTGCTTCGTTTTTCGAATCTACTCCGCGCAGGCGAATGACTTCACCGTCAAAGTCCTCCCAGCGCAAGGAAGCAACCTCGCCTTTGCGCCAGCCGGTTAAATATCCGAACCGGGTAAAGTCGCGGAGATACGGCGGGAGGCAGTCAGTTACCGCTATGAAATCCGCCTCAGAAAAGAAACCCTGCCGAGCGTTGCCCTTTTCGGAGAGATGCCGAATCTTCGGCGCAGATGATAGGTGCTTTCGTTCGACTGCCAACGTGAATGCTTGTGCGAGTAGCTGGGTGCTCCGGTTGATGGTTGCGGGCTTGTAGCCATCCTCCAGCCCTTTCGCGATGTACTCGTCCGCCGTCTCCGCCGTGATTTCAACTGCTCGCCATGCTCCGAAGTATTTCCGAACGTGCTTCATATGCGATTTAAACTGCGGGCTGTCCTTGCCGCGCAGCTTGTAATCCCCTTCCAATGCATCCAGCAACCTGTCAACCTTCAGGTGTTCCTGCTGTGGTCCGACAAACGTAGCCTTGCCGATTTGATCGGCTCCGACTTCCTTGAGTCTGTGCTTCAGGTATTTCCCGGCCTTGTTGGGGTCCGCTGTTCCAGTACTCTCCCTATATTCCTTGCCGCGCAGATGGTACGCGCACCAGAGAAACGAGCTTCTCTTGTGGGTGAAAATCCGGCACTCCCCTCTTGTTCTGGAAGTCACTTCCGGCCCTCCCCGCGCTTCAGGTACTGTTCCAAGGCAAGCTCTAAGATGTTTTGCAAGCTGCGGTCTTCGTCGATGCTGCGGTGCATGACGGCTTTCCATAGATCACGCCTGACCCGGATCGTGGTTTTCACCACATCCGGTTCCAGCTTCTCTTCACGTGGCATAATGCTCCCTCTGTGTTGCCGGGATTACAGCGATCTCAGAGTAGCTCTATGTCTTCTTGTCGTCAAGCCGTCCTGCTGTTTTATGTAGCGGTCGATCCCTAGAGGTTGCGTCCGGAACTCCAATTGATTTTGAAGATCGCACGGGAACTTCCTCCCGACGAGCGACTTTCCGGAAGCTGATCGATCAGGGATTTCAGTTCGTCGCGTGTAGCCATCGGGTTCTCCATGATGATGGACATTATCGCGTATAGACCGATGACATTCGATCCACCCCGCTCTTTCCGGGCCATATGCCGCACCCCGGCAAGGCTCCCGGCACCGCGACGGCTGGCCATCACCTGAAAACGGGTTTACCGGTGATCGCGCCACGGACGTAGCAGGTCCGACGTGCATTCGGCGCAATTTTACAGGGCCACCAGTGTGCCGGTTATGATCGACTCGATGCGCCACTGCTGAGCGCAGGCGCAGCAACATCCGGGATACTGGACAGGAGTCCACCGCCCCGGAGACGATCACAGGTTGCTGTTCGCGACCACCTGAAGACAGACTAATGAGAGGAGCGATTAACCACCCCATGAAACACCTCAAGATGCCCTTTGCGGCGACGTGCCTCTTCATCCTCTTGTCAGTTGCCCACGCGCAGAAGACGCCTGCTAACATTGCCTGTCAGCCCCATGAAGGCGACGCGGTCGGCACCCACCTTTGCACGGCGCTCCGTAACAAGCTGGCGCAGAGTCCACGCTACGAGGCCGGGTTGGCTGCTGGCGTGTACAGGATACTCGTTACGTCGGAGACAACTCCCGAAGCACCGCGTATCTCAGTGGGCGCGGTGGCTTTTGTTTACAAAACTCCTAGCTGTTCTGATTTCATTGGTCTTGAGGTAATATCCACGGGCGCAGACAGGGTCGAAGAGCAAGCGACTCACCTTTTGGCTAAGTTCGATGAGGCAATTGAGAAGCACAAACGGGCTAAGACTCAATGACCCTGAAGTAAAAGCCGAGAGTGACTGGAAGCAAAGTGATAGACGAGACAATCCACACGGCACTTCTGGACAACCCGCCGGTGGCAGAATCGTTGGCAGCGGCCTTGTTAGCTAACCTGAAGGATTTGAGCGGGTGCGCTCTCCTCGCCCTCGACTCAGTCTGAGCAGAAGAAGAACAATGGCGTAGTAGACAGCTCCGTTCGTAAAAACATAGAGAATACCGCCGACTACTCCGGGCAACCCCTCGGCATCTCCGTGTACTCCATTCAGGATCAGGAACGGGATCGCACCAACAATGCCTACATACAAAAGCCATATCCCAAAGGCGTAGGATTTCAGAATTATCCAGCCCTGCACAAAGGCCGCAAATACGCAAAGAGTGAATAGTCCGATTTGCCGAGATGATCTCTTCATTCCCAGCGATTCTTTCACGAGCCGTGTCACCGGCTAACCGGATATTTCAACTCGAAACTTCCGCATTGCCGACCACACGGTAATAAACTGGCCGAGGGAGCGGGGTCGTGCGACGTCTGTGGTGTTGGAGATGTAAGGCAGAGATGCCAATGCTTGACGAACAGGAGTTCGTGCGGGTCACGTCACAGGAGATCAAGGGCGTACCGCTGAAGGATCGGTTCGTTCCGATGCTGGCCGAATATGAGCGGATTACAGGATTTCGTGAGACAAATCCTAACGCTGTCTACCATCACCGGCTCTCGCTATACGGTTCCCCATGCCGTCAATGCGGCAAGCCGCTCAGAAGTCCCTCAGCCAAGCTGTGCGGTGCTTGCATGTACCCCGCAATGTAGACTTCTCTTCCGAGTCCACCGGCAACCCGGAAGTAACGGAGTGGGTCCGTGAAACTTCCGTGTAGCCGACCACACGGAAAACAATGCGTCGCCGCTGAGTTCAGCTTAGGCAACACCTCGTGCTCCTCACTGACTTATCATCCAAACACTCCCGCGACCCTGTCGAAGAACGCGTTGCCTCCGCTTTTCAATAGAATGACAATTTCCTTAACACTGGCCGACCACTCGAAACCCCTCCACGATTTGAGCCATGGGCGTCTGTCCCAAGCTTTACGATTTCAACGCGCGGACTATTCCTACAGCTAACGACTTGGCGCGAAGACAACGTTGATGGTGGTCTCGACTTCAACGGGGATGTTGTTCAACAGGTACGGCCGGTAGGTCCATTGCTGGACGGCGTCCAGCGCGGCTTGCTGCAGCGAGGCGGGTCCGTTGATAACGCGGAGTGCTTCCACACGCCCTTTGGTACTAATCGCGACCTGAAGAACAACCGTACCGGAAGCGTGATTCTTGAGCGCCTCGGCTGGATAGACAGGATCGACCTTGGTCTTTAGCATGCCGGCAGCCACGCCAGCGGAGATTGTGACTTTCCGCGGCATGAGGATTTCGCAGGGTAATGGCTGAAGGTCGGCGGAGGGTGGTAGCTGAAGGTCAGCACCTTGGCCTTCGGATTTGGAAGATCCGGTCTTATCTGTTTTTGCTTGTTCTGCTTCATCTCGCCAATTTGTGAACTCGCTTATCGTGCTGTGCACCTCAACATCGATGGGAGGACCCTCATCCCATGTCTGATGAATCCGGAGGTGTGCGCCAATTGCGCACTCGACGTATTTCTTTGCATCCGTCACTGGTCGTCCCAATGAATCCGTGCGTGGAGTCTTTTCAAATGCGGTGAGATATTGATCACGAGTTTTCCCAATTTTCCTTTAGTCCCCGCTTCAGCACAAGGATGGCTCGATCCAATTCCAGCACTAGCGGCGCGGGATTTGACTCTACTGCAGCACTTGGCGATAACTGATCCTGAAGAACCGTCTCAGGACGCTGGGAAGTTACAGCCTGACTGGCTAAGAAGCTGGCAGGGAGAACCATAATGCTCGCCAGAAGCACGTTCGTACGCAGCATTGTTACCTCCCTAACAGATAACAGCGCCCTTGTACTATCCACTACGAAACGCGGTGGTGTCTCAGTTTGAATTTCTGCGCGCAGTCCGTCGGGCGAGTCGCGCGATTAAGCCGGAACGTATGTCAACCGAATCATGTCATCGGCGATTAACTCGCTGGCCACCAGGTGGAGCGGCGGCCGGGGGCCGGCGAAGAATGGCGTGCCACCACCAAGCACGACGGGGCGGAGGTAGAGTCGATACTCATCGATAAGACCGGCCTCGGTCAGGCTTTGCGCCAGGACTGGTCCGCCCACTTGAATCTCGCCAACGAGCTCAGCCTTCAGCCTGCGTATCGCCTTCTCGAAGTCATCCACGACAAGCGTGGCGTTGGGGCCAACTGACTTGAGGGAACGCGACACGACCCACTTCGGCTGGCTCCGCCACGCCACCGCGAAGTCGCGATCCTCCGCGTCCCAATCAGGAAGATCGTCGTCCCAATAACGCATGATCTCGTACATGCGGCGACCGTAGATGACGCCCGTCAGGCCACGCACCAGCTCGATGAAATGACGGAAGGCCGCGGGTGCAGGCGGCCCAAGCTTCATGTGATCGACGTAGCCATCCAGCGACTGGTTCAATCCGTAGACAAGTTTGGCCATGCTGCAAAATCTCCTCCCACGTTCTTCAGAATAGCTTGAGCCGACGTCGCGCGGAGGTGAGGTTGAACACGATCTGCGCGCCGCGTTTTAGGTGTGACCAATAACCCGAGGACCGCTTCCCAATCCCGTAATTCAAACTGAGACACCACCCGAAACGCCGGGGACGATTCCTGCGAATCGGGAGCCTTTATATTCTTAGACACCGCAAACCTCAAAAGTGCCACTCATATGGCTAGGCGATGCTTCATGGCCTTTTTGGGCGTGTTACCGGCATTCCGGAAGTTTCGCGTCGAAATGTGCTTATAGCTGACAAATCTGAAGATACGCTGATCCCAACACGCTTGCGCACACCGCCGTAAAGAAGCATTCTGATGTACATTGGAGGTTCGTGTTATGGCATCAGCTTCCTCTGCTCCCCTCGCGCCCGCCGCTGAGTTTGCGAAATTCGACCTGTCACTTGAGATCGCAGACTCCGCCAAGAAGAAGCCTTGGCCATCGGGTCATTTCGCGAAGACACTCTTCAAGAACTTCGACTTTCGCGTCGTGCTTTTCTCGATGGACTGCGCTTCACGCCTGAAAGAGCATCATGCCGACGGCACGATATCGATCCATGTACTCCAGGGAGCCATTCGTCTAAACGCACAAGGGAAGACGCATGACCTGCGCGCCTCCAGCCTCTTCACCTTGGCGCCTTCGATCAAGCATGATGTCGAGGCCTTTGAAGACTCGGCGTTTCTTCTCACCATCTCCTGGCCGCCCAGCGAAAAGCTGCGCTCCTTGGAACATCGCGGATACGGCGACTGACGTTTTTACCTGCCACGAGTTCATCTGAAGGAGATCAAAGCTGATCTCTGCGGAGACGTACCTGTTACAGGTAGGGGCTGATGTGCAATGAAGGGGCCGCCAGAATCACCTTTCAATGAGCACGTAATCGCACTCGCCGAGCCAGAAATCGAGTTCTGGGCGGTTAACCGCCTACACGTCAACTACTTGATCAACAGCTCAGCATGGCCTACTTGGCGGTCGACAAGATTACTACCCGAAAGTCGGCACGTGTTTTACGTTTGTTCCGCTTCAGGTACGAGGAAGATGAACCATATAGCGCGTATGCTTCCGTTCACCGGTGCGAATGAGTGCGCCCCTCTCTACGAGGTCCGATAAATCGCGGGTCGTGGTGGCTGGCGATGCTCCGGTTATCGCGCTGTAGTTCCCTGCGCTCAGTCCGCCCTTAAATCCTCCGGAGCCTTCACGGAACATGCGAAGGAGCGCCTTCTGCTGCCGCTCGTTGATCTGGCCGCGCAGTCGGTCCAGCACTCTTGTCTTGGCGATGATGAACTCCACCTGGGCGATGCTGCGGCGCTGCGATTCCAATGCAACCTCAGCGAACCAAACCAGCCATTCGGTGATGTCGTTTCGACGGTTGGCTCTTTCAAGGGCTTGATAGTAGCTCTTTTGGTGTGCCAGGATGGTCGTCGCCAAAGCGAGGAGCACAGACTGACCGAAGCTCTGCATCATTGCTTTCTCAGCGATAGCCCGCCCGATCCGCCCATTCCCATCCTCGAATGGATGGATCGACTCGAAAAACAGGTGCGCTGTACCCGCCCGTGTGATGGCCGGCAACGGTTCCTTGCCCTGCGGCGCGGTCCGATTGAACCATGCAATAAAACGCTTCATCTCCGTCGGAACTCGTTTGGAAGGCGGAGCCTCAAAATGGACCGTCGGAGCGCCGATTCGACCGGAGACGATCTGCATCGGCTCCTGGCTTGTGCGGTATCGTCCAACGTCCGCGAGGTCTTTCCTGCCGGCAGTGACCATCCGGTGCCAGCCAAACAGGATTTCGTCGGAAAGAGGCTGTGAAAACGATCGGTAGAGATCGACCATCATTTCGGCGATGCCTTGTTCGGCGGGCATGACGCGCCGTTTGTCGGGAGATGCCAGTCCAAGCTGGCGCAGGATGGACGATTGCACGCTGGCCCGGTTGAGGATTTCGCCCTCAATGGCCGATGTGGTCACGGCCTCCCCACTCATCAACTCGACGAGAAGCTGCTTGTGGTCATCTTCGCCCAGGTGTTTGACAGTCCCGATGGCGACGCCCGCACCCAGAAGGAACTGCTCCTCAGCAGCGGAAATCCGCGAGCGATTCCACGCGAAATTAGGCCAATCCGGGCTATGCCAATTCCAGGCCATGAGCGATAGCGGGGCCCCTCTATCGCTCATTATATATCACAATATGATCGATAAAACCGATTCCTATCGCTCATGCATGGCGTCGATTCCTGGCTTTTCTCGACTCTTGCCTCGTAGCTTGGGATTGTCCGCTTGAGCGCCATTCGATGGTGCTTCGGGAGGTTGAGCAGTTGGTACAGGTGTTTCCGTCGGCATTGTCACCGCCGTGGGAGCAGCGTCGCGGCAGCCTTGTATCTCCATGCCGCCAAACAGCCCGATCAACATCGCCGCCCCGGCAATCAGCGGAATCCAGATGCGCAGCAGATCGCTTTTCCATTCGTGCAAGAGGGCGTCAAATGTCTTGGCGCGCCTCTCCAAGGAATATTCCAGCCGGTTGTTCGCGCGCTCCACTTGTGCGAGAACGCCGCCTTGCGAGTCCGAAAGACCGCGCAGTGCAGTGGAGAGTTCCCTCTGTGCGCTCGTCATTGCTGCACTGGTGGCTTGCAGCGCTTTGACGGTGTCCGGCACTCCAGAATGGAGAAACTGTTGGCGTAGGCTTTCGCCCAACAACCTTGCAATTTCCTTCGGATCAAGGCCGGTTCGTATTTCGCTGGGAAGTGCCAAAATCCGCGACTCTAACGCGCGGAGATATTCGCGCATCTTTTGTTGTGCTTAATCTGATGAACGCCGATGAAGTTCAAGAACCTCCTGAAAGCGCTCGCGCTCGTCGGCAATATCCTTTGGCGTGTGGCGGGTAACCAGAGCCAGGATGCCCATCGCTTCGAGAATGCGCAGCATTTCATCGTCAGGGCTGAGCGTCCGAGTATGCGCGAGCACGCGGTAATACGCGGTCTGCAACTCGTCTGGCACAAGGCGCGCGAGAGAGTCGAAGAGCGTAGGCTCTCCCGCTGTGACAATTGCGAGTTTGGAAGTGACCGGAACGGTACTCATGGCAAGAATACCTGCCTCGCACGGTCGAATTCAGAGAAGATCCGACGCCGATAACTGTGCGCACGCATGACCAGGGATGCTCGTTTCAGCTCCTCAACAACGGCCTTGCGATCCGCCACTTGCCCGAGTTGAATCCCATGCTGACGGAGTGGGTTTTCAAGCTCCGCGAGGCGAAATTCCATCTGCAATATCTGAGGGGCGAAAGCCTCACGGAAACGAATCGCCTGTTCGGTTGACCTCCAGTACGTGAAATCCGCCGGGGCGCTCGTCGCGTTCTCAACGACGACATACTCAACCCGATCCTGAAGGCGACTCGCCCAGGCGAGCAGGCTTTCGACGCTAGCCGGGTCGGGCGTGATCACGCCGACGGCTGTAAAGCGTACGCCGGTCTCAGCCACGTCCTCGTGCATCGACTCGAACCAGTCGGCTGCAGCCCGCCCAGCACCTGCGCCCATATCCGCAAGAATGATGGGCGCCCCGCCGTCGAGATGATCGACGAAAGCGTCGAGCCCCGCTGGGGTGTGAATGTTCACTTTGGTTACGGTGCCGTTGAAGAAGTGCTTCAGGAACCCCCGCGCTTTGTTCTCAGTATCGAGATCGAGAAGTGTGATGGGGATTTCGTTTACCCCAAACCACTCGGCCAGAGCGACAGTGACGCCGGTTTTACCCACCCCGCCCTTGCCACCCATGGTGAAGACGACTCGCTTCGTGAACGCCGTCATTGGTCACCTCCGCTGCTTGTAAGGGTCAGCGGTTCGTTCTCACGGAACACGAAGCGGACGGGTTTCGCACTTCGCGCGACCGGCTTCGTTTTGAGTGGAGCGACATGGTCCATGACCGGCAACGCTGGCGGCAGTTCGAACTGTGAGCGCTTGCGATGCTTTGCCCGCACCTTCACGAACGAATGCAGCGTGCTCGGTGCAACGTACAATCCGAGCCGCTCCTGAAAGAGGCGCGAGAGATCGCGGTAGGTCTGTCCTTTGCGGCGCAGTTCGCGCGCGGTCGACGTATAGCCCGAGTCGAAACGGGCTGAGGGGACAGATTGCGATGTTTCTGCCGTCGATCAACCGATCTCGCCCAGAGAATACGACGTGCTGCGGCCTCCGGCGGCGTCCTTCACCAGCACCTTCTTCCGGATCAGGTCCTCGATATCGCGCAGCGCTGTATCGTGCGAGCATTTGGCGAGCTTGGCCCATTTGGACGACGTCATCTTGCTCTCGAAGCCGTTAAGCAGACGGTTGACGATAGCGCGCTGCCGCTCGTTGAATACGCTTGTCGCGAAACGATACCAAAACCGCGCCTTCTCCAGCACTGCGGCCAGAATGGTCTCCGCCTGTTCAAAGGCGCGGCCGAGACAATCGAGAAACCATTCAAGCCAGCGCGTGATGTCGAGCTCGCCTTTCTGCGTCGCTTCGAGGATTTCGTAGTAGGTCTTGCGCTCCTGACGTATCTGCGCCGACATGCTGTAAAAGCGCTGCGCGGTTCGCTCGGAACGCGCCAGCATCATATACGCGATCGCGCGCGCGATGCGGCCATTGCCGTCGTCGAAGGGGTGGATCGTGACAATCCAGAGATGCGCGATGGCCGCCTTGAGGACGAGGTCCACGCCGTCGTCTTTATTGAACCAGTCAATGAACTTCTTCATTTCCGCCTTGAGGCGCCCCCCCCCGCCGGCGCTTCGTAGTGAACCCTCTCCCGTTCCGCCGGGCCTGAAACGACCTGCATGGGGCCTGTCTTGTCCGTGCGCCACGCGCGCACCGTGATTTTCCTCATGCCGCTATACCCTGTCGGGAACAGCGCCGCATGCCAGGCGAAAAGCCGCTTTTCGGTCAGCTTCTCCGCATAATGCTCCGTGGCGTCGAGCATCATCTCTACGACGCCTTCGACATTCCGGTCCGCAGCCGTCAGGGCGCCGATGTCCATCCCCAGACGCCGCGCGATCGAGGACCGCACCTGCTCCCGGTCGAGAATCTCGCCCTCGATCTCGCTTGATTTAAGAACCTCTTCCGTAAGCGACTGAAGCACCGCCTCATCGCGCAAGGGAAAACCGAGGACTTCCATCCGTCCGATCAGCCGCCCCTGCCGGTGGCGCACATCCGCAAGGCGCGCCGCCAGAGCCTCCCGGTTCCACCGGAATTCAGGCCAGCTCTTCAGCTCATGGATATAGGCGGCTATTCGACGCATAATCTGCGTAGAATATAGCCCCGATTCGACGCAGAGGCAAGATGTAATCTACGTACAATCTGCGTAGATTAAGGCTCCTATTCGACGCAACCCGCCGAATGTTCTCCTCTATGGTTACGGGCACGAGTGGCTGTATCCAGCCTACTGTGCCCGGTCGTCGTCGTCGAGATGGTCCTTCTCGCTGATGAGAGGAGAAAAGAGATCGGAAGCGCGAAACCGCCAGAGCTTTCCTACCCGTAGTCCGCACACAATGCCGTTACGTGCATATCGTTGAAGAGTCTTCGTGTGAACCTTGACTATGGCCGCGGCCTGCTCGCTGTCGAGCAAGTTTTCGAGAACATGGGGGAAGTCGGACATGGCTCGTATACTCCTTGAACCCACAATGAATGGAATCGAAATGCGTGTCTATCCTCGCAAATAGGGCTGCTTTTCATCTCATAGTGGGAACAATCCGGGACTCTTCGGAGC
>Ga0206959_10333_pt1 | contig 10297 bp, 9 predicted proteins | sample Alteio_BWOrgHeat_31_FD_152971 | JGI IMG/M metagenome (GOLD analysis project Ga0206959, IMG submission 152971) | Enriched cells from forest soil in Barre Woods Harvard Forest LTER site, Petersham, Massachusetts, United States -... | ecosystem: Environmental > Terrestrial > Soil > Temperate forest >...
ACAATTCGCTGCCAAAAACGTGTGTCCACTCGCCGGAACCTGCCTTGTTGCCCCAGTTGACAAAAAAACTGCTCGCTGCGTCGGATGGTGAAAAAGTGAGATTATCGGAACCGAGATAGCCGCTCACAGAGACCTTATCGTTAGGTGAAGGATTTTGAGTGATCTTCGCATTCAGGTCGTAGAAATAGTATCCGGGAAGACTCAGCTTTTGCGCGAGGCCTGTCACGTTCATGAGCGCATCGAGATAGGTGCGTCGGCCAGAGAGCACAACTGCCCCAGTGCCGAGTGGCGTCTCAATTGTCGCGCTACTCGAGATCAGTCCAATAGATGCTTTGCCTTTCGTCACATTCCGGTCGCCATCTATGTCTGTCACATTCAGCACTGCCGATAACCGCCCGCCATACTCCGCAGGAAAGCCGCCTTTGATAAGTTCCACATCCTTGATAGCATCCGGATTGAACGTCGAGAAAAATCCAAAAAAGTGCGATGGGTTGTAGAGCACACTGCCATCGAGCAGGATCAGATTTTGATCGGGCGTGCCTCCGCGTATGTAAAGTCCGCTCGATATTTCGCTCGTGGTCTGAACGCCAGGTAAAAACTGAAGTATTCGAAAAAGATCGGCCTGACCTGCGTTCGGAAGCTGCTGGATCTGCTTCGGATTTATCGAGACACGCGAAACCTGCGGCTCCTGCCGCTCCTTCTGCCAATCGCTCTCGACTGTTATATCCTCACCATGAATGCTCTGTGGAGCAAGCATGAAAGAACGCTTCGCATGTTCGTCGGCGGATAGCTTCACTCGTTCAGAATCTGTCCTGTAACCGAGTGAAATAACTTCGACAAGAACTTCCTGACCCGATGGAATATGCAGCGTAAAAAACCCGCTCTTATTCGTGATCGCGCCCAGATGGAGCGAGCGAACCCGCACTGTCGCGCCGATTATCGACTCTCCGGATGACGAATCATGCACGAAACCAGAAAGTGTCGCGAGCGTGGAATCCGAAGGAATTACCGGACGGGCATATCCCGCGCTAATGCAAACAAAAAGCAATAACGTACTTATAACGAGAGTTCGCAGCACAGTGACCAGTGGATGTGATGTTTAAGATGAGATATTAGCCCGGTAACATCAAACAAAGACGGCATAGCCAACCGAATATTACAAGGACGAGCGGGTTATTAGAATATTGTCATATTGATCTTCGCATTTCTCGAACCATAGCCGCCAAGCGGCGAAGTACCCGCAGTCTGGGGTAAAGCGAAGCGGAACCCCAGGGTATATGATTATTGTCATTGAAAAGCCCTGAAAGGGCGATGTATTGCCTTACAAATCTGTTCGTACAAAGCCAGAAATATTATATCGGTTATTATTATATCAAAAATACAAATAAAAAATATGAAAGCAGAACACAACGAGCACGGCAGACCCGCCGCCGACACCACGATCGAAGCCCACCGTCCCTACTGGACACGCGCCCACCACGACTGGCGCTTCTGGGTGTTCCTCGTCCTGATGATCACCGCAATGATCGTCTATATCGTAAGCCAGGATCTATCCATGGGCCCACGCGGACAGCAACACCAGCCTGTGCCGGAGAATACCGCGCCTTAGCTATCATTATCCCACCCCTTGCACATCCACATCGACAATAACCTTTACATGTGGCGAGGCAAACCGCTTTTGGTATTCATCTAATGCTCCGGTGATGAGGCGTCGGATCTTTTCGCCGTTGGGGTCTTGCTTTTTGAAATCTTTGATGAGCAGGTGCCAGCGGAATTCCCCCCGCAGCTTCGATATTGCCGGCGGCGCGGGACCCATCCGCTGATAGAACGAACCGCGTTCGGGCCATAGCGTTGCAAATTTTTCGGCGCGGTCTTTTGTGGCGGCTTCGTGTAATCCGCGAAATTCTATCAATATTAATCGGCTGAACGGGGGATAAAGCAACGCCTCGCGGTCTTTCATTTCGCTATTGAAGAACGCTTCGTAATCGTGAGCGACAGCCATTTCTATCGCTGCGTTCGATGGCTGCAATGTTTGGATCAGAACTTCACCTGCAAGTTCGAGGCTGCGTCCTGCACGGCCAGAGACTTGCGTGAGAAGCTGGAAAGTCCGCTCGCTGGAACGAAAATCTGGGATATTCAGGCTTGTGTCCGCGCTGATAACTCCGACGAGAGTAACACGCGGAAAATCGAGTCCCTTCGCAACCATCTGCGTACCAAGCAAAATGTCCGCCTCGCCACTTGCGAATGAGGCTAGGATTTTTTTGTATGAGCCTTTTCTCGCCGTCGTATCCAGATCCATTCGGACTATTTTTGCATCTGGAAAAGCTTTCGCAATATCTTCTTCGACTCGTTGCGTGCCTGTGCCGCCAAGCCGCAATTTATCACTGCCGCATGTCGAGCAAGTCTTTCGGATCGGCATAACGAAGCCGCAGTAATGGCAGCGCAGTTGGTCGCGAAGGCGATGATACGTCATCGTGACAGAGCAATTCGGGCACATCTCAGCATTGCCGCAAGTGATGCATTCGAGATAGGTCGAATATCCCCGCCGGTTTTGAAAAAGCACGATGCCTTCTTTTTTATCGAGGCGGGACTGCATTGCATCGCGAAGTTCCGGAGTGAGAGCGATTCGTGCTTTAGCAAAATCGCGCCGGTTCTCTGCTGTTCGAAGATCGACTATCTTAATATCGGGAAGCGAAGCACGTTTGGCGCGCTCGGTAAGGCGAAGCAGCTCATACTTTCCTTCGCGAGCATTGTAATATGATTCAACGCTCGGAGTTGCGCTTCCAAGAACTGCTACTGCATTCAGCATTGCGGCGCGAGCAACAGCAGCATCCCTCGCATGATAGCGCGGCGATTTATCGAATTGCTTGTATGTCGCTTCATGCTCCTCATCAATGATAATAAGCTTTAGATCGCGCACCGGCGCGAATACCGCACTGCGTGCGCCGATAGCCAGCTTCGTTCGACCGAGTGAAAGCGAGCGCCACGCTGCATATCGCTCGCCGATAGACATTCGCGAGTGAAGCACAGCGATATCCGAATCATTTGCAAGGCTCAATCTGCGCTTGAAGCGATCGATGAGCTGCGGAGTGAGAGCAATCTCTGGAACGAGGATGAGAGCACCGTTGCCTTCAGCCAACACTCGTTTTACAAGCGAAATATAAACTTCTGTTTTACCGGAGCCAGTCACGCCATGAAGCAAAAAACTCTTCGCTTTGCCGGTATCGAGCAAGCCAGATATTTCGTCAACAGCGATCTGCTGCTCCAATGTAAGAACGATCTTTGAAATATCGTCATCACCCGCCTCTGGTATGCCATGAATTTCAGCAGCGACTTTTTCGCGAGGAGAAGTTACAATGTAACCTCTATCGCGAACAGCCTTGAATGTCGCAGCCGATGCTCCAGCCTTTTTCAAAAGCAGAGGCACAGTAAGCGGATTATCAGGCTCCATCTGCTCCTGCTGAATTAGCGCGAGCAAAATATTCGCCTGACGTGGCGCTTGTTTTTCGAGAGCGTTCAGCACATTCGAAAATTCTTCCGAACCAGCCGAAAGGTTTTCTGCAAGCTGAACGATGGTCTCTTTCTTTATCGCCGCACTCCGGGATAGGGGACGCTCAATCCTAACTAAGCCAGCTTCTTCAAGAGCATGAAGCGTTGCGTAAAGTCTTTTTGCATTTGTAAGTTTGACAAGACGATCAATGGAAATGCCATCAGCATGTTTGTCGATCTCGTCAAGTAAAGCTTTTCGCTTTGCCGTTAAGTCCTTTGCGTCCTTTCCATCCTTCGAATTGGGAATAGCAACCACTCTCGCTTTAGATTCCGGCTTCAACCCCTCTGGCAAAGCAGCAGCAAGCACTTCACCCCACGAAGAGAGATAATATTTTGCAAGCCACTTAGTCCATCTCAGAAATTCTTCATCGAATACCGGCGCAGGATCAAGGACATCTGTGATCGAGCGGATCTTGGTTCTTATCGGTGGGGCCTCTCTTGTGAGGCTGACAAGCACTCCCGTTTTTTCTCGCTTGCCGAGAGGTACGAGAACACGCGACCCAACTTGAGCGCGCTCGGCAAGTTCATCAGGTACGGAGTAAGTCAGTCCATCGCTGCCACCGGAATGGAACTTAAATGGAAGCGAAAGCGCGACAACAGCAAAAAGCGAAGAACTGGATTCCAAGGAAATAATTGGCTCCGACGAGTGAGCCGGTTCATGTCGGGTTATCCCTGCATTGGTTCGTTCTTGACGCCAGGATTAGCATCCAAACCTTTGACATGCTCCAGAATGAGCTGTTTCATCTTCTCTTCGACCTGCACATGTGCCGTGCCGCGCACGATAAGCTCCAACTGTGGGCAGAACGCTGAATAAACATCCTCGCCCTGTCGGCGGATTAAAATTTCGTATTCTTTGCCATCTACTATCATTATATCAGCTTCCTACTTCTTCGGTGTAAATAATTTCTTCTTCTGTCTGCGCTGAAATGAGTTCAGCCGCGATACGAATTCCTTCGAGAACAAGATCGGGCTGAATGTGCGAGACAGTATCGGTGCGTCCCACTATTAGCCGCGATAGTCCGCCGGTAGCAACAACGATTGGCATACTATCTGGGAATGCAAATTGCCGAAGCCTCTCCACGAAGCCCTCGATCTGCGAAATCCCGCCAAAAAGGATTCCTGATTGCATGCTTTCGACTGTCGTCCGGCCAATCACGCTTGCCGGAAATGCAAGCTCGATAGCCGGAAGCTGCGCCGCTCGCAGGGCCAGTGCCTCCGCGCCAAGTTCGAGACCTGGGGAGATTGCGCCACCTAAAAATGTTCCGTCGGAGGTGATGCAATCGTAAGTCGTGGCAGTTCCAAGATCAACTACGATACAAGGTCTTTGCTGGGGCTCGCCCCAAAGTTTATATGCTGCCAGTGCGCCCAGAAGCCTGTCTGTTCCTAATTCCTCTGGGTTCGGATAGTCCATCAGGATCGGTATATTAGTGCTTCCGACCACGATAATTGCGGCGTCTGTGAACATGTCTCTCAAGACAGAGATAAGCTCATCGGAAGCCCACGGCACGACGCTTGCAATGGCTATGGTCTTTGGTGCATTGATACCGGCAAGAGGCCCGTCTATCGCCTCACGAGTTAGCACGCGGTGAGTAAGAGTGCGCGTTGGAATATCGAAGCGACTCACAAGCTTTCCACCGCTCTCGAAAAGCCCGAGAGTAGCCGAAGTGTTTCCTATATCTACAGCAAGCAATTCCATGAAATTGACGAACGAAAATTATGCGCTAACCATTCTTCGATTCTTTGGTGAGTAATTATTCAGAATCCCAGGAAAGCGATCCGCTGTGTGCAGCCATAATTGATCCATCCGATTTCCTTAGAAGCAGCGCGCCGGAATCATCGACACCTGCGAAATCGAGATCTGGCCGAACCGATCCATCAACATTAGTAAGACGGAGCGAGGTCACATCCGACATCCATACAAGTTCAGTCCGAAGCCGATCAAGGATAATGCTTTGTGCAGGGCCATTCGAGTTTGTAGAATAAAACTCCAACTCGATACATTCCAATATTCGTTCCCTTACATCATTTACTTCTATATTCATGCCGCATTGAGCCAATGAGGTCGCAATGGCGGAGAGATCGTCTGGGAATGACTTTTGCTTTATGTTCATCCCAATTCCGATCACCGCCGACCGGATTGCTGAGCCATTCCACTGAGCTTCGAGCAAAATGCCGCATACTTTTTTACCTCGAATCAAAATATCGTTTGGCCATTTCAGAATAATATCCTTGGGCGAATTTCCTGTTTGTTCAGCAATGCTTCTTAATGCTGAAAGTATTGCAAGAGCAGACCGATACTGCAACAAATTCGCAGGTTCAGGAATTTGCTCCAAAATAATACTCATGAGCAGAGATGCTCCCGGCTCATCATTCCAAACGCGGCCAGCGCCGCGTCCTTTACCTGCTGTCTGGTGCTTTGCTTGTAAAACATCGCCGTGACGAGCCTCCTTACGAGCAAGCATTTCTCCGGCAATTTCATTTGTCGAAGTTATTTTGTCGAATTCAATTATATTCCACATCGTTCATATAAAACAATTTGTTGCAAAGAAACGATGAATGAGAGAAGTCATATATGCTATACCATTTCATCATTCATCATTTATCATTCATAATTTCCCCAATTGGTAGTTTATAAATTTGGTGGTGCACTTGCCCGCTCTCGTCGCGGGCTGCTTGCGCTCGTAAAGCTTTTGCAGGAAGCGCAAAAGCGTGAGGCCGTCCGAATGCGGCGTGCTGATCGATCACGATCAGGGAAGAATTCAAGCGCAGAGATTAATGGAGTTGTACTTGTAGTCAGCGCGATCGGCCATACGACGCGCAATCTTGCTCGTGCCGCCGAGCTTGCCGAAGATGGCAAACTGCGAGAAGCAGAAGAAGTTCTCGATAAGTCAATTGTGCAGCATGAACAGCTTGCAGAATCCCTCGGACTGAATGATGCCGGACTTTTCGATCGATTAACAAAACTCTCCCGGGACATTGCATCGCTTCTTGAAGGTGTCGCCATTGTACGAGAGCTTTCGCCGCGAACCCGCGATGCAATTCTCGCAAGCGGTGAGTCACTCGCGACCATACTCATCGAAGCTTTACTTAAGGATCATGAGATCCCGGTCCGGCTTGTTGAGGCGCGTAATCTGATCGTCACTGACGAAAACTTCGGACACGCCGCACCAGTATTGGATGAGACATCTCGAAGGGTAGAGAAGCAGATAGTTCCTCAGTTGCGAAGATCGTACGTAGTGCTCACACAAGGTTTCGTTGGCTCGACCCGTGATTCCATTACGACAACAATGGGCAGCGAGAGCTCGGATCTTACTGCCACGCTTCTCGCAAGTGTGCTGTCCGCAGAAGAGGTAGTGATCTGGAAGACTGTGCCAGGACTTTACACCGCCGACCCAGAACTTGTTAAGGCTCCGAAACTCATTCGATCTTTGAGCTTCGACGAAGCAGAAGAAATGGGCAGGCGCGGTGCAAGAATACTTTTTCCAACATTCGCACATCCGATCGTTCAATCGAATACCAAAACGCTTGTTCGGATCGCGACGCCTTTCGCTCGAACAACCGGACACACTACAATTAGCCGAGAACTTGCCAGGCCCAAACAGAGGAGTTCCGGAACCGGTGGCCTCGCATTAGCCATTGAAGAACACCTTGTTTCTATGGTAGTTTCGGCTTCTAACCTTCATGCTTTTGGCAAGCATAATATCATTTTGCAATGGCAATCGGAAGCCGAGATCCGTATTGTCATTCGTAAAGAAGATAAAAAGGTGTTCCTCCGCGATCTGGAAGCAGCCGGACACACTGCAAAAGAATCGGCAACAGTATCCGCGATCTCGCTAATTCTTAGCAGACCCGATTTCGTACCAGAGGCATTCAGTCTTATTGCAAAAAGCATGCATAATTTTCGCGTTTATGCCATCCTGCAAGCTGGCAGGAGCCTGATAGTATTAGTTGACGATGCCGAAGGCATTCCCGCGCTTCGAAAGCTTCATCATGATCTGTTTGAGAACTGATCTTAAATCGTATTAATGTGGCGGCGGCGTAGGTGACGTTGGCGGTGGCGGTGGGGGATTCGGGTTTGGGTTCGGATTTGGTGCCGGAGAACCGGGAGTGAGAGTAGTGGGTGTCGTGAGGGTAGGCATTATTCCCTGTCCCGGAGTCATAGGTGTGTTGGAAGGAGTTTGGGGCGCGTTCGGTAAGGCAGTTTGTCCCGGCTTCGCTGGGGCGGGTTTATTAGCTGCTGTAGTATCGGTCTTCTTTGGCACGAGCGAGGTGGTAAGTATTTCCGATTCGATGCCGAGTTTCCTGGCTACTTGAATTGTCAGATCGTATTTCGTATTCGAAAACAATATGGCGATGTCCTTGGAACTTCGGTCAAACACATAATCGTAATTTCCATCCTGTGCTACTTCCTTGATAGCATTCTGGAGCTTCTCGTATGCGGGCCTCATAAATACGGCCTCCTGAGTGTAAAGCTCTCCGCCGTTCTCATCGAATTTCTGGTGGACGTAGTCATCGTGCCGCTTGCGTAAGTTGGCAATGTCGAGTTCGGAGGATGAACGCTCGGCGTCGGTCATAATGAGCTTGCGACGCTCGAAATCGGCCTGCTTCCTCTCGAGGTCCGACTGCATTTCGGAGGCGTCCTTTGTCCAGCTTTGTGTAAGCTGGTCGAGCCTTGTCTGAGCGTCTTTTACTTCTGGCATTCGCTTCAGTATCTTTGAGGCGTCGATGTATGCCACCCGAGTTTGCTGAGCATTCACGCTTATTGCGCAGGCCGTAATAGAGATCGCCGTGAAAGCGAGAAAGAATACGAAGAATCGAGAGTATCTGTTCATAGTATTAGTTTATCTACGACGGGCACTTCATTAGGATTCACTTGTCCGTATATCGAGTGGCCATAAAACAATGCGCGGCCGCTTTTTCAATAGGAACCATCGTTCCTATTACTAAAGCGGCCACGCACTGAAAAAAGTCCTCTAAAAGCTAAAAGGCGACGGAAAACTTAATGCTTTGCGTCCTGGGCCTTCATATAATCCTGAAACTTGGCGGTTATGTCGAGGCTCTCATCGACGAATACCGTGGCCGTTTTTGGAAGGATCATTGTAAGCTTCTCCTTTTTCGCGTAAGAAGCGAGTGCATTCTGAAGCTTATCGGTGATAGGTTTCATTAGGTCGGCCTGCATCTTTGCGAGTTCGCCGTCCTGACCGAATTTGGAATCGCGGAATTTGGTGAAGGTCTGCTCGAGGTTGGCGAGATCATCGGTTTCCTTCTTCTTCATATCAGGGGAGGCGGTCTCACCGAGCTTGGAATAGGTCTCGACCTTCGTCTGGTACTGAGTTTGCATGGTCTGGATGGTGTCCATATAGACTTTGCGTTGGGTCTCGATCTTTTGATTCGCAGCTACATATTCGGGCATTGCTGTAACTACGGTGTTAACATCGACGACGCCATAGGACTTTTGAGCATGCGCAGCGGGTGCAGCGAAAAGGCCAAAAGCCGCAAGGGCGGCAGCGATCGTGCGTATTGCGATACGTTGAGTGAGGTTGGTCATGGTTCTATTTTTTGTGCTTCGTAAAAAAAATTGATGAAAACGTCATGAGCTTTCATACCAAGAGAGAAGTCAGGAGCGTCCGTTCAAAGAGGAAACGAACGTTCCTACAAAGGTATGAGCAATCATGCTTGAAAAACGCCTGGAGGGGCCATGTCGTATGACTCCTCTTCCAAGTCGCGCCTTCAAATCCTCATTTTGCCTGAATAATTCCATGTTTGTAGAGCTCAATTATTATGAATTCCGATTAATAGAGCCGCAGAACCTAAAAGCTCATAGTATTAATAGTGATTATTTCCAAATCTTATTTGCCTTCGCCTTCGTTCTGATAGAAGTATTTACCTTTGTTAATCGAAATAGGAGGCTGAAAATCGTGAAAAACCTTCGATATTTAATTGTTTTTGGTGTTTTGGTCTTGTCTTCATGTGGCGAAAAAGACCTGAAATGGGAAAAATCGCCGGGACTTGAAGTTTCTGTCGTGAAGGAATATGAGAATAAAAAGCCATACCTGACCGTTTTCTATGAGAATTTCGGTAACGACACTATCGAAAAGATCCGTTACGAACTCATTAGCATAACCAAAGGGGTGGTCGATACTACGATGAAGGAGATAGACCCTCCAGAACTCCTTCGTCCAAAGGATCGCCACACAGTCCCGCGCCAGATCGGGGAAGATACTGTTCGCGCCGATGAGGTGCATGTCGGGCAGGTCTGGGTAGTAAAGAAGTCATAGCTGCTTCCATTCCTTGCAACCGATGTCAATTTTTCGTGTTTTAGCAATTTGCTAAAACTACACGATGATTCGTGTGCTTTAATTTGATATTTGATCCAATTCCTGTTACATGCTAAGTTTTCTTAAGGTCTATCTCGTGCACATTAATAAATTCTTGATCCTTTCCCTCGCCGCATTGGCGTTTTTATCGGTTTCCTCGCTGTCAACATTGGCTCAAGAAGTGGAACCGGAAATACTCAATACGCCAATGCTTGCCCCGACAGACTCGGGCGCATACTACGAACTCAATCGCCTTCCTGAAAGCCTTAGACGTTCCAGCCCATTTGCGCGAGATTTCCAGGAGTTTATTGAACACGCAGGTACATCTGGTACCATCGACAGGCCTGCATACTTCCGCACTTTCGAACAAGCGCGCCAGGACTTTTTGAACTCAGGAAGAAGTGCGTTAAAAGGAGCATCGCCCCAAAACA
>Ga0206959_10334_pt1 | contig 10182 bp, 2 predicted proteins | sample Alteio_BWOrgHeat_31_FD_152971 | JGI IMG/M metagenome (GOLD analysis project Ga0206959, IMG submission 152971) | Enriched cells from forest soil in Barre Woods Harvard Forest LTER site, Petersham, Massachusetts, United States -... | ecosystem: Environmental > Terrestrial > Soil > Temperate forest >...
GTGGATAATCTGTGCCATTGAACCCATTCGGCAGCGGCGCCTGCGTCGTGATCTGCAGCGGTGCCGCCTTAACGTTCAGTGTTGCCGTGGCCGTCGCCACCGCGCCCGAGGCGTCGGTGACGGCGATGCCCCACGAGTAACTGCCAGGTGTGGTGGGGGTCCCGGAGACGATGCCGGAACTCGCCAGCGAAAGGCCGTCCGGCGTCACGCCGTTGCTCAGCCTCCATGCGTACGGCGGGTTACCGCCGGATGCTGCGAACGCCTGCGAATACGCTGTATTCGCCTGGGCATCGCCCAAACCTGCCTTCGTTATGGAAAGCGGGGCCGGCACTGCAACCGTAATGCCGATAGTGCCGGTTGTACTGGCGCCGCCGCTGTCGGTAACTCTCACGCCGATAGTGAAACTGCCTGCTGTCCTCGGCGTCCCTGTGACTGCGCCGTTCGTGCTCATCGAAAGCCCTGCGGGAACTCCGGAGCCGATAAACGAATAAGGCTGCAAACCGCCCGCCGCATTTACATTCGCCGAATAGAATTGACCCACCGTGGCGCCGGGCAGTGAACCGTTCGCAAGCCCGAGCACGTTGAGGGAGAACGAAGTGAACGCCTGTGTGCCGGCTGAGTCGGTTACGGTGATCGTCGCCGAAAAATTACCGGCCGATGTCGGCGCCCCGCTCAATGCGCCTGCTGTACTGAGGTTGACGCCACCGGGAAGGCCGCTTGCCGTGAACGTAAAGCTGCCCGTTCCGCCGCTGGCCGTGAACGACACCGAGACCGTTCCGCCAACTGCCACATTCGCTGAAGAAGCCGAGGCAGTGATATAGACTGGCTGCCTTTGCGGAACCGGAGAGGTGATGGAAATGCCGAACGGTTTGGAAGACGTGGCGCGCGAAATCGTATCGGTTACCGTCACTGTTACGCTAAAGCTCCCTGCTTGAGACGGGGCGCCGGACAGCACTCCCGCCGCGCTCAGGGCAACACCCGACGGAAGCCCCGCCGCCGACCACGTGTAGCTTCCGCTCCCCCCGGTCGCGGTGAGCGTCACCGGTCCATAGGAACTGTTCAGCGATCCGCCCGGCAGGCTGGTGGTCGTAATGATGGGGTTCGGCGGCCCGATGAGCGCGAGGCTGGTCGGATTGATGAGCGGGCTGCCCGACGTAAGCACGGTAACCGCGCCCGCGGGCGTTACACGGTAGACCACCCCGGCGGATTCCGATGCCACGATGTAGTGCCCCGTCACTGGTTCGACCGCAACACCGGAAAGCTGCGCGCCCAGATTCGGCGGGCCGGCGAGGGGCGTTATAAGGTGGGTGGCTGTTGAATAGGAGAAAAGGCCGCCCGAGGTGGGATCGGGCACAATGAAATTACCAGCCGAGTCCACGGCGATGCCGGAAAGCGTATGGCCCGCGAGCGAGGCTCCGCTTGCCACGATGGTCTGAACCCCGGCCGGCGTGAACTGGTAAATCGCGATCTGCTCGCCATCGTCGTCCCCAACAAACCAGTTGCCGTTGTGCCAGGTCACGTAGACATTGGGCGTGATGTCGCTGAGTGCCGGCACCGTGCCGAATGGAATCGCGTTGGAAGATCCGGCGGCAACGCTGTATAGATTGATCTGGCCGTTGTGAACAAAATTGTCCACAAAAACGATGTTGCCGGAGGGGTCCGCCGCGAGTGCTCCATTATCGCTGTCCAGCGAGACAATCCGGTTGACAGACCCATTCGGCGTGACCTTATAGACGCCGGAGCCGTTGTGCCAGTAGACATTCCCCGCGGCATCGGAGGCGATGTTGTCGGCTCCGCATTCCGTGCAGAACGGGGCCGTGGAGCCCGTAGCAGACGTGATGAAAATCTGACCGGCCTCGGGATCGGCGATCGCCACGCTGAACGGGTCCGCAGTCTGTGGATTGATCTGGAGTGTAAAGTCGTGCGTCGCACTGGCTCCGGATGTATCATTCAGCCGGACCGTGAACCGGAGTTGGCCGAAAGTATTTGGTGTTCCGCCAATCGCGCCGGTGGATGCATTGAGCGTTAAACCGGCCTGGGTGAACGTTCCCGCGGAAATCGACCAGGTATAGTTTCCCGCCCCGCCCGTTGCGGACAGCGGAGCCGAATAAGCCGTTCCCTGCTTTGCGCCGCCCAGCGAGGTGGTATTGATAATCAGCGAATCCAAAACTGTAATGCTCAGCGGTTGCGTCGTCGCGCTGCTGCCGGAGTCGGACACCTTTACCGTGAAATTCGAGGTGCCCGCCAGCGTTGGCGTGCCCGTAATCCTCCCGGTGCTGCTGTCCAGAGTGAGGCCGCTGGGAGGTGTTCCGCTAAACAAACTCCAGGTGTAGGGAGTGATACCGCCCGTTGCGTTCACTGGCTGGTTGTACGCGGTGTTGGTCACGACGTTTGGCAGCGACGTCGTCGTGATCGTCAGCGGGCCATTGATAACAATCGTGATTAGCGCGCTGGTCGCCTGGTCGTTATACGAATCGGTATCGCGGATTGAAAATAGATAGGTGCCAGCCGTAGTTGGGTTGCCGCTGAGCGCTCCATTCGCGCCGTTGAGGTTGACCCCCGGTGGAAGGCCGCCGGCGACGACTATAAAATTATTCACCCCGGAGCCGCCGGTAACCGTGATCGCCGTCGAATAGGCCAGATTCACAACCCCCTGCGGCAGCGAGGTCGTGCTTATGCTCAACACCGGATTCACTGTAATCGCCAGTGCCCGCGATGCGGTGTTCTGTCCCGAATCGCTAACCTGAACTGTGATGTTGATCGTCCCCGCCGTGGTGGGGGTTCCCGATATCACGCCCGAATTCAAAGCCAGCCCCGTATTCGCCAGCGTCCCGGCGATGATCGACCAGGTATAACCGCCCAGACCCCCGCTTGCGTTCAACGAGGTGTTCTGGTAGGTCGTGTTTACTACCCCCACCGGCAAGTTCGCGTTAGTCGTAGTCACGGTCAGGGGTGGATTGATGACCAGCGAGTAAGCCTGGGTCGCGAAGTTGCCGCCGGAATCGGTAACCTTCACCGTGAAGTTCACCGTGGTGGCCGTCGCAGGTGTTCCGGAGACCGCGCCATTGGAAGTGTTCAGGTTGAGCCCGGTGCCCGTCAGCGAGCCCGCTGTTATGCTCCACGTATAGCCGCCGAGCCCGCCTGTGGCTCCCGCTGTCTGGTTGTAACTAACCCCCTGTACTGCCGCGGGCAGCGTTACCGCTGTGATACTTACCGCTGGCAGAATCGTGACTGAGAAACCGCGGGATACAAAGGTGCCACTCCCATCTGTGACCCGGATATCAAAATTGAAGGTGCCGGCGGCCGTTGGCGTACCCGTAATCGCGCCCGTGGAAGGATTCAGGCTGAGTCCGTTCGGCAATGGTCCTGCAGCCGCGTCCACCGACCAGGTATACGGCAGAAGCCCTCCTGACGCGCTGAGCGTCCTGTTATATTGCGTCGCGCTGTTCTGCACCCCGCCGGGCAGGAGGAGCGTAATCAATGTCAGAGGCCCCGCAATAATCTGGAGGTTGTAGAAACCGTTGTGAACAATTCCGTTTGCGTCCGTCACGGTGTAATTGAAGGTATTTGTTCCTATCGTGGTTGGAAACCCGCTGAGCGTTCCCGTCGAACTCAGCGTCAGCCCGCCTGGGTTTACCGCCTCTGTGAAGTTGTAAGGCGCCGTGCCGCCGCTTGCGATCAGCGATTGGCTGTAACTTACGCCCGTGATCCCGCTGGGCATCGTCCCCGGCGTGACGCAGTAATCGAACCTGGTGCCGTTCAGAGTAGTGCTGCCCACATTGGTGAATCCAGGAATGTTGGAAGCCGCATTCACGGGTGCAAGGCTTGGCGTCGCCGTCACGCCGTTCACTAGAGCCGTAACGGTATTCGTAAAGGCGGCAAGATAAACCGGAATCGTATAGGATTCCAGCGTTGACGAGTTCTGCCCGGTCACTTCGTAAATCGCCGTCGCGGTTCCGGCTGTGATCCCCAGTTGGCCTAGTTGCGCGGTTCCCGTGTACCCGGCTGGAGGCGACAAGGTCGGTGGTACCGCGGAAAAGGCGCCGGTCTCTGTCTGTGTCAGCGTCGCTGTCCCCGCCGGCGCTGCGCTCACCAGTTCATTCGTATTGAGGTTCACCGGCACAAAGATGGTCGTGCCGGTGGGAAGGTTGTTGAACACGATCTTGATGCGGGTTGCCGAGTTTGCCACGCTTGTGACTGTGTTCTGGCTCGCATCAAGGCCGCTAACGAAATAGCCCGTCTCGGTATTGTTGGCGACCCACTGGAAGAGTGAACTGCTGTTGAAGAGTGCATTGAGGGTAGGGTTGCCCTGGGCCTTAAAGGCAGTGGGGGTGGCCTCGCCAAAAGTTACGTTGAAAGCCGGCGTCAAAGCGTTGATGCCCGCGCACGTCGACGCATTGACTACAGCGCTGATGGTCGGCGTGGTCGTGCCGGCCGCCACGACTGCGGCGCTGAGGCCGCCGAAAGTGGCCGGCGTCACTCCCACGCCGCTCACGGCGACGCTCGCCAGCACGGTCGCGCCCACCGGAAGCGACGAGGCATCGATGCGAATATTGCCAAGATCCACTGTGGAAGAAGAGAACGAAACCAGCGTGAGCCCGGTAAAGGTGATCGCGTTGCTCCCGGCGCTATAGACACCGGTCGCGCTGAAATTGCCATCGCTGGTGAACGCGGTGGCGAGCGCCTCGCTGGTCCGCGCACTCGCGTTGAAAATGCGGCTCGAAATAGCTGGCGGACCCCCCACTGACGAGGTCAGCGTTACGGTGATGTTTGCACTTTCCGTAGCGGACCCCTGGGCACACACGAAGATAATGTCGCCTATCAGTTCAGTCTTGCCCTCATGCCGCAGTGGAACCGAAGTCGCAAGGCCGTTCGAACAGGTGGCGGGGTTCTGTGCAAAGGCGGCTTCCGCGGTGGAGAGCAGTGCCGCCAGCAGAATCGCCGGAAAAACCACGCGGCGGCAATTTCCGTTCTTGCTGAATGCGACTGAGGCAGACATGTAAGTTCCCTCCCAATTTGGGCCGTGATCGCCCCGGCTTACCAGTATTTCGCGAACCTGCCTAAACTTAATCCTGCGATGACCACCCGCTCCAACTGGACAAAAATAGACCGTTCGTTAGAATACCGTACCGGCGACGATCCGATTGGAGCTATAAAGAAAAAGTAATCAGCGGAAAGGACTCGGTCAAGGCGGTCGAGGCCTGTCCCGCACCTGAGAAGTAGGCATAGTTCTTCATCCCTGATCAATCGGTGCGCAGTAAAGGTATGAAGAAGAAGTTGTGATCAGTTCGTCGCGCGTCAATCCGCCTGCCGACTCGTTAGGATCGACGAGAGGTTGTCGTGCGCTTCTCCGCCGCCGCGTTGTCGATCCAGAGCGCGGTTTCTCCCGATGCTCAAACCACCGCTGCGTCTCTTCCGCTTCAGATTGGAATTTCGGAATCTCGTCGTATGCAGTGATGGCGCGAATCGATTCACTCGCCACCTGAATACGACCTCCATTGCCGGTTCCACCTCGGAACTCCGTTCCCGCGATTCTTGTTACCGTATTTCCCGGTATACCAATTACTTACCAGAAACCTACGCCACACCTGCGTCCAACTGGTTGTACACTTCAGCCAGGACAATCGTGAATAGCGTGCTTTCCGGCCTCGCGCAGCGCGTTTCTCTAAGCCACGCCACTCGACCGAACACGGTATGAACGAACGAACCCAGGAAGTTATTGAAAACATTAACTCTTCCTCAAAAAAGCGCACCAAATTGCCCGCAAACGCCCTCACTCTACCGCGTTCTGCCTTCGTAACCTGGGCTTTCGCATGCGCTTTTCGCCTGTCAGGCGCCCAATCCGGCAATCGAAAAACGTCCGGTGCCAAACGAACCTCCGGAGGACTTAACATATTTCCTGCCGATCATTTATGGGCGAAAAACCGCTTCTCCCTGCCCAGCCCGCTTCAGCCATTCTTCAGCGTGCCGTGTTGAATTGAAAGATTGCAGCAAAAATGAATGCACGATTCCTCATTGCCCTGTGGGCCGCTGGCATCCTCGCTCAAACGCCGCCACAACCGGTGCCCTCTGCTGGTGTCATCACCTTAGCGGAGGCACTCGCCCGAGCCCGCCAGTATGCCGGTCAGGCGCAGGCCGCCGGCATCGCTGTCGGCCAGGCCGCCGAAGATCGCGCCCAGGCCCGCGCCGCGCGCCTGCCTTCCGCCAGCGCCTTCAACCAGTTCATCTATACCCAGGGAAACACCACCCCCTCAGGCGTCTTCGTTGCCAATGACGGCGTCCATGTCTACAACGAACAACTCGTCGTCCATCAGGAATTCCTCTCCATCATTCGCTCCGGCGAAGTCCGCCGCGCCCTGGCCCTTGAAGCTGTCGCCCGCGCCAGGGGCGATATCGCCGCGCGCGGTCTCAACGCCACCGTCATTCAGGACTACTACGCCATCCCCGCCGCTGAGCGCAAACTGGTTTACACCAACACCAGCCTTGCCGAAGCCAGCGAGTTCCTCGATATCACCCGGAAACAGGAGCAAGGCGGCGAAGCCGCCCACGCCGATGTCGTGAAGGCCCAGGTTCTGGTCCGGCAGCGCGAGCGCGATGTTTCCGAAGCTCAGCTCGCCGTCGATAAAGCCAAAATCGCCCTCGGCGTTCTCATCTTTCCCGACCTCTCCACCAGCTATGAAGTTGTCGACGACCTCGACCAGGCTGCAATCGTCCCGCCGCTCGAAGAGACGCGCGCCAAAGCCTCCGCCACCAGCCCGGACATCAAAGCCGCCCAGTTCAACGTCGAAAGTTCCGGCCACGACATCAACGTCGCCCGCTACGGGTATCTCCCCTCCTTGGGTCTCGATTTCTTCTACGGCATCGACGCCAACACCTTCAGCGCGCATACCCTGATTCACGAACCCGATGGCTTCCTCTTCAACCGCAACAATCTCGGCTACGTCGCCCAGGCAACTCTGAACATTCCGATCTGGAACTGGGGCACGACGCGCAGTAAAGTGAAGCAGGCGGAATTGCGCCGCGAGCAGGCCCAACTCGATCTCACCCTCGCCCAACGCACGCTCGCCGGCAATGTCGCCGGACAAAGCCGCGAGGCGCAGACGGCGCAGATCCAGATCGCTTCTCTGCGCGACTCCGAACAGCTGTCCATTGAAAATCTTCGCCTCACCACTCTCCGCTACCGCGCTGGCGAAGCCACAGCCTTTGAAGTCGTGGACGCGCAAGCGACTCTTACCGCTGCCCGCAACGCTTATATAGACGGCCTTTCTCGCTTCAAAATAGCCTTCGCAACTCTGCAAAATCTCTCGGGGAGCTTTTAGTTATGACTACCCGGTCCCAATCGTCGACTGCATCGTACCGAGCCGCGACCGTGAGGGAGCGGGCTGCTCTGATTACCGCCGCACTGGCCCTCTCCCTCATCGCCTGCGGTAAAGCAAAGGAAAAGGAGTCAGAGGTCGAACCGCCCCGCCCCGTTCAGGTCGAAGCCGTTCGCCGCGGCCCTATGGACCGCATCATTACTGCTAATGCCGCGCTCTACCCCATCAACCAGGCCAACGTCACCCCCAAGATCTCGTCGCCTGTAAAGAAGGTGTTCGTCAATCGCGGGGACCACGTCAAAGAAGGTCAGGTCATTGCCGAACTCGAAGCCACCGATCTCGCCGCCGCAGTAAACGAAAGTAAAGGACTCGTCGACCAGGCCCAGGCCGCCTTCCAGACCACATCCCGCGGCACTGTGGAAGAAGACAAGGCCAAAGCCACTGCCGATCTCGAGGCCGCTCGCGGGACGTTGGAAGCAGCCAGGAAAGTCTACGATAATCGCGTGGAACTGGTCAAAGAGGGCGCGCTCGCGCAGAAACTGGCGGATGACGCGAAAGTCACCATGCTCCAGGCGCAAAGCGCGGCCGACAACGCGCAGCACCATCTCGACACTCTCAACCAGGTCAGCCAGCGCGAGCAGGTCCGCTCCGCTCAGGCCGTCGTCAACACCGCCCAGGCGCACACTGCCAATCTCGAAGCCCAACTCAGTTACGCCCAGGTCAAATCCCCCATCTCCGGCCTCGTCGCCGACCGCTCCGTTTACCCCGGCGAAATGGCGCAGCCCGGAACCCCGCTGATTTCCATCGTCGATATCTCACAGATCGTTGCCCGCGCGAACATCCCTGCCAACGACGCGCTGATGATCAAAGTGGGTTCGCCCGCCACCATTCACGCCCCCACCGGCGATGTCGCGGCCTCGGTTACCGTTGTCAGCCCCGCTGTCGACCCCAACACAACCACCGTCGAAGTGTGGATCACAGCTCCTAATCCCAAAGAAGAACTGCGTCCCGGCGTGACTGTCAGCGTCGCCATCAAAGCCGAAACCATTCAGGACGCCACTATTGTCCCGGCCGAAGCCATTCTCAATTTCGACGAAGGCGGCCAAATGGTCATGGTTATCGATAAAGACAAAGTGGCGCACGAGCGCCGCGTCGTCATCGGCGTCCGCCAGGGCCCCAACGTCCAGATCGTCAGCGGCGTGAGCGAAGGCGAAATGGTGGTGACCGTGGGTGGCCTCGGTCTGGAAGACAAGTCCAAAGTGGTGATCCAGGAAGCCACCACTACGGACGATGATGACGATGACGACAAATAACCACCCGAACGGCGACCCGCTCATTCCGAACCACGACCCGCTCATTCCGAGCCGCGACCGTGAGGGAGCGGGCTCTGACATTCACTGGACCGCACACTACGCCCGTCCCATCATCTTCGTCATCATCACGCTGGTTGTGATGGGCGCGTGGCTCTCCACCTCTATCCCGGTTTCCGTCTTCCCCTCTACTGATTTCCCAAAAATCGTGGTCGGCGTCGACAACGGCGTCGCCCCCATCGACCAGATGCAGGTCACCGTTACCCGCCAGATCGAAGAAGCGATGAACAGCGTCCCCGGTCTGCAAACCGTCCGCTCCGTCACCAGCCGCGGCTCAGCCGAAATCAATCTCTTCTTCGACTGGAAAAACGACATGTTCCGCACTCTGGAATATGTCAACGCGGCGCTGGCTCGGGTACAGCCCAGCCTGCCGCCCACCGCCAAACTGGTTTCCAACCGCTCCACCTTCGCCGTCTTTCCGATCATCGGCTACAGTCTCACCAGCGATAACATTCCGCCGTCGCAGCTTTGGGAACTCGCCACTTACACCATCAAGCCTCGCCTGAACCGCGTCAACGGAGTTTCCATGGTGGTCCTGCAGGGCGGCCAGGTGCCTGAGTTCCACATCGAGCCCGACCCCGCCAAAATGCTGCAGGCGCAGATGACAGTGCCCGGCATTCTCGACGCTGTCGCCCGCTCCAACCTGATTGATTCCCCGGGTCTTGTCGAGAACAACCATACCTTGTCGCTGGCGCTGGTGACTGGCCAAACCCGCACGCCGGAAGAGATCGCCGATATCGTCCTCAAAACCACGCCCGCCGGGTTGCCGGTGCGCGTCGGAGATCTGGCAATAGTGAAACGCGGCGTGATGCCGGTTTACACCGCCGTCACGGCCAATGGCAAGCCGGCCGTGCTGCTCAACATATTCCGCCAGCCCGATGCCAATACCGTCGCCGTTGCCGATGACGCAGCCCGCGAGGTCGATCAAATCCGTCAAACGCTCCCCCCCGGCGTTAAGTTCACCACTTTCTACGACCAGTCGCAGTTGGTCAAAGACTCTATCACCAGTGTCCGCGATGCCATCCTCATTGGGCTGGTTCTGGCGGCGATCATCCTCGTCCTGTTCCTCCGTGACTGGGGCAGTTCCATCGTCGCCGGCCTGGTCATCCCCGCCACGATTGGTATTACCTTAATCGTCCTGAAGGCGCTTGGCCAGAGCTTCGACCTCATGACTCTTGGCGGTCTGGCTGCCGCCGTCGGTCTGGTCATCGACGACGCCATCGTCGTTGTCGAGAACATCGTTCTCCATCGCGATTCCGGCCAGTCCCGCGGCGAAGCCATCCGCAGCGCGCTGCGCGAAATCCGCGTCCCGCTGATTGGTTCTACCATCACGCCGATCGTCGTATTCCTTCCGCTCATCACGATCACCGGTGTGACCGGCACATTCTTCCGCGCGCTCGCCATCACCGTGGGCTCCTCGCTGCTCACCTCACTGGCCCTGGCGCTCACCTGGACGCCCACCCTGAGCCACTTCCTGTTGCGCAGCAAGGGCCATT
>Ga0206959_10335_pt1 | contig 10173 bp, 9 predicted proteins | sample Alteio_BWOrgHeat_31_FD_152971 | JGI IMG/M metagenome (GOLD analysis project Ga0206959, IMG submission 152971) | Enriched cells from forest soil in Barre Woods Harvard Forest LTER site, Petersham, Massachusetts, United States -... | ecosystem: Environmental > Terrestrial > Soil > Temperate forest >...
CCATTCAAGAATTTGATCCAAAAGACGTTAATCATATTATCAGCCGGACCGATGCGACGCTGCTAACGTGGGACAGCACAAAAGATAAATACCATCTGCAGGATGCTGTCATGAGGACGTTCAGCACTGACACGACAGCCGAGACGGTTCGCAAACTGACTCCGCAGGAAAGTTACTTCAATTTCAGCTTCACGCCGCAGGTGATGAAAGAACGCCTTCTGAAAATGGATGAAATGACGAACCCCGAACTGTACCGGCGCATCGAGCAGGAGCGCCTATCGGGGCACGACATAGCCAGAGACGAAGTAGATTACCAGAGCAAATATTCTATGGCCTTTACAAATCTGATCGTTGTGCTGTTCGGAGTTCCATTTGCATCGAAGAAAAAGCGGGGCGGACTCAGCTTTGAGTTTTCCATCTCAATTGGAATTGCATTCGTCTTCCTAACATTCACAAAAGTCTCGCAAACTTTCGGCTACACCGGCGAAGTCCCGCCGATGCTGACGGCATGGCTTGGGGATATACTCTTCTTCTTAGGCTCGCTTATTGTTATTTGGAAGGCACAGAAGTAGGGCTAATCGCAGTGAAGAATTTTATTTAATTCTTTTGCATCCTTCTTATAAGCTCCCTCTATGAGAAATAAATATGGCTTGACATGAAGCACTTTTGCTATGTCAACCAACTTAAAGACAGTAATATGGCGCTCATCACGCTCTATATAGCCAATATAATTCGGATGTAACCTCGCTTCTTCTGCAAGGCGTGACTGTGTCCATCCGCGTTTAGTGCGGAAGCCGCGAACATTATCCCCGATTATGGCTCCTATTGTCACCGGGGATTCTACTATAATGCTCTAAATGAATTACATACTATGGTATGTGAATTGTCGTATATTTGTATCCGGCTTCTGAATAGCCCTTTAAAATAATTGGAGATTCGAGTATGAATAAATCAACACGTTCACATAAACAGGCTTTGATGGCTTGCTTCGCATTCGTTTTATTATTCTCAACGCAAGGCCTTCGCGCTCAAATAACGTTGAGCTACAACTATCCGCAAATAACGTCAGTGGGCGATACAATTTGGCATACGTTTCCGCCGCCAGACAGCGCATATCTCCATGACCACATCATTATCAAGTTTCGGGATGGGTGGCTCAATAAAGATTCTCTTTGCTATGACTGCGATGGGATAGTTTCCCCTCGAACTAAAGGCAAAGGAGCATCGCCACAAGACGATCCGGATTATTTCCCGATATGTAAGGAAACGCTGATGGCACAGCAATTCTCGCTCAATATTATTTTGGATCCTATTGCACAAACAATTCTTATGGAGAATGGCGGAGTATATTTAACACGAATTACGGCGGCTAATCCATGCACAGACACAATCAGTGTTTCTCGCCGACCAGACACGATTCCGATGGATCACTATAATTGGATGGAATTACACTTCAATAATACAACGAGTGTTGTTTCTACACTTATCGCGTTTGCGCTCGCACGACCGCTATCAATTCAAATTGCTGAGCCTGATTTTATCGGTCACATGACTCGTAATCCACGCGACTCTGAATACGCAGCCGTTCCCACACATCAGAAAGGTTTGCAGTTGATTGGTATGCCCTCTGCTTGGGATTTAGCAGTAGGTCTATCAAGCACAAAGGTTGCGATCATTGACATGGGACTTGACTATATGAGATGCGAACTTGGCGGTGGTATGATCCCGAACACCAAAGTTGTCGGCGGATGGGACTTTAATTCTAATACTATGTCAGGTATAAGGTTCAATGCTGAACATGGAACAGCCGTAGGTTCAATCGCTGGTGCATTTACTAATAACGACAACTGCGGCACACATCCCATTGATTTAACACCGTTAGGGATGGCTGGCGTTGGAGGTGGATGGGGAACTGCTGGTGGAGACATTAGCCTCGGAACAGGTGTGAGTCTTCTCGGCTATCAAATCTTTATGGAGCCAACTGTTGACACCATCCCGCTCTCCTGGGCGGTATCTGCAATACTCGATGCTTCTGCACAATCGCCAAATGGCCCTTATGGATATGGCGCGCATGTACTGAACAATAGTTGGATAAGTATTTGGTATTCGGCATCATTGCGAGCCGCCGTTGCTGAAGCATTCCGAGAAGATGTTTCGTTCGTTGCAGCGTCCGGAAATTATGGACATGTCCCCGCAGCATTCTATCCTCTCTATCCAACAGACATAGACCCAAAGAAAGATGTAATTTCAGTTGGTGCTGCAAATTACCAAAAGATTAGAGAGCCATATTCCAGCTTTAACACTTATACCGATATTATTGCGCCTGGAGGGGCAGGCGGGCCAGGAGGGGGGCCAGACCAGATTTCCAGGGTACAAGATACCGACTGCGATGGGTGTTTCTCTTATTTTAACGGAACATCTGCGGCTGCTCCTTATGTAAGCGGAGTGCTCGGAATCATGCGAGGCTTCTTTCCTCAAATTTCCGGCACCATTCCTTACCCTGAGGATTGGGAAGGAATGCTCGAATCGTCTGCCGAAGATATTGACAGCACATACGGACCTGATCCATCACCTGGCCTCACCTATCTTGCAGGCTATGATACGCTTACTGGCTGGGGTCTGCTCCGTGCCGATAGTATCATGCACATGATCAATCCGAATCAGCCACATCCTTACGACATCTATCACTATTTTCTCGACTCTTCAGAGTGCTCTTTCGGTAGCTGGGATACATCGAAAAAAGCTCTCGATCTTGAAGAGGATGGATATCCAAAAAGCCTTACAACTGGCCGATACATGGTCAAACGTCGAACTGTTACAGGGACTTTCTCATACGATTCGACAATAGATACGACGAAGCCAGTCTATGTATGGGCAATTGGCGATTCAATCGGTGGATGGTCGCTCGCTTCGCCGAACAGCCAGGAACTTTACGACGTTATAGATAGCGGTCAGGGTGGCAACGGTCTTCGTTCAGGGATTCGTCACCAATATTCCAGAAGCGTTACTGCACACACGTATCAGTATGATGTTTGGGATTCAAGCGGTGCTCATCATATCGGACAATTTCCAAACGATACTCTGATTGGTGTGAGTTTTACAGTCTTTGCTGCAAACAAGGCTGTTCATTTCTTCGACGGCGTTCAGAGAAACGAAACGATTGGTACCGATGGTCTTTTGGTCTGGCCTTCTATCATGGATAAAAGTGCAAACGTTCATTCAGACTCTCATAGAGGTATGTCGAAGTTTGTTATCACAAATATGCTTGGCATAGACGTTCTGCAAATGGAACTACCTCCTGAAACAAGCGATTTTAAGTTTGTGACATCTACGATACCTGATGGCTTTTATCTATGCCGCTTAATTTCGGAAAGTGGCACTCAAATGGCGAAAATAATTGTGAGGCACTAATCCTTGTGAAAACTTTCATAACATTTTTCAGCATTATTGTTCTTGTATCCTCAGCGTCCGCTCAAACAGCAATGGACGCTGTGGATTCGAGTGGCTGCCCACCTCCAAAACAAGGAATCGACGGCCCCTTAATACCACCATTTTCTGAAGTTGCAATGTGGCTTTCAGGCGATGGAAAAAACTTGGCTTTTGAGGTAGGAAGTCTGGATGGTGGAGGCACCCTAAATCTTACAACTCAAGATACGAATTGGATAATTGTTCATGGAGGATTGCCAGGAGAGCAACTTGCTGCTGTTAGTGAATTAACACGATGTCCCTACGATCCTGACTTATTGGCCTTAACTGCAGCAATGTTCGTGGACACAACGAACAGCGGTTCTTCAAATGTCTATGTCGTTAATCTCTTCATTTATCGCATTTCCACAGGTGAATCACACCTTATTACGCCAAAAACACTGGGGCAATATGGGCCAGAACATATGACACTACGGAGGTGGCTTTCAAGTTCACATTATGGCAACGATACTTTAATAATCGGTTTCTCAGGGTTTACAGGTGAGTATGTGCCAGAAACGGAATCTCTCATTAAGACTGGTTATCTTCCGTATTATAAAACCGTGCTTGGGACATCCATCGATGAAAGCCACTCAATATACCTCGTCGACAGCCTTACTTCCCAAGATGGAACCTTTATTGACAGCACAAAGATTGAATTTCCGCGTCTAATCTCCGAGGCCGGTAATGCAAGCTTCTCTCCTGACAATAAACTCTTTGCACTTGAGATAGCCCCGATTACAGGGTACAGTGAGGTGTGGATTTACGATGTGAGCAACCCTTCGAAGCCGATAGACACAATTAATTTTCAAAACCTATATTGTACATACTCCCTGTGGGGTGTTTATCCTGTATTTATCACAGACTCAACTCTTGCGGTTTCGATGCATCATGACGGTGATGAATCTTCACCTCTTTGGGAAATCACAATAGATGGCAGGATAGTTAGACAGCTTACTTTTTTGCCTGAGTATCCATCGGGTGTTGCAAATGAGCCTGCACTTCAAAGTTCGTTCCATCTCACTTCTCACCCCAACCCCTTCTCCCAATCCTCAACAATAACATTTTCGTGCGCTGAGCCGGGTGTTGGGGAAGTAACTATCGTCAATCTGCTTGGTGCGGAGGTTGCGCGGTTGTTTTCGGGAGAGTTGGGTGCGGGGGAACATTCGTTCCAGTGGGATGCGAGTGGGGCGGCGGCAGGTGTTTATGAGTGCGTTGTGCGAGCTGGGGGGCAAGTTCAGCGGGTTAAGATCGTGTGTGGGCCGAAATGATATTTCGGTCCCAATAGAGTAGCTTGGGGGCGAAATATCATTTCGCCCCACACAAATAAATGATTTTTCAAAAAAATCTTTAGTCGGCTCTTGACAACGCCCATTTTATTTCTTAAGTTAGTATATGCTGTGATGGGCACCCTGTCATAATTAAGATTGAAGAATTAATAGTTGGGTGCATTGGCTCATTGAAAACTAAAACAGCACCAAGTTGTCTTTTAGAAGTAGAATTATGAATACTTGTTGCAACAAGTGGCGAAATTAGAGTTTTTTCGATAGCTTTCATGAACGCGAAAAGAACACACACACAAAAGCACCTACTTTTTTCTCAGCAAATAGGATGCTTCGAGGGCGACGACTTCACGGAGGAAAGGTACTCGTTTCAGGAAATTGACTTTGAGCGGGTCGATGCCGAATTTCAGCTTGAAAACGGGACGGAGGAAGAAAAGCTCTTCGTCGATCATTTCAAGTCCAGCGGCGCTGACGGCGGCGCGAAATTTATCTATTGTGAGGCGGATGCTGCGGAGGCGGGTTACCTCTTCGATGTCGATCGAACGGCCGCTTTTGATGAGAGCGTTGAAAATCTTATCGCCGAAAAATTGAATGAAAGGGAGTTTTCCCCAGCTATTTGCAAGCGCATGTTGATGTCCGCCGAAAGGGGAATAATATGGCGGAAATACGACGTAGAGATAGCCACCGGGCCGGAGAAAATCCATTACGTTGCGCAGGCTTCCGAGGGTGTCGTCGAGATGCTCCATCACATCGCGGAGGGTAACGAAATCGAACGACTCCTTCCATTCTGGTGGAGTTTGCTGATTAGTTACATCGTGAATTTTGAATTCGGAGTTAATGCCGAGAGCTGGAAAAATCTTATCGGCGCGGTCAAGTGCTTCCTGGCGGATGTCGATGCCGAGAGCGTAAGTTGCGCCTTCGTCAGCGAGCGCAGCAAGGACTCCGCCTTCGCCGCAGCCGATCTCGCAAATTCGTTTTCCGGCGAGAGGGACGCTTTGGCTGCGAAGGTATGGAACGATGTATTGAGTGCCAAGGCCATATTGGTATCCGAAATAGTATCGGTCGTTCGCAGATACCCCCTCGACATTTTCAAGTTGGCGTACTCGCGGCTGGCTGGTAGCGGTTTCGGGCATCGGTTATTGGAAGTCAGATAAGTGGTTTTTTTGCGACGATCATTACGGAAGTAGAGAGAAATGGAATTGCGGTCGCATCGTTCCTGAATAATAAATTTCGGACGGCTGATTGCAGCTTTGGCGGCTTGAGCATATCCATTGGCGCGGTGACGAATGCTGTTGCAGTTATGGAGAATCCGGCTTCTCGAATTAGCAATTCGATCTCGCTTTTTCTGTAAATTCTCGCTTTGGCATATTTCGAATGAATGCTTTTCGGAAGCCAGGAGAAAAACGGAACGCGATTCCACGGCAGAAGTGGAAGACTGGCGCCGTGAGTTTCGAATATCCACCATTTGTTGGGGACTGAGATTATCGCTGTGCCACCTTGCTTGAGAACTCGCAGAAGTTCACGGATAGTAGCGGAATCGCTGCGAGTGTGCTCGATGACTTCTATGCAGGTTAGTACATCAATAGAATTATCGGCGAGGGGAATTCTGTCACCATCGTAGCGGAGGATTTCGTGAGGCTTCGAGGCTGCGGGGTAATCTCCTCGTTTCAGTTCGCGGCGGAATTCTTCGAGGCGGTTTTTCTTCGACATCGACGGCCATCCATTTGTCGAATTGATTAGCGAAATAGATGGTCTGGGCTCCGTTGCCGCAGCCTACATCGAGATAAAATCCATTTTTGGCAATGGCATCGTGAGCGAGCGTTTTCGCAAGCGAAAAACGGCGCTCTAAGATGAACTGCCCATATTCGGCGGGCTTGCCAAGTTCAATTGCCATGCGGGGTTTCTACTAATTTTTCTATTCCCTCTGCAAATGTATCCCAGGAATATTTTTTCTTTTCGATGATAACGCCTTCAGTCAACTTTTGCTCCATTGATTCTAAAAAAAATGCGCTCACTTTTTCAGCGATTGCTTCAGGGGTTGCCTCGTGCGAGATAAGGCCACTTATTTTATCAATTACGATTTCAGCGAGGCCGCCAACGTTGGTGGCGATGACTGGAACGTCGAAATTGTATGCGATCTGCACAATGCCGGATTGTGTGGCAGAGCGATAAGGGAGAACAGCGACGTTTGCAGCACTGAAATATGTCGAGACTTCATCATTCGGAATGTAATCGGTTGCGAGTACGAGGTTCTTCGCTGGGATCATCAATTCTTCGATGAGCAAGTGATAATCTTTTTCGTCTCCATAAAATTCTCCGGCGATAATGAGTCGGATTTCTGGAAGGTTCTCTATAATTTTCGGCATTGCACGAAGAAGAATATCGAGTCCCTTGTATTTTCGGATATATCCGAAGAAGAGAATGGCTGGGGTTTCGTCTGGAATGCTGAGCTTTTTTCTTGCGAGGACTCGGTCAATGCGAGGGCCGAAAATTTCGTAAATGGGATGATCGAGCCGAATGAATTTTGCATCTGGATCGACCGATTTAAGATCGCGCTCGACAGATTCAGATTGTATGATGAAGTAATCGACTGGTCGGAAAGCGAACTTCGTGAGGGCAATATCTCCGGGACGCTTTTCGTGTGGGAGAACATTGTCAGCAATGAATGCGATCTTGCATTCGTGGCCTTGCTTTCTGGTGAGACGCTTAGCAGTTCGCGCGATCACACCATAAGCTGGCGCAAAGAAGGGCATCCAATATTTGAAGAGGATGAGATCGGGCTTGAATTGGGCTGCGATAGCTCCTGCCTTTCTCCAAGTGAGTGGATTAATGGAGTCGATCACAATCTCTGTTTGGATTGGATCTAATAAATCGCCTTTTTCATCCTGCGATTTGCCGGGAAATAGAATTTTTGGATACTGCCGCTTGAAAGTTATTACTTTAACATCGTGACCGCGCCGGATAAGTGTGGTGTATAGCAGCGACACATAGTGCGCTATTCCGCCACGAAGCGGGTATGCGGTTCCGACGATCACTATGCGCATCTTATGTGGTGCTCTCCGCGCTATATCGAGCGATAAGTCCGGTGCGAACGGCGTGAGAGAACATTGCTTTGAAGAGCCAGGATGCAAGAAAAATATCGGCGACCGCTATTGCCCCGCCAATAAGCAGCAAGCCGATAGGCTCCGAATGTCCGGCTACAACTGCCCGCATTCCTTCGAACACATACGATGGCGGAAGAAGGCGAGCGAGCGGTTGCAACCATGATGGAAGCGTTGCGACTGGATAGAAAACTGCTGCAAGTGGCGCAAGAACGGATGGTATCGGCCAGACAAACCATTCAGCGGCTGGGCCAAGACGGAGAACTACACTTATTGCTACGATTCCAAGAGCAATGCCAAATAGAAATAGAACAAGAATGAATGGAATGAGCAGAATGCCGTAACTAAAAAGCGAAAGCCCAAAGAGAAACGTAGCTATTAGCACCATTATGACAAGTCCGAATGCGCTTGTTAAAATGCTTGCGAGGACGAGGCCGGTGAGATATTCAGGAATCTTGAGCGGTGAGGCAAATATATTCAAAAAATTTCGTGCCCAGACATCTTCGAAAAAAGAAGTTGTTACGCCATACATTACGCGAGTGAAGAAATCCCACATCAGGACTGCGCCCAGAAGAGTGGAGACGAAATTGAAATTGGATTGCGCGACGCTGTTCAGGTAGCGAGTGATGAATCCCCAAAGAATAATATCTATCGCAGACCATGCGAATAGCGGGAAAACGCGCGTGAAGCTTCCGCGCATGAGATAAAACACGCGGAGGACGATAGCGTAAGTTCGTTGAAAACTCATGCTGCTTCAGTCTCCCTTATCGAAAGAGGCTCTCGGGCCACTGTTACGAATAATTCTTCTAAACTGGATTTCCCATGTTCTTCAGGCAGTAATTTCGGATCGCCTTCGATCAGAATTTTACCTTTGGAGAGGAATAGAACGCGGCTGCATACATCTGTAACCTCATACATATTATGTGATGTCCAAAGCACTCCGACTGCATTATCACGAGCATAATTTACTATTCGTTCGCGGATGTCTCGTGCAGCGGAGGGATCAAGCGAAGCAGTTGGTTCGTCCATCAGGAGAAGCGTGGGTCGATTGATGAGTGCCTTCGCAAGTCCAGCGCGCGTTTGCTCGCCGGAAGATAGAACTCCGCAGCGCGTGTTGCGAAAATGTTTGAGATCAAATGCTTCGAGCATTTCTTCGATTCGCGCGGAAAGATTTGCAACGCTATAGAGCATTCCGAATATGCGGAGGTTCTGAGCAACTGTAAGATTGCCAGGCATTGGGGCATAGACTGCTGCAAAGTTAGTTCTCTCTAATGCCTTTGACCTCTGTTTTGCAATGTCAATATCGTCTATCGTTATCGAGCCAGAAGTTGGCGCAAGAACGCCGAGGATCATGTTGATCGTCGTTGTTTTTCCTGCGCCGTTGGGCCCGAGCAGGCCGACGATCTCATTGTGCTGCGCTGAGAATGAGATGTTATCGACAGCGCGAGTCTCGCCATAATTTTTGCAAATATCGCGGAGGGTGAGAACAGTCTTCGCGCTTTGCACGTCTTTTGAATTATTTGCCGGGCTGTTGGATTGCATTACGCGGGGGACAACACTTTCCTCTTATTTTTTGGTCTCGCGATTTTCTTTTGCGTGTTGCCATTTAAAACCCTCTCGTAAGCGGCCTCATATTGAGGGACGATCCTCTCTTTAGTAAATTCAACAGTTGCGCGTTTGTATGCAGCTTTCGATGTGCGTGTGTATAGTGGTTTATCTTTGAGAAGTTCAAGTGTTCGCTCTGCGATTGCATCCACATCCCCGACGGGGACGACAAATCCTGTTTCGCCGTCTATATTAAGCTCTGGTAATCCCCCGACATCGCTGGAAACTACTGGGAGGCCGCACGCCATCGCTTCGAGCGCTGAAAGCCCGAAGCTTTCGTTGCCTGATGGCATGAGGAATACATCGCTTGCGGAAAGTACCGAAGCAAGCTCGCTTTGCTTACCGAGAAATCTGGTTTGCTGCCAGATCCCAAGCTCCCGGGCAAGAGCCTGACATTCGCTGCGGTCTGGACCGTCGCCGATGAGGAGAAGTTTTGTCTTAACGCCCTTATCGAGAATAATTTTTAGTGCGCTTATCGTGTCCCTTACTCGTTTTACTTCGCGGAAATTTGATGTATGGACAATTAATTTCTCTCCATTTGGCGCGAGCAATCGACGGAGATTCTTTGAATTTAGCGGACGAAAAATTTCTGTGTCTATGAAATTCGGAATTACTTCTATCTCTTTTTCGACATCGAAATTATTAATCGTTTCATCTCTCAGAAATTGTGAAACGGATGTTACAGCGTCCGACGATTCAATAGAAAATTTCATTAGCGG
>Ga0206959_10336_pt1 | contig 10159 bp, 9 predicted proteins | sample Alteio_BWOrgHeat_31_FD_152971 | JGI IMG/M metagenome (GOLD analysis project Ga0206959, IMG submission 152971) | Enriched cells from forest soil in Barre Woods Harvard Forest LTER site, Petersham, Massachusetts, United States -... | ecosystem: Environmental > Terrestrial > Soil > Temperate forest >...
CCATCGCAATCCCGTCATCCACGCCGATGGTGTTGAACTCAAATGGCACGCCGCCTGCCGCGCGAATCGCCTTGCGCACCTTCACTCCCACCACATCCAAATGCGCATGCCCGGGAATAATTTGCACAAAGGAATTGCACACCGCGATGAACGGCTTGTCCCAATCGGAGTCTTCCTGAATGACGCCGGTGGCCCGAAGCAAAGACCGATGCGGCGCGGGTGAATATCCCCGCGGTGTTTGTGTCGGGCGGGCCGATGGCGGCGGGGAAGAATCCGATCACCGGACAGGCGTCGGATCTGGCGACAGTGTTTGAAGCGGTGGGACAACTTTCCGCGGGGAAAATTACGCTGGGGCAACTCAAGGAAATTGAAGAGTCGGCCTGTCCGACTTGCGGGTCCTGCTCCGGCATGTTCACGGCCAATTCGATGAATTGTTTGTGCGAGGCGCTGGGGTTGGCGCTGCCGGGAAATGGGTCGATCCTGGCGGTGGACGCGGCGCGCGATCGGCTGTTTGAAGCGGCTGGCGTTGCCATCGTCAATTTGGTCAAGAAGAATATTCGCCCGTCAGATATTTTGACACGCGCCGCTTTTGAAAACGCGATTGCGCTCGACATGGCGATGGGCGGATCGTCCAACACGGTGCTCCACACGCTGGCGATCGCCATTGAGGCGGGCGTGCCGTTTGGGGTGGAACATCTGAACGAGGTGGCGGAACGCGTGCCGCACATTTGTAAAGTCGCCCCCTCGGGCAAGTATCACATGGAAGATGTGGACCGCGCCGGCGGCATCAGCGCGATCCTCAAAACGATCGCCAAAAAGCCCGGCACGCTCAACCTTAGCACCATGACCGTCACCGGAAAAACCCTCGGCGAAAATATCGTGGACGCCCAGGTGAAGGACCATGACGTCATCCGTGAAGTGGAAAACGCGTATTCACAAAAAGGCGGCTTGGCCATTTTGTTCGGCAATTTAGCCCCCAAAGGCAGCGTGATCAAAGCAGCGGGCGTAACGCCGAACATGATGAAATTCAAAGGGCCCGCCGTGATTTTTGAGAGCCAGGAAAGCGCGCTCGACGGCATCATGGAAGGAAAAGTGAAGGCCGGCGATGTGGTGGTGATTCGCTACGAAGGCCCGCGCGGCGGCCCGGGCATGCAGGAAATGCTCGCCCCCACCAGCGCCATCGCCGGGCGCGGGCTGGGCGAATCGGTCGCGCTCATCACCGACGGCCGATTCAGCGGCGCGACCAAAGGCGGTTCCATTGGCCATGTTTCCCCTGAGGCGGCGGCGGGCGGGCCAATCGCGCTGGTGGTGGAAGGCGACCTGATCGAGATCGATATTCCCGCCCGTAAACTCCATCTGCATGTGAGCGATGCCGAACTCGCCACCCGCAAGGCCGCGTGGAAACCGCATCCCGCGAAGATTAATTACGGCTATCTCGCGCGATATGCCAGCATGGTGACGAGCGCGGATACCGGAGCGGTGCTGCGGCAGCCGGAGTTGTAAATCCCTGCCAGCGCGGCCTTTGATTGGACAAAGCCGCGACCATTTGAAAATCCTTTTTGAGGCTGTATGAGAACACCCCGCGCCGTCCTGTTCGATCTCGATGGAACGCTCATCGACTCCACCGAAGACATCGCGTGGTGCACCAATGCCCTCCTGACGCGCATGAATTTGCCCACGCATCCGCTCGCGGCGTTCAAGCAATTCATCGGCAGCGGGGTTGCCCATCTGCTGACCGCAGCGTTGCCCGCCACCCATCACGATCCAGAAACGCTCAAGCATGCGATCAATGAATATCGCACGCTGTACGCGGCCCACTGGAAGGATCACTCTTATGTGTATGACGGCATTCCGGAAATGCTTGACGCCCTCATCGCGCGCAAGCTGCCCCTGGCGGTGCTCTCGAACAAGCCGCATGACTTCACCGTTAATTGCGTAGCGCATTTTTTGAACCGCTGGAAGTTTGACCCCATCCTTGGGGAGCAACCCAGTTTCGCCCGCAAACCTGATCCCGCGGGCGCATTGCTCGTCGCCACGCGCTTGGGCATTCCGCCGGAAGATTTTCTATATTTAGGCGACACCAACACCGATATGCTCACCGCCGGTCGCGCGGGGATGCGGGCGATTGGCGTGTTGTGGGGGCTGCGCGATCAGCCTGAGTTGGAGGAGGCCGGTGCTAAAACGATTCTTGCGCATCCGTCGGAAATGTTGCCGCTGTTGGGAAATTGAATTGCAATCAAGTGAGACGGATCAGGAAAGACCTGATCACGAACCCGCTGCCGCATATTTCGCCGCGGGCGGCCCGCCCAATTGCGCCGGCCGGATGGTGGTGATTTTTCCGGCGATCGGCTCATGCGGATCGGGCACTTCCACGCCGGCGATGGCGGTGCGGTAAAATTCGGTCTCGCAGCATTTCGCCGCCAACTCGCCAATATCCGCCGCGGGCGACAGTTGGCCCCAGCGGGTCATCTGCTGCAAAATCCACGTGACGATTTCCGCGTTGGGCTCGCACCATTCTGGATCGAACGAACGGTATTTAGCAGCATGGCCGCTGGCTTTTGCATCGCTCGCCGCCGGTGCAAAACCATTTCCCATCTCCAAGCATCGCATCATGATTTCTCGATCCCTGTTGAGATACGCCGGAGCGGCGAGAAGCGCGGCCAACTCGCTGTGGTTGTGCGGATCGCTGCACCAGGCACAGGCGCGAACGACCGCGCGGATGAGCGCCGCAAACGTCCCTGGCTGCGCCTGAAGCCGCCGTTGACTGGCCGCCAACAAATGTTCTGCATGGTTCGCCTGAATGTCCGTCCCCCACGCGATTATTTTTCCATGCTCGCCGCAGAGCGTGTTCCACGGGTCGCTGCCGATGCATCCGTCGATATATCCTTTCGCCAAATGTTCGGGAAACAAATTGGGCGTCAGGGCGCACAACGTCACGTCGCGATCGGGATGAATTCCGGCGGTCGCCAAAAACTCGCGCAATAAGTAGTAACGGGAAGAGCACGTCGCAGTGTGGGCGAAAACCAAACGATGCCCCGCACGCTGCTGGCGTAGATACGCATGGAGCGTGGGAGCACTGTACACCCCGCATTCCGCCACCGCATTGCTCACGGTGATGGCCGAGCCGCCCTGCCCCAAATACATCAGCGTCACAATCGGATCCGAGAAGGCATCACGGCCCAATTGGCTGATGATCGGCATGCCCGCAAACGCATGGCTGGCATCGATTCCGCCCGAGGCCAGCTCCGCTCGCACGGCCGTCCACCCGGCTTGGCGAACCAGCACGACATCGAGCCCCTCCTGCTCAAAATATCGCAGGGCACTGGCGACGATCAGCGGCGCCGCGTCGACCAATGGAATAAATCCGATGCGAATCGTGCGATGGTCCGCACTGTTGCGGGGGGTTGCCAGCTCGCCTGGCGCACTTGCGTTGGACACAAAAAACCTGCCTGCCCGTGAGGACAAATCCCGCCTTGGGTTGATGCGCGACGCCGACGAATGCCGGCCCCGCACGAATTCCATCCACGCTCCGCCTTGGTGGGGACGATGAAATGCAAATTGTGCGCCATAGCGAAGTTCTCCGATTTCCGCTGATTTTTCGCACGTTTTCCAGCGGAGATGCCTGCTAGCTACGCAAAGCCTGATCTTTCGCCACCCCCCTGCCTAGCCACAGTGCATCGCCCAATGCAGAGATGTACCCATAAAAAAACCGCCGTTCGTGAAGAACGGCGGCTCCATAATCCATTCGCTTCGGCCGGTGCCGACTAAAAAAGCCTTAGCCCTTCTTCATCTTTTCGGCGTTCTCCGCGGCTTCTTCCACCACGCCCACATACATGAACGCCGCCTCGGGCAGGTGATCCCACTTGCCTTCCACGATCTCCCGGCAAGAGCGAATCGTCTCGGCCAAGGTCACGTTCGACCCCGCCTTCCCGGTGAACACCTCCGCCACATAGAATGGCTGGCTGAAGAACCGCTCCAGCTTACGAGCGCGGGCCACAGTGAGTTTATCTTCTTCAGACAATTCATCGACGCCCAAAATCGCGATGATGTCCTGCAAATCCTTATACCGTTGCAGCGTCCGCTTCACGCGCTGTGCCACCGCATAGTGTTCCGCTCCGACATAGTTCGGATCCATGATGCGGCTCGACGATTCCAGCGGATCGACCGCCGGGTAAATCCCCTTTTCCGCGATGCTGCGCGACAACACGGTAAACGCATCCAAGTGCGTGAACGCCGTGGCCGGGGCCGGATCGGTCAGATCGTCGGCAGGCACATAAATCGCCTGCACGGAAGTGACCGCGCCCTTCGTGGTCGACGTGATGCGTTCCTGCAACTCACCCATCTCCGTGCCCAGCGTCGGCTGGTATCCCACGGCCGAGGGCATACGCCCGAGCAAGGCCGACACTTCCGAGCCCGCCTGCGTGAACCGGAAAATGTTATCGATAAAGAGCAGCACATCCGCCCCGGTCTGATCGCGGAAATATTCCGCCATCGTCAGCGCGGTCAGGGCCACGCGAAGACGCGCGCCCGGCGGCTCGTTCATCTGGCCGAACACCATCACAGTTTGATCGATAACGTGCTTGCCGGTGTTGCCGATCGGCGCTTCCTGCATTTCCAACCACAAGTCGTTTCCTTCGCGCGTCCGTTCCCCCACGCCCGCGAAGCAGGAATACCCGCTGTGGAACCGCGCGAGACGCGCGATCAGTTCCTGAATGATGACCGTCTTGCCGACGCCCGCCCCGCCGAACAACCCCGTCTTGCCGCCACGCACATACGGCGCCAGCAAGTCAATGACCTTAATGCCCGTTTCGAAAATCTTCGTCTTGGGCTCGAGGTTTTTGAACTCCGGGGGATCCTGGTGAATCGCACGGAAGGCCGTCGCATTGCACGGGCCTTTCTTGTCAATCGGCTCGCCCAGCAAGTTAAACACGCGCCCCAGCGTCTCGATGCCCACCGGCACCGTCACCGCCGCGCCCGTGTCCACCACTTCCATGCCGCGCGCCAGCCCGTCGGTCGATCCTAGCGCCACCGCCCGCACGCGCCCACCGCCCAAATGCTGCTGCACTTCCCCCGTCAGCTTCAGCATGATGTCGCCGCTCTTTTGCTCCACGCGCACCGCGTTATAAATCGTCGGAAGCTGGTCTTCCGGAAATTCCGCATCGAACGTCGAACCAATCACCTGCGTAATCTTGCCTGTCGCGCCCATATCTAACTCCAAAACCGGGGGTCGTTTCCAATATCGTTTGCCAAGCGCCGCCACCAGCGATGCGCTTCGCTTGATCCATTTTTACTTCAACGCTTCCACACCACCCATCAACTCCGACAGCTCGCTGGTGATCTGCGATTGCCGGGCGCGGTTGTATTCCTGCGTGAGCTGCTTGCCCATTTTGTCCGCATTGTCCGTTGCCGCTTTCATCGCCACCATGCGGGCGATTTGTTCCGACACCGCCGCCTCAATGAACGCCTGAAACAGCGAGGCCTTCACCGCCGCGGGAATCAATTCCTTCAGCAGCAGCGTCGGCTCAGGCGAAAAATCATACAACGTCGTCGCGGCCTTGGGTGCCCCTTCCTTCGTCACCGTCTCCGCCGCCAACGAACTCAGCGGCAAAATATCCACCGCACCGGGCTTTTGCTGGCCCGCGCTGATGAACCGCTGATACACCACCTTCAGCCCGTCAATCTTGCCGTCCGTATAGTCTTTCATGAACTGCTCGGCCAGCACTTCCACGTCCTGATACTTCGGATTGTCCCCAATGTTCGTATACGTCCCAGCCATGTCACGCCGCAGGAACTTGAAATACGCGATCCCCTTCTTCCCCGACACATACACCAGCGGCGTCTTCCCCTGCGCCTCCAAATCCCGAATCGTCACCATCGCCAACCGCAGCACGCCCCCGTTATACCCCCCCGCCAGCCCGCGGTTGCTCGTCACCACCAGCACCGCCGTCTTGCCCGACTTGCTCGTCCGCTCGCGCAGCAACGGGTGATCCACTTCCGCCCCGCTGGCCTTCACGCTCTGGCTCACGCTGGCGATCAACTCGCCGATCTTCTTCACGTACGGCTTCGTCCCCGTCGCGCGCCGCAGCGCCTTGACGTACCGCGACGACGCAATCATCTGCATCACTTTCGTGATCTTCTTGATGTTGCGCACCGCTTTGCGCCGCTTGATAATGACTCGTGCCTTGGCCATGTCACCCTTCTATAGCAAACCGCGGTCGATCACGACGACGGAACACTCACTTAAACCGCCGCGGCTTCCTTCTTCTTCGCCAGCGGGCTGGTGCTGTTGAACCGCTTGATCAATTCCTGGATCTTTGTCTCGATGTCCGGCGTCAATTCTTTCTTCGCCGCCAGCTCGTCAAACACCGCCTGGCCGGTACTGTGCATGAATTCAAGGAATCCTTTCTCCCATGCCGCCACATCCGCCAGCGTCACGTTGTCCAATCCACCCTGCGTACCCGCATAAATGGAGATGACTTGATCGATCACTTTCATCGGCACATACTGCGGCTGCTTGAGCAGCTCCACCATGCGTGCCCCGCGATCCAACTGCCGCTGCGTCGCCGGGTCCAGTTCCGTTCCCAACTGCGCGAACGCTTCCAATTCCCGATATGCCGCCAAATCCAACCGCAGCGACGCCGCCACCTTCTTATGCTTCATCGCCTTGATCTGCGCCGAGCCACCCACCCGGCTCACGCTGATGCCCACGTTCACCGCGGGCCGCACGCCGGCGAAGAACAAGTCCGGCTCCAGATAAATCTGCCCGTCCGTGATCGAAATCACGTTCGTCGGAATGTAGGCCGACACTTCCCCTTCCATCGTCTCGATCACGGGCAACGCCGTCAGCGAACCCGCGCCGTTTTCCTTGCTCAACTTACACGCCCGCTCCAGCAACCGGCTGTGCAAATAAAACACGTCGCCCGGATACGCCTCGCGTCCCGGCGGCCGCCGCAACAAGAGCGACAACTGCCGATACGCCTGGGCCTGCTTCGACAAATCGTCGTACACGCACAGCGTCGCCTTCCCCTGCCACATGAAATGTTCTGCCATCGCGGTCCCGGCATACGGAGCAATATATTGCAACGGCGCCGGATCGCTCGCCCCCGCCACCACCACAATCGTATATTCCATCGCCCCCGCGCGTTTCAGCGTGTCCACCACGCCCGCGATCGTCGATTCCTTGGTTCCCACCGCCACATACACGCACACCACCGCCTCGGGCGTGCCCCAAAATTGCTTCTGGTTGATGATCGTGTCGATCGCGATCGCCGTCTTCCCCGTCTTGCGATCCCCGATGATCAATTCGCGCTGCCCGCGCCCAATCGGAATCATCGCATCGATCGCCTTGATCCCGGTCTGCAACGGCTCTTTCACCGGCTGCCGATCCGCGATGCCCGGCGCGATCACGTCCACCTTCCGCCGCTCCGTCGTCTGAATTGCCGGCCCGCCATCGATCGGCTGCCCCAGCGGATTCACCACGCGTCCGAGCAGCGCCTCCCCTACCGGTACGCTGAGCAATTCCCCCGTCGACCGCACCACATCCCCTTCCTTCAGCAGCTTATAGTCCCCCAAAATCACCGCACCCACCGTCTCCTCTTCCAGGTTAAACACCTGCCCGAAGATCCCATGCGGAAACGCCAACATCTCCCCCGCCATCGCCTGCCGCAACCCATAAATGCGCGCGATCCCGTCGCCCATCTCCAACACCTTCCCCACCTGCGTTACATCCAACTGATTCTGAAAGGAAGAAATTTCCTGCTGGATCACGGACGTAATTTCATCAATCTTAAACTTCATCAATCACCCTTTTCTTTCGTCATTCGTCATTCGAATTTCGCCATTGGCTCAGGCGGCCGTTATCGCATCCATCCGCTTCTGCAACGCGGTCAATCCCGTCCGCTGCAACTGCGTCTTGATCTTCTGCAACTGTGTCTCCACCGACGCGTCAATCATCGTGTCGCCCACGCGCAGCTTCAACCCGCCCAACAGCGTCGGATCAATCCGCGTCGCAAAATCGGGCACCTTTCCCAACGCCTTCCCGACGGCCGCCTTGATTCGCTCCATCGCCTCGGGCGACAACGCCTGCGCGCTCACCAACTCCACATCCACCCGATTCGCCAACCGCGCCAGCAAATCCTCCCACGCCTTCACCAGCCCGCCGCTGAACATCAGCCGATCCCGCCGCCCCATGCTCTTGAGCACCTGCAGCGTCAGCATGTTCACGCGGCCCGTGAAAATCTTGTCGACCGCCCGCTCTTTTTCTTCCTCCGTCACCATCGGCGCTTCAAAAAAAGCCGTGAGCTGCGGGTTGGCGCTCATCGCCGCTCCGATCCCGCGCACATCCTCAGTAATCTCGTCCACGATGTTCTGCTGCTTGGCGAGATTAAACAGCGCCTGGGCATAAATCAGCCCCATCGCTTCAATTTGAAATTCGCTATCCGCCATCCGTCACCCTATTTCGCATGCCGCGTTTCAATTCTGGCTCAATCCGCCCAACTGCCCCAGCGACTCATCCACCAGCCGGTTCTGGTCTTCCACATTTACCTGCCGCTGCAATATCTTCCGCGCGATCGCCGTGCCGATCTCCGCCGCATGGGCGTTGATCTCCGCCAACGCCTGCTGCTTCGCTGATTCAATGTCCTTCACCGCCCGATCCCGCAGCCCATTGGCCTCGGTCTCAGCTTGCTTCTTAATCGTATCTGCCACGCGCTGCGCATCGGTTCGAGCCTGGGTGATCTGCTGCGTCGCCTGCTGCTGCGCCTCGGTGATTTTCGCTTCCAACTCCTTGGTCGTCCGCGCCACATCTGCCCGCGCCGTCGCCGCCGCCTCAATGCTTTCGCGGATCGAATTCTCGCGGCTCTTCAGCCCCGTTAAAATCGGTTTCCACGCCACCGCCCGCAAAATAATCAACAGCACCACAAACACGCCGATCGTCATCGACGCCGTCAGCAAGTCCCGGCTAATCGGATTGGGCGTCTCCTCCGCCGCACCTTCCGCCGCCACCCGCTCCACCGCCACCGGAGCCGTGGTCTCCGTCGCCGCGCGAGCCATAGGCATCCCCCCCGCCAGCATCACCACCGCAACCGCCGGCGCCATCCACTGGCGAACCACCCATCGATGCACAACCATTTTGTCGCTCCTCACGCTTCCGCGCGAACCAGTCAAAGACATGCAGACCAGATCAGTACATTAAGCCAAGTTCAGCCGACCGTCAAAACCACTTCCGTGCTTTGCCATTCCGCCGACCCTGGAGAAAAAAGCGGGCCCCGAGTTGTCACCCGAGACCCACATGGTTGATCAACCCAATCGCTTACTTGTTGGCGATGCCCTGGAGCATGATCGCGATGATCAGCGCGAAGAAAGTGAACCCTTCGATAAGGGCCGCCGCGATGATCATGTTCGTGCCGATCGAACCCTTCGCTTCGGGCTGACGGGCAATCGCCTCAACGGCGCTGCCGCCGATGTGACCGATGCCGCGGGCCGCGCCGGCCACGCCCAGGCCCACGCCGATCATCAAACCCGCCACGCCGATCCCGGCATTGCCGAGCAACGGAGCCTGGGTCGGAATCTGCGTCACCACATCCGCGAGAACATTCAGAAGCATACGATTCTCCTGGCCCATGGGGCCTTTGTGAACTTCACAGGCGGGGTATCTGTAGTGCCTGATCCATCCGGTTTATATATCTCCGACGTTAAATCAAGGGCCCCGGCGTCGGCTACCAAGACCAAATTCGATGGGCTCCGCGGCGATCAATGCTCCGGCGCTACCGCCGACGCGATGAACAGCGTCGACAGGAACGTGAAGATGTACGCCTGCAGGAAAGCCACAAATAATTCCAGACAACTGAGAACCGCACATCCCAAAATCGAGATCGTGCCGATTCCCACTTTCAATGCCACAATGTTCGAGATCGTCACCAGCCCCAGCAACGCCGCCAACACCAAATGCCCCGCCAGCATGTTGGCAAACAACCGCACCGTCAACGCAAATGGCTTAATCAGCGTCCCAAACACTTCCAGCACAAACATCAACGGCCAAATCGGAGCCGGCACCGGCGGCACTAAATTCTTGAAATACATCGCAATCCCCACCGGCACCGCCACCGCAAACGGCTTCCCGCGGAACTCTTTCGAGTGGTGCATCCCATGGGCGTGATCG
>Ga0206959_10339_pt1 | contig 10128 bp, 10 predicted proteins | sample Alteio_BWOrgHeat_31_FD_152971 | JGI IMG/M metagenome (GOLD analysis project Ga0206959, IMG submission 152971) | Enriched cells from forest soil in Barre Woods Harvard Forest LTER site, Petersham, Massachusetts, United States -... | ecosystem: Environmental > Terrestrial > Soil > Temperate forest >...
ACTTGAAGGCCGGGTTTCAGCTCACTCTGGATGCACCCTCAGAATGGAAGGTAATCGGCAACACGGCTTCTGAGTCGACGAGACAAGACTCAACGAGCACCGTGACTCAATTTGCGGAGACTCGACCGATCTCGACGTACCTGTTTGCGTTTGCGGCGGGACCGTGGACAAAGGTGCATCCAGTCGCAGGATCGCCGGATGTATATGTCCGGCGGTCGCAATTGAAGCGAGCCGAGCCTGAGGTACCGCAACTTCAGGAGATTACAACACGCGGGATGAAATGGCTGAGTGAATATTTTCAGCAGCCGTTTCCGTTCTCCAAATACGACATCGTGCTGGTACCCGGTTTTCCATTCGGCGGAATGGAGCATGCAGGCGAGACCTTCTTGCGCGAAGACAGTGTACTGTTCCGCACGGCGCCGACGGAGAGCGATCGCTTTCAACGAAATATCCTGACGCTACATGAGCTGACACACCAATGGTTCGGTGATCTGGTGACCATGCGGTGGTTCGATGACCTTTGGCTGAAGGAAGGTTTTGCGCAGTACATGGCCTATCTGTCGCTTGATTCTCTAGAGCCTAAAGCGCTGGCCTGGAAGCATTTCTATGAGGACATCAAACCACAGGCATACGGAATCGACGAGACCGAGGGGACAACGCCTATCTTCCAGAATATTCCGAATCTGAAGGATGCGAAAAGCGCGTACGGTGCGATTGTCTATCAGAAGGCGCCGGCGATCCTGAAGCAGCTTGAGTTTCAGCTTGGAGCAAATGCTTTCCGAAATGGACTGAGGATTTACCTCAAGCAACATGCCTATGCGAATGCCCAGTGGAGCGACCTAATCGGAGCCTTTCAGATTGCGAGCGGACAGGATGTGCACACATGGGCCGACGCCTGGGTGCTGTGGCGGGGCATGCCAGAAGTGGATGTGAGTTACCACTGCGATATGCAGGGTAGGCTTACGGAGCTGAAGCTGACGCAGAAGGATGTGTTGCCCGATGGGTATCTGTGGCCAATCTCGAACGAGGTCTGGCTGGGATATGGAGAATCTGGACATGCTCCAGTGCGGCACCGGGCGAATTGGAGCACGTCGGAATATGTGGTCTCTGAAGCTGTAGGTGAGGAGTGCCCGGAAGAGGTGTTTTCGAACTATGGCGACCAGGCTTACGGACGCTTTCTCCTTGATGAGAAGAGCCGGACCTTCATACAGCAGACCATTTTGGCCGGCGGGTTGCGAGCCGACGATACAGACCCGCTGTTACGGTCCCAGCTATGGGGAGCGCTCTGGGATGGCGTGCACGTGGCGCAATCACCGCCGCGTGCGTATGTCGAACTAGCGTTGGCGAACTTGCCCCAGGAACAAGACGAAACACTTGCGCGCATCCAGGGTGGTCATGCCACCACAGCAATACAGCGTTACATAAGTACACAGGCTCGGGTACCACTGGCCACGCGCATGGAAGAGGTTGTCACGCAACGTATGCTGACCGCGCAGACAACCGGTCTTCGCATTGTAAGCTTCAGAACGCTGATCGCAGTCACGGAGACAGATGCTGGTCGGGCCACGCTAAAAAAACTGTTGAGAGGTAAGTTGGCCGTTCCTGATGTTGAACTGCGGTCGCTGGATCGATGGAACCTTGTTGAGAAGCTGATCTCGTTGAACGACTCTGAGGCTGCAGCGCTCTTTGCTGAGGAGAGCAAACGTGATCAAACGGGGGATGGGCAGAAGTATGCTTGGGCGGTACAGGCGGCGGTGCCGGACTCTGCTACGAAGGACCGCTACTTTGCGCAGTACATGTTGACGCCTACCAGCGCGGAGGCGAAGCCGGAGGACTGGCTGACACAAAGCCTCAGATCTTTCAATGCCTGGAACCAGTCAGATCTGACAGAACCGTTTCTTGCCCGTGCACTCGATCAGCTTCCAGAGATCAAGCGTGACCGAAAGATTTTCTTTCTCGGCGCTTGGCTTGGAACATTTCTAGGAGGACAGGTCAGTCCCGTCGCTGAGGCCGTTGTAAAGCGCTGGCTTTCTCAGCCGGATATCGATCCGGACCTTCGACTGAAGGTGCTGGAGAACGCAGATGAACTCGAACGCACTGTGCGCATACGACAGAGATTTCCGGAATGACGAACGCCAAAGAAACGCGATCCTAATTGCACCCGAATGAAGACCGAGGTTCTATGGTGAGCTACTAAGGTGGGACTCAGGCGCATCAAGTAGCTTCTGGAAATGCTCTACGAACTGGGCAACATGCAGCCCGTCGGCCAGGGCGTGATGCACATGGATGGACACCGGCATGACAAAGATCCGCAGAAGATTGTGAAGGAAACTTAGAAAATCTGTTCTGCAACGTGGTTTGCAGCGTGGCAACGCCTCCCGGATCATATGTGTTTTGCAAGGTATTGAACACGCTTACCCGAAGGAATCAGGCTATCGCCAACGAGCTTGAATCCCAATCGTTTGTGAAATATATCCGACGCAGGATTTGGCGGGTCCGCATTCACTTCACAGACAATCAGACTCTGCCGTTGTGACCTCGCGAATTCGAACAGGTCCTCGTAAAGTGCGCGTGCAGCCCCTTGGCCCCGGAATGCACAGTCGATCACGATTCGATCGACATAGATGAAGTTTTCGTAGCGAGCTCGGAACCAGAGGAAGTTGACGTTGTCGTACAAGGCAGTCTGATCAAAGGCGATTAGAAAACCCCTGGCGGGAGCGATGCCGCGAGCATAGACGGCATTGAGAATCATGTTTTCAAATTGTGGCTTCTCAACCCAAGAGAGTTCAACCGCATGCGAGTTGTTGAGCGCAATCAGGGCATTCAGATCGAGTTCCGGTAACGAGACAAGTTGTATCGCTCCAATTGGCGCTCTCATGATTGGCCCCTGACAAGAATCATTCCGGTCGAATTTCGGGTTGCACTCAATGCTCCAGCGGGGAGGCAAAGTCTGCGACATTGCGTTGGCCTGTCGTCTCCCATCTCTTCCCCATCGACCATGTTCACAGTGACCCAAGAGATTCCTCAAGGAAACTACACGTTGCCGCCCAAGAGCGACGATCCGCTGTCTCAACGTAGAAAATCCCATTGCGATGGTTATTCGCGGCGAGGTTCGTGAAGGCATGTGCTGCCTGGCCATAGAGGATCATTTGCAAGTCGGAGCCGGCATCGGACAGTTCACGCGTTAGGGCCAATACATCTTGGTGCGGTGCGAGCGGGTCCTTCCATCCGTGGATGACGAGAACTTTCGCTGTTATAGGCGCCGTTTGAGCAAACTCCGGTGCGCGCAACATGCCGTGAACACTCACCGCAGCTCCGGCGGAGCGGCGCGTGCCAAATCGAGTGCGCATAGCCCCCCGAAGCAATATCCAATTACGGCGATGCGGCTGGGATCTGTGAAGGGATGTAGCTTTGCTGCTGCCAGCCCCGCCAGTAAGCGGCGTCTAAGCAAAGTCCGGTCGCCGATATAGGGGGCCACGAGCTGCGTATTATCGTCGGATGGACCGCCCCGAACGCCTTTACCGTACACGTCGAGTGCGAATCCGAGATACCCCATGCGGGCCAAGTTCGATGCCTTAGCGCGGATCTGTTCGTTCGGGCCATCCCAAGCATGGGCGATCAGTACACACGGTCGCTTCGCGCGGCTCAACGTATTCAAGGCAATGTGGCCCTCACAGAGCACTTCTCCGTCCCGATATTCGAGTGGCTCCTTCAACAAAACCATCGCGGTTACCTGTCTGTCTTGAGGGGTGCACTAAACGATTCCACGTGGGCGGCATACCACTCCGGATGCCCCATCGACCGCACGCATTGGGCAAGCTGCTCGACAAACGCTGCATCCGGCGCGGAATCAGGGAGCTGTGGCACGATGTAACAGAGCGCCGGCAAGACGAAGCCGTCTCGCGTGGTCGCAAGGACTGCTTCGGGGACGTATTTGATTCCGAAGTTCTTCTCCAACCCAGAGTATATGGTCGTAAGATTGTCATGCGTCACGGCCATCAGCGAGCCGAAAACGACCGCTCGATCAGATCGAACGAGATTGGGTCGAGGACGGAGAACGAGGTCGAATCCTGGCAACTTCGCCGGGTGTACGTCGGTTACCGTCACCCCGAAGTCCTTCATCACTGCGGGATTCATGATCGTGCCGTAAAAAAATGCCCAAACTGCGGATCTCGGTGTTGTCATCGGCTTCTCCAATTACCAGTGTCCCTTTCGAGACTCATTGCGTCCAACGATTTTTTCCGATACAACTAATCGACAGAGACGATTGATATGTATGAACTTCGTCAGCTACGAACTTTCCAAGTTGTCATGTTTATGCCACGGTTGTCGTTCTGCGTCTGTCCTATTGACATTCTATAAGGGAAGTGTAAACTTCCTATAGTCAGTCAATAGGAGTATTCATGCCCGCTCCGCAATCCGATCTGCTGCAAGGTACCCTCGATGTCTTGATTCTTAAGGCCCTCGCACTCCAGGAGCTGCATGGCATGGGTATATCCCGCCGAATCTCGCAGATGACCAATGAAGCCTTCGATGTGAAGGCAGGTTCTTTGTTTCCTGCCCTCCACCGCTTGGAACAGGCTGGCTGGCTCAAATCCACCTGGGGAGAGTCGGAGACCAATCGGCGCGCAAAGTTCTATTCGTTGACGAAAGCTGGTAGAAAGCAACTTCAGGCCGAGACTGAACGATGGGAACGGATATCGCTCGCCATGGGAGCGGCCCTGGGAATAAGCTAGGAGGTTTCCTTGATCAATCGACTGCGTGCCCTCTGGAAAAACCTGTTCCACAGGGATCAACTCAATCATGATCTGGATGAGGAACTTCGCGCCTATGTGGAGTTGGTCTCGGCAGAAAAGATGAGATCAGGGATGGCGCCCGAGGAAGCATATCGCGCAGCCCGCCGTGAAATGGGAGGAGTCGATCAGGTGAGGCAACGCGTGCGTGACATCCGTGCCGGTGCATTGCTGGAGAAGCTCGCGCAGGACATTCGCTATGGCATGCGAACACTGGCGAAGGATCCTGCTTTCTCTCTCGTCGCGGTATCAACGCTGGCGCTTGGCATTGGCGCAAATGCGGCGATCTTTTCCGTTGTCGATGCAGTTTTGCTGCAGCCGCTGCCATATGTCCATCCTGGCCAGCTCCTCAGCATATCGGAGAACGAGCCCAAAGCAGGAATCTCGGATGCAGGTGTTTCCTGGCCTGCATTCACTGTTTTGCGCGATCACAACCGCTCGTTCAGCGGCATCGCCGGACTGGCAACCCATGCCCTCACCCTCACCGGCTGGGGAGAGCCGGCGGATGTGAGCACGGTGGCGGTGACACCGGACTTCTTCTCGCTCTTCGGGACGCAGCCACTTCTGGGCCGCGCCCTTCTTCCGGAGGACGGCAAAGAGGGCGCAGCGCCGGTCGTCGTCATCAGTGAAAATCTGTGGCGCAGCCAATTTGGGGCCGAAAGTGACATAGTGGGTCACTCGATCTCGCTCGATCATCGCAGCTTCACGGTCACAGGTGTGATGCCGGCCAGCTTTCAGACTCCGTTTGTTGGGCAGGTCGATCAGATCTGGATCCCTCTGGTACAGGATCCGCTGTTCAGTGGCTGGAGGATGCGGCCGCCCCAGGCACACTGGCTGCCAGCAATCGCGCGACTGCAGTCCGGCGTTTCCATTGCGCAAGCGCAGACGGAATTAAAGACAATCGGCGCCGGTCTGGCGCTTCAGTTTCCTGCGGAAAGCGGCTGGCAGCCGAGCATCAAGTCACTGCAGCAGGAGATCGTTGGGGATGTGAAGACGCCACTGCTCATGCTGTTCTGCGCGGTGAGTCTCTTGCTTTTGATCGCGTGCGTCAATATCGCCAATCTGCTTTTGTCGCGCGCTACATCGCGGTCGAAGGAAATCGCTGTGCGCATTGCGTTGGGGGCGAGCCGACAACGCATTGCCAGTCAACTGCTGGTGGAAAGCGTTCTTTTGGGACTGTTGGGCGGCATTGCGGGAATGCTCCTGGCCTGGGGAAGCGTCTCTGCATTCGCTTCTACTGTGCCTCCGGGACTGCCGCAGTTTCATCCCATCCGCGTGAACGGCTCGGTTCTCGGATTTGCGCTTGTGTTATCGCTGGCGGCCAGCCTGGTCTTCGGCTTGGCGCCCATGCTCTTCACAGCTCGCTCCGACCCGCAGGCCAATCTTCGCGAGAGCTCACGCGTGGGAGAACCCAGAAGCGCGCAGCATACGCGCAACTTTCTGGCGGCTGTGGAGGTGGCGGTGGCCATGGTGCTACTCGCCGGCGCGGGATTGCTGTTGCGCAGCTTTGCCCATTTGTTGTCGGTGAACCCCGGGTTCGAGACGGAGCATCTGGTCAAGGCGGAAATCTCGCTGCCGCGCTATCAATATGCGAAGCCGGAGCAGTGGATCGCATTTACGGACGAACTGATGACGCGCCTCCAGACTCAGCGCCGATTGGACAAATCGGCTCTTGCCGTTCCGCTACCGATACTGGACAACTTCATCAACCTGCCTTTCACCATTGCCGGCAACCCACCGCTACCTCAGGGCAAAGCGGACACTGCGGATTATGCATCCGCCAGCCCGCAATATTTTCAGGTGATTGGGATATCGCTGATCCGCGGCCGGCTTTTTTCTGTGGATGACTCAGCGATGATGCGGCCGGTGGCGCTGATCAGCGGGGCGTTGGCCCGCCGGTATTTTCCCAACGAGAATCCGCTGGGCCGACACCTCGTTTTCGGATTTCCACCCAATGGCAATGTTACGCGGGAGATTGTCGGAGTAGTGTCTGACATCCACGACGTTTCTCTCACAAAGGACCCGGGACCGATGATGTATGTCCCGTTCGCGCAAGAGCCTTTTTGGGGAGCCGAGATCGTTGTCCGCGGCGGTCTGAGTACCGCAGACGTCGCGGCTGCCATCCGAGCGGAGACACACAACATCGATCCTGGCGTTCCGGTGACAAACATCGAAACGCTGCCCCAAGCGATGCACGCGTCCGTGGCCGAGCCCCGATTTCGGACTCTGCTTCTGGCGATCTTCGGCGCGATTGCTCTCCTGCTCGCCACTGTGGGGATTTACGGCGTAATATCGTTTTCCGTCACACGCCGCACGCGAGAAATCGGCGTGCGCATGGCGCTGGGAGCGACGCCCGCGGACCTTCGCCGCCTGGTCCTTGGGGAGTCGGTGAAGCTGGCGCTTTTCGGCTTGACAGCAGGCATTCCTGCAGCTCTTGCTTTAGCCCACTTTATGTCTACTCTGCTCTTCGCCGTGACTCCGGCCGATCCGTTTACGTTCATCGGCGTCGCACTTCTTCTGACCATGGTGGCACTGGCGGCTGGATTCTTTCCGGCGCGCCGCGCATTGCGCGTCGATCCCATGGCAGCTTTGCGTTGCGAGTAGTTTCCATCTGATCACCTTGCGCCCACGATCTACGGAGGACATGTGCAAAGCTGTTCACATCAACGGAGGCGAGTTGGAGCAGATCCAATTCTTTCTCGGCCACGCCTCAGTTCTGACCACTGAACGCCACCTCGGATGCAAGGAAAAGTCTCCTTTTCAGTAGCCACAATTTTCAACTCTTGCCTCCAGGCCTTAGGACGAATATTCGGAGACTCGATGGTCTGAAAAATCATCGGCGCACTCAGGCTGCGAAAAGACGGGAACTCCTGATGTTCGCTATGGCTGAACCGTACGCGTGCATCAGTGTGTGTGTTCCAGCATGTTACCGATATCGATAACCACTACCGTGATGTCGTCCGCCTGCGCGCGGGCGCTCCCGTCCTCGGGCCATCCAAGCACCTTATCAAGCAAACGCTCAGCAAACTGCTCAGCCGGAAGATCTTGGTGGGTCGCAATGAACTTGCCAAACTGGGCTTCTCCGAACGCCTCGCCCCGAGCGTTCACTGCCTCCACCAGCCCGTCCGTGTAGAGCAACAGCCGGTCACCCGCTTCTAACGTGAATTCTGCAGCGTGAACTCAATCGAGCCCGCAGGTATCGTCGACGGAGCGATAGTTGTAATCGCAGGAGCCGCCGGTGCTGGTGGCGTGGGGGTGCTCGGGCCGGTTGGCGTGGTGCCAGCAACAGAACCGCCGCCGCAGCCGATGGTGGCGCTGATGAGATAGGTAACAATGAGGAAGCTAAATGACAGCAGAAAAGGAATGCAACGCAGCCGACGAGCCATGGTCCATGGTCTCCTGGAAAGTACGAGTGTAGCCAGAACAGACTAGAGTGCATCCCGTTGGATATCAAGCTCATTTTGAACTCTGTTGCTCATCTCCCTCATCTGACAGTAATGCATTTGCAAAATGTGGCTCCGCGTAATCGTGAGACTTTCAGCGTGTATCAGCGGGGACAGGCTATTTTGCTATCCAGTCTTAGGATTCCAGCATGATAAGTGAGATGGATCTCGCATTGTCCAACCTGAAACGTTTGCGTCATTTCCGCAATTGGCTCATCTGGGGATTTCTTCCGGGCGTTCTGCTGATTTCAAACCTCGTCGGCAGGGTGACCCATCTCGCGTATTCGTTCTTCATTGTTTGCGCACTCTGGATGATTGGTATCGCGTACTCTGTGAGGCGAGTGCGGCTCTGGCCCTGTCCTAATTGCGGTAAGCCCATCATGCAAGGACTCGTTTCACAACGATTTCTCGTCCAAATGTTTGCATTGCGGCTTCTCTCTCAAAATGTAGTTCCCTGAAAACGGGATTATGGGTAAGTTCGATCGGAACCCGGGCTGCAGACGCTGCTCTTTGGCTCGCCGTCGAGATCCTGTTCACCCACAGCCAGCAAACGGGGCGAAGATTAGCCCTCAAAAGCAAGTATTTGATCGACCCCAACTACTCGGGAGTCGACCATCGGATCGGCAAACGAAGCGTGGTTGTTCGTTAGTAATCATGATCCAAGTCAGTCGATTGGGATCCGTTTCCGGCAAACCTACCCGTGGCGGTCCAGGTATACTTTCGAGATGCTCGCTCAGCGTGAACGAGAGCAAGTTGTTATTCCCCTGATTCAGGATCGCGAGGCGCGCCGAAAGGTTCAGCAAGAAAGTTTAGCTAGGTCGCATTGTGATCAATGCACTCCTCGTCGCCGTTTCTGAAGAGCAATTGAGGTCCAATCTACGCGGGGATCTTCCGCTGGTGATCCTTGGCTCCATCATTGCAGCGATTGGGGTGGCTGCAGTTGTTGTACAGCTGTCTCGGTGGCAATCAGGCGAGAGAGTCTTGCTCTGGTTTGGGTTATTCGCCGGCCCATACGGCCTGCGACTGCTCACGAACACAATCCCATTCCAGATGGCCTTCGGTGAACCGCAGAGGTTTTGGCCTTTCGTCAGTAGATTGGTCGAGTTTGCGACTATCGTTCCAGCCTTGCTGCTCTTCGAGGATTTCTACGGCAAGGGTTGGCGTTCATCCGTCCGCTGGTTGATATGGGCTTACGTGGCATTCGCCACCATTGCATTAGCGAACATCGTGATTCAGCGCCGCCCGGACCTCCTCCCGACAGCTGGCATCGGAACTGTTTTCCTCTTACCGGCGATTCTCCTGCTGGGGCGTCTGATGGGATATAAGCCTCCGCACGTGCGAGACCAAGGCGTTTTGTCTTTGGGATTGCTTGCTCTCTTTCTGACATTCGCACACGATCGCATTGCGAGCACACGGTTGTTCGACTGGCAGGCGGATACTGAGCCATATGGGCTGTTCGTGCTGATTTGCTGTCTCGGTTACGCGGCAACGCGAAGGATTCTAGCGAATGAAAGGCTGCTCGTTTCGTTGGGCGAAGAGATGCGTGCGGCTTCGCAAATTCAGAGCTCAATTCTGCCGCGCACAAGCCCTGAGATGGGGAGTTTCAACATCGCTGTCCGGTATGCCCCTATGACGGCAGTAGCGGGAGATTTCTACGATTTTCTGGTATTTCGGCCAGGCTGCTTGGGAATCGTGGTGGCCGATGTTACCGGGCATGGGGTACCTGCAGCCCTGGTGGCCTCGATGGTTAAGGTGGCGGTGTCTGCGCACATGGATGTTGGAGCGGAGCCTGGCAAGGTCATCGCGGGGTTGAACTCCACACTCTGTCGCCAAGCCCAGGGGCAATACGCCACGGCAGTGTATGTGTTTCTTGATCGAGCCAGGCGAATGGG
>Ga0206959_10199_pt1 | contig 9902 bp, 7 predicted proteins | sample Alteio_BWOrgHeat_31_FD_152971 | JGI IMG/M metagenome (GOLD analysis project Ga0206959, IMG submission 152971) | Enriched cells from forest soil in Barre Woods Harvard Forest LTER site, Petersham, Massachusetts, United States -... | ecosystem: Environmental > Terrestrial > Soil > Temperate forest > O...
GGCTATGGTCAGGCTTTCGTCGATGGCGTAAATGGCGACTGGGGCGGCAAGCCCTTTATCGACCTGATGCGCGGGCTCGATTACGCGGAGCAGCACTACAGCTTCATCGACAAGACGCGCGAGTGCGCGCTGGGCGCAAGCTACGGCGGCTACATGGCCGACTGGATTCTTGGCCACACCGACCGATTCAAGTGCATCGTCTCGCACGATGGCATGTTCAATCCGGAATCGGCTTACGGAACAACAGAAGAGCTTTGGTTCAACGAGTGGGAGTTCAAAGGCACTCCTTGGGAAAACAGAGCGCTCTATCGCAAATGGTCGCCGATGTTGGCAGAAACAAAATTCAAAACGCCAACGCTTGTCATACACAGTCAGCTCGATTACCGCCTCGATGTCTCGGAGGGCTATCAGCTCTTTACGACATTGCAGCGGATGAAAGTGCCATCGAAGATGCTCTATTTCCCCGATGAAGGTCACTGGGTGTTGAAGCCGCAGAACTCGCAGCTTTGGTACAAGACGGTGAATGATTGGGTTGACCAATGGACAAAATGACTCAACAGTATCGTCAAGGAAAAGCAGATCCTTCGGCTGCTGCAGCCCTTGGTCAGGACGACAACCATATTTAGAACGCAGGGATGTTGAGATGAGCTTCAGTCGCGCGCCTAAAAAGAAACAGCCTCTGGACGAAGCCTCGCTTTATGAGTACGCCATCGGCGCGCTCGGCCGTCGCATGCGCACCGTCGCGGAACTCAAGCGTCTCATGCGCAAGCGCGTGGAAGAAGGCGATGCGAGCGAAGCAAAAATAGAAGCCGTCATCGCGCGCCTGAAAGAGCGGCGCTATCTCAACGACACAAACTTTGCCGCCGACTACACGCGGTTGCGCCAGGAAAATAACAGCTTCGGCAAACGGCGCGTCCAGCAGGATTTGATCCAGAAAGGCGTGCATGCCGACGTGATCGCCAGGACCCTCGACGCGGCCTATGAAAATGTCAGCGAAGACGAGCTGATTCGCCGGTTTTTGACTCGAAAACGCATCCAAAAGCCGGCAAATGGCAAAGAATCTGCGCGCGTCATCCGGATGCTGGTGCGCGCAGGTTTTTCAACAGGAGTGATTTTCAAAGTTCTCAGGAAGTGGGATGTCGATGAGGAGGCGCTGTCGGGCCTTGAGTCGATGGATACAGAAGAGAGCGGTTCAGATTAGGTCCAACCGTACGCGTTCTAACGGAGGATCGTTGAGATTCTTCCCCCTACGGTTGGGGGTTTGATCCCGGCCCATTGGGCTCTATTTTCTCGCCCTAAAACCTCACCCTAATCGGGGAATTCCCAATTAGCCTCGTCTGTTTGTTATATAGAGCGTCAGACGGATTGTGCCTCTCCTGTCCGTCTCGCTATGATTGAGTTCTCGTTATACTGCATGCCATTGCCCGGTACCTTGCGGTCAATTCACAACGACAGGCAGGTAAGTACAGTAAAACGGGGATAAGTCCCGGCTCTGACGAGCACCCAAAACTTGTGGGGGGACCACGGAGGTCGGCCAATGTTCAAAGCACGAATCAGCCCATTGGTATTCCTGCTCGCTGCAACGCTGTTCGCAATCGGCAGTATCGCGGTGGTCTCCTTCGCACAGAAAGATTCAGCTCCAAAACCGCAGGATAAGCTCGCGCTCGGAGAAGATCAGGTAACTCAGTTATTGCTTCTGATGGACACGAACAAGGACGGCAGGATCACAAAGCAGGAATGGATGAAGTTTATGGAGGCCGAGTTCGACAGACTGGATAAGCAGAAGAGCGGAGTGATTAACACTAAAGAAATAGCGCAATCGAGAGTGCGCGTCAGTCCGGTACCCCCATCGCTCGGCAAATGATTCCCCCCAAAACAGGATGAACCACTGGGAGGGATCTACATCTACTTGAAAGGAAAGGCCGGGGCGATTTGCTCCGGCCTTTCCCTTTCCGCCCTGGGGGAGGGGTTGTCGTTGTCTCTAGAACTTCACCATGATGGCGAAGGTGAACTTCTGTTCGTCGCGGCGCAAATCCGGCTGCCAAAGCATTGTGTAGCCTGGGACGGCAGCGCAGACCGCCTTAGCAGCAGCGATATTGGCGGCATACTCCTTTGCATAAGAGAGTCCAGGCATAGCTGTATATCCGACTCCTGAATCGACGGAACTGCTTCCGTTGGTGCAGGTGAAATTGCTTGGGCTGCCAATGGATGTGTTCTGCGAGCCGCCAGGAGGCGTTGATCCTCCTCGGCCGGCCCAGTAGGGTACATCCGAGTGACGGTACCCGTATTCAGTCCGGAAGGTGATGTATTGGCTCGGCATATAGTCCCAGGTGATGGTGCCGTCCGTGCCGTGGAAAGGCTGGCCTGGATCCTCAGGGAAATATGCAGTGCCGGTGAGTGCCGTGGCGCCATTGATCACCGGCACCAGTACGAGATAGCGGCCGGGGTTGTTGATCTGTCCACCGCCAACGGTCAGGGCGTAGCGATCTTTATTGAACCAGGTGCGGTTGTAGGCCATCCATCCCAGGAAGCTCTGCTTCTGGTAAAGGACAGCGGGCGAGGTAGCAGTCGCAGGAGTAAAGATTTTGTGGTTGGCCGAACCTGTGCACGCGACTCCTGTACCGGATTCGCAGCCAGCGTCGCCGGTAAGCGAGAAGGCCATCCTGTTGAGCCAATTGTCCGGGTGGTCGTAGTACTTCACTTCCACGCTGTTATCGGTATGTAAGCGAGTGCGGCCAGGGATATTGAGGTCGTCTTCACCATAGCCATAGTTATTGCTGATGACATTGATAAAGTTGTTCGGCGTCCACTTGATCTGCCCCCCAAGACCGGGCTTGGAGTTGAAACGGCCGTAGGACTGCCAGCCGTTGATGAACCAGGGCTCGATTTTCAAATGCTGCGTGACGAAAAACTGACCGCGCACGCCATTGAAAAACCACGGAGTGTTTGAAGAGACAAACGATGGCTGGTAAGCCCAGTTGTCGAAGTTGTAGTAGCTGAACAGGCCGATATACGACATGAAGATGCCGGCATCAACGTTGATGCCATGCATCTTATCCCAGTGATAGCCACCGTAGGCCTCTGCCAGGTAACGGTAGGCATTGTTCAGTTGCCATTGGCCGCGGCCTACGCTGGCATCGTTGCGCGGCGTGGTCTGAGAGTACAAGCCAAACTGGGTCATCAGCCGGGCATGCACATGGTCGACGAGCAGATCGCCGCCCACGCCCAGCTGCGTTACCTGCACTTCCTGTGCGCGAAAGATTTCGCTGGAGCCATTGATCGTGTCGTCATCTGGATGATTGAGATCGAGGTTGTAGTTCGAATCGACACGGATTTCCGGGGTGAAATACTTCGTGCTCAACGGAAAGTCTCTGGTTCGCGCATTGCCGTTGAGCCATGTCCAGTCTGCATCGGCAAACGGAGTTCTCCTGTCGACGGTTATCGGCGTAGCCGGGGCCGGTTCCTGCGTGGGAGTGGAAGCGACGGTGGGCGAAGCCAAAGCTTTTGTCGTAGAAGGAGCGCCGGAAGCCAGCAACGCCTCGCGTGATGTTTGCAGTTGTGTTGCCGCATCTGCAGGCATGGCATTTCCCTTCATCGCAGATTGCGCTTTCAGCTGCGCCTCCAATTCCTGAATGCGCTCGCGCATTGCCTCCAGTTCCTGCACGATGGCTTCATTGCCGGTTGCGCCGCTCCTCACTGCTGCTGCGCTCCCCGGCCCATCGCCGTTGTTAACGCTACTCTGGTCCTGATTGGCCGCGACAGTCTGCGCACGCGCTGGCATCATTCCCGCACTAAGACATATCGCAGCGACGAGCGCGCCACATTCTATTTTCAATTTTTTATTGCTTCGCATCATGGTCCTCGTGGGTTGCGCTTGCAACGCGACGGACGCAGAGATCCCGTCCGCTTGCAAACACTTCAGACTAGGAGCGGAAGCGTAAGGAGGGGGTAAGCAGGATAAAAGGAATTTATAAGGATGCCTAAGTATCTGCTTTCCTTAGGCTTACAAGTGCTAAGTGCTGGAATCGCCAGGCCGGGATCACTGATTGGTTTCAATCGGTGGCGCTTCAACGAGAATGTGCGTTGGCAGCTTCGTCTTCACATTGAAGTGGCCTTCTTTCAATTTATAACTCACATGCAGAACCGGAGCGCATGCCGTCGGCGGCGCGCTGGATGGCCAGGCGACGCTCCAGCTCTCAACAAAGCGTTTTGCCGATTCTGCAAGGACGGGAGGGCCAGACACAATATCCGCCGTGACAGTCCCATCGGTTGCGATGTGAACCTGCAACGCTACCTCTCCCTGAACACGCGTTGCCCTGGCGCTATTCGGATACTGGATAGGGTTCTCATATTTGATTTCCATCCCCTTGCACTTTTGCGCCACGCACGCAGCAGCAAAAGCAAAGATCAGCACAAATACCGCAGCCGCGCGCCTCGCCATGAATGCCTCCGAAGGGTTGAAGAATCATAGCCTGCCGACTGCTAGACTTAAAAGATGCAATCCCGTTCCGGCTCTGAAATACGTGAGATGTTTTTGAAATTCTTTGAGACGAAGGGGCACCGTCGCGTGCACTCGTCTTCTTTGGTTCCTGCCCATGATCCCACTTTGCTTTTTACCAACGCTGGCATGAACCAGTTCAAAGATGTCTTTCTGGGCCTCGAACAACGGGATTACTCGCGCGCGACGACTTCACAAAAGTGCGTGCGCGCGGGCGGCAAGCACAACGATCTCGAGAACGTCGGCTTTACCCGCCGCCACCACACCTTCTTCGAGATGCTGGGCAACTTCAGCTTCGGCGACTACTTCAAGAAAGACGCCATCGCCTACGCCTGGGAACTCGTCACGTCTCCTGAATGGTTCGGCATCCCGAAAGACCGTCTCTACGTCACCATCTTCAAGGGCGAGAATGGCGTGCCTCGTGATGAGGAGGCCTACAACCTTTGGCTCGCGCAGGGAGTGCCCGCCGACCGCATCCACGAATACGGCAGCAAAGATAACTTTTGGCAGATGGGCGACACCGGCCCCTGCGGCCCCTGTTCAGAAATTTTTTACGACATGGGCATCGAGGCGTCCGAAACTGGCGAAGACAAGCCCTTCGGCCAGGATGAGGCTCGCTACGTCGAAATCTGGAACCTCGTCTTCATGCAGTTCGATCGCAATCAACAAGGCGAGCTGAATCTGCTTCCCAAGCCGTCGATTGATACAGGCATGGGCCTCGAACGCACCGCCGCCGTGCTTCAGCGCAAGATCTCGAATTTTGAAACGGATTTGTTCACGCCGCTGATACAGAAGGCAGGCGAACTGACTTCAACAAAGTATCAGGATGGCAATGCACCGACCGATGCCTCTCTACGTATCATTGCTGACCACGCTCGCGCTGCGACATTCCTCATCTCAGATGGAGTGAATCCCTCGAATGAAGGACGCGGCTATGTGCTGCGCAAAATTCTCCGCCGTGGGATTCGCCATGGTCGCTTGCTCGGGCAGGAAAATCCCTTCATGCGCGAGATGGTCTATGCCGTTCGCGATGAAATGCAGAATGCGTATCCGGAATTGAAAGAGAGTGCCGATCGCGTCGCGAAGGTGGTTGAGGCGGAAGAACGACAGTTTGCGCGAGTTCTAGAATTAGGTTCTCATCAGCTTCAGGCCGCAATGCAGGAAGGATCCCTATCGGGTGATAAAGCCTTCCATCTCTATGAAACCTATGGCCTCCCACTCGACTTCATGGTCGATGCAGCGCGCGACCAGGGTATCCACTTCGATCTGGAAGGCTTCGAAAAAGCACGCGCCGAAGAGCAAGCCCGCGCACGCGCGTCATGGAAAGGCGGCACAAAGCAATCGGCCAGCCCGGTATTCCGCGAGCTGCCGAAGACTATCTTCGAAGGCTACCGCCAACTCACATCGACCGGAGCCGAAGTGCTGGCCATCATCAAGGATGGTCAGGGCGTGCAGGCCGCAAATCCCGGCGATGCCGTCGAGATCGTGCTCGATCACACAAGCTTCTACGCTGACTCCGGCGGACAGATCGGCGACACCGGCTGGCTCTACTCCGACGATCACAATTCCGTAGTCGCCGATGTGAGCGGATGTACCAAGCCAGTACAAGGGGTCTTCGCGCACAAGGCAATTCTGCGCCAGCCGCTGAAGCTTGGCGACAAGGTGGATACGGTCGTCGACGGCAATTTCCGTAACGCCACGCGGCGCAACCACACGGGCACGCATCTGCTGCATGCGGCGCTGCGCGAAGTGCTGGGCACGCACGTCAAGCAGGCCGGGTCGCTCGTCGAACCGAACCGTCTCCGCTTCGACTTCTCGCATTTCACGGGGATCGCCGACGAAGAGTTGCAGGATATTGAGAACCTCATTAATAATGAGGTCCTCAACAACATCCGCGTCGAGACGATCGAAGACGTTCCCATCGATGTCGCCATCAACGAGTACCACGCCATGGCGCTCTTCGGCGAAAAATACGGAGAGAAAGTCCGCGTGGTGAAAATCGGCGACTTCTCAACCGAACTCTGCGGCGGCACGCACACCGGAGCCACTGGTGAGATCGGTGTCGTCAAGCTCCTTGGCGAAGGCAGCGTATCATCAGGCGTCCGGCGCGTCGAAGCCGTTACCGGACTGGGCGCTTTGAACGAATTTCGCCGTGGCTTCGAAGTAGCGCAATTGGCATCGCAACTTGCCTCCAACCCGGAACTCTCGCCGGCAGACGCACTGAAGCACAAACTCAACGCCCAGGACGAAGAGCTGAAAAAATTGCGCCGTGAGCTGGAACAGATTCGCATGAAGTCAGCTGCCTCGGCGGTTTCAAACGCAGCCGATCAGGCCATTGAAGTAAAGGGTGTAAAGGTTCTGTCGCAGCGCGTCGACTCACTCGACCGTGGACAGATGCGCACGCTCGTCGATAACCTCCGCAACAAACTTGGTTCCGGCGTTGTCGTCCTCGGCTCCGCGCAGGAGGAAGGCAAAGTCGCGCTCATTGTCGGCGTCACCAAAGATCTGACCGCAAAAGTGCAGGCGGGAAAGATTGTCGGACAGATTGCCAAGCTCGTCGGCGGCTCAGGCGGCGGACGTCCCGACATGGCCGAAGCCGGCGGCAAGGATGCCGCGCAACTGGACGCAGCTTTAAAGAGCGTGCCGCAGGTGGTAGACGAATTAGTTAGCTGATTGCTTAGTGGATTTTATGAGTAGCAAGCTTCCGCATTCTGAGCGGAGCGAAGAATCCCAACTATGCTGGTACACATCGTTGAGATTCTTCCTTTGGCCAGTCATCGGCGATAGCTTTTTCGGGTTCCATACCAGTTTCCTCCCGTTAATTTCGCGTTTCCTGCGTTGTAACCCCTCGCCCCGACCCCTATAATCAAAGTGTCTCTGGCGTGCTGCCTCTGAAACTGTCTATGCCCCTTTCCTACCGCTCCGGAGGACGCACGTTCGTTTTGCGCTCGACTCTCTGTGCGCTTTTACTCTCGCTGTGTTTTTCGCCGGTCAGAGCAACGCAACACCCATCGCTTTCTCCATTCGACAAAGCACAACGCCTGCGCGAAGGACTCGAAGGCCGTCCGGAGCAGCAGCGCACCCGCCGCGATTATGACCGCGTGCTTGCTGCCTACCGTGCTGTCTATCATGCCGACCCGGCATCGCCGAAAGCAGACGCCAGCATCTCCGCCGTTGCCGATCTGCTCGCCGAACAAGGCCGCGTCTTTCAGGATGAGAAGTCGCTGCGCGACGCCATCGGTCAGTATGAGTTTTTGCGCAAACAGTATCCGGGGAGCCGCTATCGTTTCAGCGCGCTGTTGACCGAGGGGGAGATCTACCGCCGCGACCTCGAAGACCGCGAGCAGGCAAAGTCTACATTTCAGCAATTCCTCAAGCTCTATCCGCAGAACCCTCTGGCCGACGAGGCGCGGCAGGAACTGAAAAACATCCACACGGAAGAAATCGCCGAAAAGCATGGCAAGCGGCCCGGGCAGCGAACCCCGGCTCCGGCCGTCGAAGCGCAGACAGCACCCGCCGCGACCTTACCTTCTACCTCTTCACGCCACAGAGCAGTAGCCACCGCACCGGTATTTCCGCCAGCGGCGCAGCAGCCGCAGCAGACGCAAGTGCAAGAGCCTAAACCGCAGCCGTCCGTTCCAACCGTCACAGCTCCGCCATCGAGCCAGGAACCAACTTCCGGCGGAAGCAAACTCAGCGAAGCGGCAATGAATGCACCTCCTCCGCCACGGCGAGGAAAGCTGCCGCTCGTTACCGGTCTTCGCCATTGGTCGACGCCGATTTATACGCGCGTCGCCATCGACCTGCAGGACGAGGTGCAATACGAAGCCACGCGCGTGCCCGGACCGGATCGTATCTTCTTCGATCTCCACGGGGCGAAGCTCTCGCCGGAGCTGGTGGGTAAATCCGAAGAAGTGATTGACGACGGTTTTCTCAAGCGCATTCGCGTCGCGCAGTTTTCCAACGATGTAACACGCATTGTGCTCGACGTCAGCGATGTGAGCGAATATTCGGCCTTTCTGCTGCCAAATCCCTGGCGGCTGATTATTGATGTACATGGAAAAAAGCCCGGCACGCTTCCGGCTCCATCAATGATTGCAACGCAGCACCAGCAAGCTGCACCGACCCCGCCTACCAGTGCTCCCGCCGTCGTCGCAACAACAACACCGACGACACAAAATCCGCCGCGAAAGGCCGTGCGCCCGGCGCAAACAGCTGCGAATACGGCACAACCCTCTTCTTCTTCGCCGCAATCGCCGCAGGCTGCAACCGAAACAAACTCCGAAACATCTGCTCAGGGCTCGTCGCTCAAAGACATTGCGGCCCTCGGTCGTCAGCCGAACCGGGTAAAGGCGACCAGGCACCCGACAACAGCCCCGGTGGTTCAATCGGTTTCCGGAACATCCCCCGACCCGCAGCCGAATGAACTCGAAGCGCTGAATCAACCGGCGGCCCCACCGTCAGTGCCGGCTTCACCCGTAAAGAAAACCAGCGGCAAAACTAGTGCGCCGCCAGACCCGAATGCACCACCCATCCATGCGGCTACGCCCACAGCCACCGGCGAGCGATCCATGGTACGCGCTCTTGGCCTGAAGATTGGCCGCATCGTCGTCGATGCCGGGCATGGCGGCCATGATTCTGGAACGCTCGGCCCCGGCGGCATCGAAGAGAAAGATGTGGTTCTCGATGTAGCCTTACGTCTCGGCAAATTGCTGAAACAGCGCCTCGGTGCGGACGTGATCTACACACGGGACGACGACACCTTCATCCCTCTGGAAACCCGCACGGCAATCGCAAATAAGGCGCAGGCCGATCTGTTCATCTCGGTGCACGCCAACTCCAGCTCTGACCCGTCAGCGCGCGGCGTAGAAACCTACTATCTGAACTTCACCACCTCGGCCGATGCGCTCGAAGTCGCGGCGAGAGAGAATGCCGTCTCCGATGAGTCGATCCATCAACTTTCCGATCTGGTAAAGAAGATCACGCTGCAGGACAAGATCAGCGAATCGCGGGAGTTCGCATCCGATGTACAGCAAAGCCTTTATTCCGGACTCGAAGACGGCAATGCGGGATTGAAAGATCGCGGCGTCAAAAAAGCGCCGTTCGTTGTGCTCATCGGCGCTAACATGCCGTCGATCCTTGCTGAGATCTCTTTCCTCACCAATCCTGACGATGCGCACCAGCTGCGCGATCCGGAATACCGAGAGCGCATTGCCGAATCGCTCTATCTCGGTGTTTCGCGCTATGTGAGCAGCCTGAGCGGCGTGCGCATCGCGCAGAGCAATGCGCACGCATCGGGCAATTAGCAACCCGGCCAAACCAAAGCGTCGAATTCTGCATACGATTGCCCGCGGTGGTAGTCTCAACATCAAGCCGTTATGTTGCACCGCCTGCTCCGCATCGC
>Ga0206959_10344_pt1 | contig 9893 bp, 8 predicted proteins | sample Alteio_BWOrgHeat_31_FD_152971 | JGI IMG/M metagenome (GOLD analysis project Ga0206959, IMG submission 152971) | Enriched cells from forest soil in Barre Woods Harvard Forest LTER site, Petersham, Massachusetts, United States -... | ecosystem: Environmental > Terrestrial > Soil > Temperate forest > O...
TGCGGGAATTTCTGGTGGACGAAGGTAGCAGCAAGAAGCTGTGTGGCTGCGCCTTCCATTTTGGCTGGAGGAACGAGGAAGCCGAAGCCTTGCGGAAGCGTGAAGGACTGCGCGGTTTCCGCAGGCCAAACAAAGGCGGCGGGCAGCATCAGAGAAGAGTGGAGAATTTTCAAGCGCGTCCAGGTCTTCCGGCACCATGAGGCGCATGCGGTCGGGGATGGGTTGGAGTTTGTTCTCGAGGTGAATCCAGGTCTTGCGTGTGGCGTCGTTGGAATGGATGAGCTGGTCTTCGAGGCCGAGCTCCACAGCAAGCTCGCGAGCCCAGGGTTTTTCACTGACCCAGCCGTCGGGGCCACCCTCGAGAACGAAGCCGTCACGCTGCGTCGTTTCGATGATGCCGCCGAGGTGGTCGCTGGATTCGTAGAGATGCCAGTCGATGGCGGCGCCGGAGAGGCGAGCGAGTTCCAGCTCGTAGGCGGTGGCGAGGCCGCTGATGCCTCCGCCGACGATGGCGATGCGCTTCATCGGCTGCCTTCTAACACGTGAGCGATGGCGCGAATGAGTGTGGGTGAATCATTGAGGCTGGCGGCACGGAAGAGCGTGAGACCGAGTGGCGCGGCGAACTCGCGGAAGTTGATGTCGATGTCGTAGAGGATTTCGACGTGGTCGCAAAGGAAGCCAATGGGTTGCAGGACGACGGCTTTGTGCCCGGCGGCGGCAAGCGCTGTCAGTGTCTCTTCGACGGTGGGACCGATCCATGGAGCGCCGGCGACGCCCTGCGACTGAAAGGCGAAGAACCAATCTTTTTCCCTAAGACCCGAGAGCCTAGCGACGGCAGCGGCGGTCTGCTTGCACTCAACGGGGTAGGGATCGGGTGCGGCGGAGGCGCCGTAGTTCTGGATACCGTCAGCAGGAGGTGGCGTGCCGGGACGTGAGGAGTCCGCAGGTGTAGAAGACAGAATGGTGCGGCAGGGAACGGAGTGCGCGGTGAAAAGTACAGGCGCGGAGAGGTCAGCCGCACATGCAGCGGCGAGGGCAGGCGCAAGATTTTCCGCGAAGGCCTGCGCGAGCAACGGCTCGTTTGCCCAGCCGGCGATGAAGTCGAAGGTAAAGGCGGGGCCGGGAGTTTCGGCAAGAGCTTTTTCGAGTGCGCGGCGATAGAGGCCGGTAGAGGTGCGCGAATTCTGCGGGGCGAGACAGAGAACCGTGGCGTGGGTGATGCCATCGGATTTCATCTGCGCAACGACGTCCGCGATGAACGGGTGCCAGTTGCGCATGCCAACGTAGACTTTGGTGCCGAGCGATTGCGAAAGCAGATTTCCCTGCTGAAGCGTCCAGTGCGTGAGGGGCGGGCCTTCCGGCAGCGGATCTTCGCGGAGCCCGATGGCGGCATAACGATGCTGAAGCTCCTCGACAACGTGCGCGGGCATAGGGCGACCGGCGGTGACGTGCGCGAGGTACTCGGCCATTTCGCTGAGGCGATTGGGCGTGCCGTGGGCGAGCAGGAGAACTGCTGAGGATGAGGCAGGCATTGTGTCATCCCCATGATAACGGGGCACGGAAAAAGGGGTGGTAGATTCGAGGGCATGAACCTGACATCTATCAACCTGAAAGAGAAGCTAGGGCGCTTTCACGAGCATTGGCAGCCGAAAGTGGTTGCCGAGATGAACGATTACCAGTTCAAGCTGGTAAAGCTGCAGGGCGATTTTGTGTGGCACCACCACGCGGAGACGGACGAAGCGTTCCTGGTGATCGAAGGCGAACTGCGGATCGATTTTCGCGAAGGAGCAGTAGTGCTGGGGCCGGGTGAGATGTTTGTCGTGCCCAAAGGTGTGGATCACAAGCCGTTTGCCGAGCAGGAAGTGCAGATGATGCTGATCGAACCGCGCGGTGTGCGCAACACCGGAAGCGAATCCGGCGAGCGCACGGCGCAGAACGATGTATGGATTTAGAGGCTAAGGCAGAGTTTCTGCGACGACGGAAATCTCCATGCGCTTGTTGGAGTCCGGCACATCGAGCGTGCCCAGCACGAGCGGCTTGCCAAGAGTTAGTGTGGATTCGCCGGTAATGACGGACTGGTGAAGGACAGGGTCGTGCGGTGCAATCGGCGAGACCTCTGCAACGCTGGACTGTTCGACCTTGCTGCTCAGGTGCAGGCCACCGGCGTAGGGAATCGCTGTGATGTCAATGTTCATACCGACGTCCACGTAGGAATTCTGAGTTTCGCTAATCGCTTCCGTCACCTTGTAGGATCCCGTAGTGACGGGGATCCTGCCGCCCTGCTTAAGAACAGACCGCTCGCCGGAGGCGGCGACGAGTGTGTAGTGGCGCGTGCCGGTTTTGGTGGAGCCGTCGAAATCCGTAACGGTGAAGGTGAGGCGATAGGTGGGCTTGGGGCGGTCGAGAGAGTGAATCAAGGCCTCAATACGGTCGAGTGCTGCGGGGTATGTAGCGACAACGATGGAGTTGTGATTAGCGACGAGATAAATTTTGGTCAAGGGATCGGCAATGTTGCGGACGGCGACCAGAATCTCATTGGCGTCGTTCTGCTTGATGACATTTTTCAGGTCGATAATTCTTACCTGCATATGAGCTTGCAGGCAGTCATACACAGCAGTGCGGTTGGGAAGCTTGTTACAGTCGGTGTCATCAGGGGCTGGGGTTTGTGCGCTTGCGGCGCAGGTAAGTGCGAGAGCGAGCGCGAAGCCCGCCAGGGCGCGAGTGCGTGTCATGTCTGGTCTCTCCAAAAGTGCAGCGAATATTTGAGGCGTGCTAGCGCGCCTTCTGCACGGATGGACGTGTGAGGATGCAAAATCCCGCAAAAATATTTTCTGAAATGTTGAGGTGACGATGCGCTGCCGCGTGAGTCTATCTAAACCTTGCTGCTGCGAACGATTTCGACGACACGCAGAACGTTTTCAACGGGCGTGCCGGGGACGATTCCGTGCCCGAGGTTGAAGATGTGCCCGGGACGGCCAGCAGCCTGCGCAAGGATTTCGCGCACTCGAGCTTCCAGGATGGACTCCGGCGCGAAGAGGGTGATGGGGTCGAGATTACCCTGCACAGCCGTGGCGTGGCCGAGCGCGCGCCAGCCTTCGTCGAGCGGAACGCGCCAATCCAAGCCAACGACATCAGCGCCGAGCTCGCGGAAGGTAGGCAGAAGAGATGCAGTGTCCACGCCGAAATAAATGACGGGCACGCCCATGGCTTGCACACGCTGAATGAGTTCGCGTGTTGGAGCGAGGCAGAATTGGCGATAGTCCGCGACGGAGAGCGCACCGGCCCAGGAGTCGAAGATCTGGATGACATCGGCGCCGGCTTCTACCTGCTGCTGCGCGTAGGCAGTGAGGACGGTGAGAAGCTTTTCCATCAACAACGGCCACGCAGCGGTGCCGGAGTACATCAACTTTTTGGTTTCGATGTAGTTGCGTGAGCTTCCGCCTTCAATCATGTAACTGGCAAGAGTGAAAGGCGCGCCGATGAAACCGATGATGCCGAGCTGATCGCCATCAGGCCGAGATGGTGCGAAGTGTTTAGCGACGATGTCGATGGCTTGTGCGACGTAGCTGAGCTCTTCGGCGCGGTCGGTGCGGAGCGCTTGCACGTGCTCGAGCGAACGAACCGGTTTGTGCACGACGGGGCCTTCGCCGTTGACGAATTCGAAGTCGAGACCCATGGGCGTGAAGGGCAGAAGAAGATCGGCGAAGATGATGGCGGCGTCCACGCCGAGTCGCTCCGCGGCAGTGATGGTGACTTCTGCGGCGATCTGCGGCGTGCGGCAAATTTGCAGTAGGCTGTGATGCTTGCGCACGGCCATGTATTCCGGCATATAACGGCCGGCCTGGCGCAGAAGCCAGACAGGGGTGCGATCTACCGGGCGATGCAGGCAGGCCCGAACGAAACGACTGGAATTGGATTCAGATGGGTTGGACAAACGAAAGGCTCCCGCATTTCAGCGTAGCACTGTGCGGAGATGCGAACAGAAATCAGTAATGCGGAATGGTGCCCTGGTGAACTCGCGAGCGGAAGGGAATATGGTAGTTGACGCCAACCGTAAGCAGAATAGGAGCCAGTGTGAAGTTCTGGGTCGGAGTGCTCGTGAATTCGGGTTCCAGGCCCATATTCCAGCTCTGCGCCTGGAAGTCGACCTTGGCACCGAAGTTTCTGGGCATATCGAAATCGACTCCGCCGCCATAGGAGTAGACGACAGAGGCGTCGTAGGTAAACGTTGGGCTGGGTGGTTGGTTGAAATTAATCTTTCCGGCACCGACCAGGAAATCGGCATAAGGGTGAAAGCGGCGGCGAAGTTCCGATGTGACGCGAAGGCCGAAGAGGATAGAAGACTCGTTGGCGAAGGGAGCGGTGGCGTAGTTGCCGCGCACCTCAAGTGCCGGGGCAACGGGCCATTTGTTGAAATAGCGAGTGAAGTCGCCACCGAAGGTGGCGCCGTTCCCGCGGTCGGTGGAGCGGCCGATATCAGGATTCATGTACTGATAGCCGGCGAAGACTGAGATATCCGCTTTTTTATCTGCGGTAAGCATTGACTGCGCGAGAAGCGTGCGTGTGGCGGCAAGCAGAACAACGCCAAACAATACGCGACCCACCAGGAAGCTCTTCAAAGGAAAGCTGTTTGTTTGTGTCTTCGCCCGCATTGATCCCTCCGTGCCCGCTCATCCAGTAAGACGTATAGTTTCGATACCCGGGTTCAACGGAAAAGATGTCCCAAAGACAAAAGAAAGACACCGAAGTAATGTTGTCCGATATTTGAACGTTGCGCGCAGGATGGGCAGCAGAGGAGGCTCGCAGAGCGATAAACTAGACAGTACAAGGTTTTTGATAAAGAGACGAGATGGAAACGCAATGGTTAATTATCTGGAGTTGCCGGCAGGGCCTGACGTGCCGGAAGTAGTGAACGCGATTATTGAGATTCCCGCCGACGGCGTGACGAAGTACGAGTACGACAAAAAGCTGCACGTGTTTCGCGTGGACCGGAATCTTTTTTCGCCGGTGCATTATCCGGGCGACTACGGATTTATTCCCAGCACGCTGGGCGATGATGGCGATCCGCTGGATGTGCTGGTGCTGGTGGATACGCCGAGCTTCCCGGGCTGCTTGCAGGAGGTGCGACCGATCGGCGCGCTGGACATGATCGATCAGGGGCAGGGCGATGAAAAAATTCTGTGCGTGGGCGCGGGCAATCCTCGCTACAAGGATGTTGCTAACTATTCAGAGATCTATCCGCACATACTGAAGGAGATCACGCATTTCTTCTCCATCTATAAAGATCTGGAAGGCAAGCGCGTGGAAGTACGCGGGTGGCGCGATGCGGAATGGGCAAAGCAGCTGATCTTGAAAGCACAGAAGGCCTACGAGAAGAAGTAGACGGAGGTTAGCTGCCCGATGCTGTGCGCCGCTGAAACAATGCAACGACGGCGTAGACGAGCACGCCTCCCACTCCGACAAGTGCAGCGAAGAGCAGCGCATTAATGCTGAGTATTTGTTCATCACGCGCCGCGTAGATGGCATAAGCGATGAGCAGCGCCGGGCCGACGCCGACAGCGGCGGCACCAACCATGCCGCCGGGAACGCGGAAGGGGCGGGTGAGATGCGGCTCGCGACGGCGTAGTACGATGAGCGCGATGAACTCCAGCAACAGAGACGAACCGTAGAGCACAAGGTCGATGGAGATGAGCTTCTCAAAGCTGAGACCGAGAGCGAGTGCCCAGATAGTCGCGCAAAAGAGAACGCTTACCCAGGGCACAGCGTACTTGTTAACGCGCAAAAAAATCTTCGGCATCAGGCCGTCTTCCGCCATGGCGATGGGCAGGCGTGTGTAGCTCATCATGAGCGGATTGAACATGCCAACGCCATTAATCATTCCGCCGAGCACGACGCCGAGTCCGATGACAGGGCCGACGATAACGCCGGCCGCAACGGCCCAGCTTCCTGTTCCACCGTTGGCCTCAGAGTTGAACTGGCCTGCGGCAAGACCGGCGAGCCCCACTGCCAATACCGGAAGCATGTAAGTGAGAGCAACAAGGCCCGCAGAGCCGAGCATGGCGCGCGGATAATTTCGCTGCGGGTCGTCAACTTCCTGGGCGACGGTGGAAGCGTTGTCCCAGCCCATGTAATTCCACATGCAGACGGAGATAGCGGTGGCAATGTCCGGCGCTGTGACGGGCTGCATTATGGCGCCGCTGCCGTGACCATGCCACTTCCAAAGCCCGACCACTACCAGCACAAGAAACGGGGCGAAGAGGATGCAGAACAAGACGACAGAACTTTGGCCGACGGCCTTGGCTCCTCGCATATTCCAGAGAGCGCAGCCGATGACGACGGCGAGCTTCCAGAGCATGCCGCGATAGCCGGAGGTGAGGATGGGGCCAACGTAAGGCAGATGGCTGAGATAGAGAACAAAGGTGACGGGATAGAGCGCCATATCAAAGATGCTGGCAGCGAGCGAAAGCCACGCTTCCTGAAAACCCCAGAAGCGGCCCATGGCGCGGCGGACCCAAACGTAGAAACCGCCTTCGTCTGGAATGGAGCTGGCGAGCTCGCCGATCATGAGCGAGGTTGGGAGGCTCCAGACGAGCGGGATGATGACAATCAACAGTAGCGCGCGCAGGTAGCCGGCGTTGCCGATGATGTCTTCCAGGCCGTACGGGCCGCCGGAGACCATGAAATAGGTGGCCCCGATAAGCGGAAGCAGCTTGAGCTTGTTGGCTGGAGAAAGAACTTGAGTGCGTCGAGCGATGATGCCCCCTGCCAGTCTGTGGAGTGGTGATGCTGAGTGCCAATGTAAAGGAATCGCCTGTGGCAGCGAGGAAAATATGAGGGGATGGCCGAAGCCGGAAGGGATTTGGAAGAATGTATAATCGACCTGTTACTCCGCAGGAGAGTTGGCCGAGAGGCTGAAGGCGGCGGTTTGCTAAACCGTTATAGGACCAAAAGTTCTATCGGGGGTTCGAATCCCCCACTCTCCGCCAGTTTGTTTTATCGCTTCTGCAAGCTAAAGAGACCCCGCGAGATGCGGGGTCTTCTGCGTTTGGCATGGAATGGTTGCTCGGAGCTTAGCCGGTTACGAGGGCCTGAACGGGTTTTGTAGCATGTAGCAGAGCGTTGGCTGACAGTTATGAGTTGCACTGGGTCTACAAATCCGCGAAACGATTCTCATCCTGCCGAGAAAAAGACCTGCTGCGCACCCTCGGCTGAACCACGCATTGCTGAATCACCTCAGCCTTCAGAGATACGAGCGAAGGACGATGCAACCTCCCGTATGCTTCGGCTGGATGGGGGAACGTTCCTGATGGGGACGGATTACAGCGAAGCCTTTGTGGATGACGGGGAAGGACCTGTTCGAGAAATCGAGTTGAGCCCGTTCTGGATCGACAAAACTCCCGTAACGAACGAGTTCTTTGCACGCTTTATCGCAGAGACGGGGTACAAGACTGATGCGGAGACATTCGGCTGGTCGTTCGTTTTCTGGGCGCATGTGCCCAAGCCGAAATTCCGTGAGCTGGTAGTGGATACGGTGGCAGCTGCGCCATGGTGGTGCAAGGTGCCGGGCGCCAACTGGCAGATGCCGGAGGGCCCAGGCTCAGACGTCTCCGGACGAGCAGACCATCCAGTCGTGCATGTGAGCTGGCAAGATGCCGCGCGTTATTGTGAGTGGTCCGGGCAGCGTCTGCCAACCGAAGCCGAGTGGGAATACGCCGCGCGTGGCGGACTGGTGCAGAAAATCTATCCGTGGGGCGACCGTTTGCGCGTAGACGGCGAGCATATGTGCAACATCTGGCAGGGAGAGTTTCCGAACCATGACACCGGAGAAGACGGCTTTACAGGGACGTGCCCTGTCGAAGCGTTTCCGCCGAATGGGTATGGGCTTTATTCGGTGACCGGCAATACGTGGGAGTGGTGCGCGGATTGGTTCAGCACGTTCTTCCATGTGACGGGGCCGCGAGTTAATCCGCGCGGTCCGGACGCAGGCACTGCACGGCTGATCAAGGGTGGATCGTTTTTGTGCCACAAGTCTTATTGCAATCGCTATCGCGTGGCTGCGCGGAGTTCCAACACTCCGGACAGTTCTACCTCGCACATGAGCTTTCGCTGCGCGCGTGATGCATAAAGACGGACTGCAAATGTGGTGGCGGCTTTTTGTTGCTTGCGTGATGCAAAAAAGCGCCCGCACACGCGGACGCTTTTTCCTGAGGAACTTTTTCAATTGCTGACTACTGTGCCTTCGCTGTTGTCGTTGTTGTTGGCCAGGATACGGGAGCTGCCTGAGCCGGTGGCGCTGCTGTGCATGGGTTAGGACGCTCCGGCGCTGTCACTCCTGCCGGGAGCATGAACTCCTGCACGGGTGTTACTGGTACGTTCGCAGCGGGCCGCGGTGCACCCGGGCGTGGCGAGGGAGGCGGAGGCATCGTCGCTGCTGAGCAACGCGGCACCATCTGCTCCGTATTGGCAAGCGAGTAGAGCGTCAGTGCTTCTTCAACTGCGGCTTCACGCATGTCGGGCTCATAAATGCGTTCGTAGGTGTCGTAGCTGGTGTGGTGAGTGTACGTGTTGTAGTCGAAGGGGTCTTGAGCATAGCCCACGCCCGGCAGGCCTGCATTGTTGAATGAAGTGCTGTCCGTACCGCCTGTCTGGCGGCCCACTGTGGGGCTGACCTGGTTGAAGCCCCAATCTTTGAAGTTGTCCATCGCGGTCGTCACCATGGCAGCGGCCTCGGGCGGACCGAATACGCTGGCCGCGCGCGGCTTACCGGTACCGTCGTCGAGGTTGAGATAAGCGTCTAGCTTGAACCACTCCGGCTTGGGATTCTCGGCGCTGCCAAAGTGCTCTGCAACATACGCGATCGAACCGTACAAGCCTTCTTCTTCGCCACTCCACAGAGCGACGCGAATTGTTCTGCGATGCGGCAGCTTGAGTGCCTGGATCAGCCGCAGCGCTTCGACGGCTACCGAGCCTCCGGCAGCATTGTCGGTCGCGCCCGTTGCCGGGTTCCAGGAATCAAAATGACCGCCGGCCATCACTACTTCATCGGCCTTGTCCGTGCCGGGCAACTCGCCGACAACGTTGTAGACCGTGCGGCCCTCCGGATAGAACTGGTTCTTGATGTTGACCCGCAGCGTGACCGGAATGTGGTCGATGGTGGTGGTGCGGTAGATGCGCCCGTAGTCCTCGTTGCCCATTACCAGCGTGGGCAGGTTGGGGCTGTTGGGGTTTTCGTTGTAGCCGGCAGTGGACTGCTGCAATACGATGCCGTAGGGGCGGCCGGAGTCGATGACTTTGACCAGAGCGCCGTTGGCGATCAGGAACTTGCTCACCTGTCCGTTGATTTCTGCTGCAGTTAATCCCACTTGGGCGGGAGGATTGGGACGCTGAGGGAAGCCACCGCGACGACCCGGCTGCGACCACGACTCATCGCTGCGGCGCAAAGGAGCGGGCACAAAATTCTCCGCGGCTTCCACGTGTGGGCCGACGAAGACAATCGCGCCGTGCACCTTGTCTTTAATGGTCGCGAGATAAGCATCGAGGTCGGCCTGCGTGACCGGCTTGTTCTCGTTCGGCTTTACCGCCGGCATGGGAGGTGCTGCTGAACCCGGGTTCTGGATGGCTGCCAGTTGTTCCGGAGTAGGACCTTCATTGCGTCCGCCAAAACCGCCGCGGCCGAAACCTGCGGGCAGGGGCGCCTGCGGCGGTTCAATGACGACAACCGGCGCTGTGACCGGGCCCTTTGTTCCCGGGGTCCACGAGACAGCACGGACGTTCAGCGGTTGCTGAAATGGCGTTACCGTGTTGGCTTCCAGTTCAAAGTTCTGCCAGCCGGGGTGGTTGAAGTTCCATGGTTCGAGATGCACATTTTGAAAACCCCACTTCTTCATCTGCGC